>ERZ777011.3345-NODE-3345-length-10395-cov-2.826789_pt1 | contig 10395 bp, 10 predicted proteins | sample MGYA00374964_ERZ777011 | MGnify/ENA primary metagenome ERZ777011 (study PRJEB29310, sample SAMD00008975) | mouse gut metagenome | study: EMG produced TPA metagenomics assembly of the Metagenome analysis of fecal microbiota from mouse which was promoted...
CCCATCCGAGCCTGTTTTGGGCGCGGCTTTTGAGCCTGCCGCAAGAATAAGGCTGCGGCAGACGTATTTACACGATTCTGTAATTACCTCGAAGCTGTCACCTGTTTTACGGCATGATCTTACGCGGGAAGATACCTCCTCCGTCACGCAAAGCCTCTGCATTTCCGCACGCAGACCGTCAAGAACCGAGGACGCCTGTTCGGAAAACGGATACACATACCCTGATTTATTTCGGGTATATATCCCTATGGAAGCCATGAAAGAGATGAGATCATTTGGCGTAAAATTTTGTATAACGCCGTAAAAATCGCTCTCCGAGGACGAATTGTAACATTCCCGCGATATATTTATATTGGTGAGATTGCATTTGCCGTTTCCGGTTGAGAGAAGCTTTCTGCCTACCCTGTCGTTATGCTCGATAACGCAGACGCGCGCGCCGCACGCCGCCGCAAATATTGCCGCGGTCATTCCCGAAGCGCCTCCGCCGATAACAATAATGTCGTAATCCATTTTTTTATCCTTTAAGTCGAGTAGGTTTCCAAAAAGTCGTAAAGCTCCTTCTGCGAGGTCAGTCTTTTGGTATTCAGCACTTCTATCTGTATCTCCCTCGGCAGACTGTAAAGGCTTATATCGGTATAATCGTAAAAGCTTCCGTCGCCCCTGAATATCACGATATAGCCGCGCTCAGCCCTCAGCATATACACATATGCCTCCTGCGCTCCCGCCGGCGTAAGCTCGTCAGTCCCGGCCTCGGTCTGCTCCTGCGCCTTCGTAACGTCGTTTATCTCCGCGGATATGATTTTGTACTCCCTGTTCACCGCGTTCCCGCCGGCATGATTGATCTTCGCCAGATCGTAAGCCATAGCCGCGGCTCCTATTGCCGCCAGCGCCGCGAGAAGCGTAAATTTAATAATAAATACCTTCTTCATAGTGTATTTATTATTGCCGCCGCAAATTGCATTTATTCATTCAGGCTGTTTTTGTCAAACGGGAAGGGAAAAAGCTCTCCAAACGGAATCCTTTTAATTCCTTTTTCGCTGTCGCAAAGTATCACAGTCCCGTCTTTATCCATAAATTCGCTCAAAAACTGTCTGCAGATCCCGCAGGGATATGTAAAGCCGCCGCCCGACGAAACGATCGCTATCCTCGAGACCGAGGTACAACCGCCGCTTACCGCGTTAGTCATAGCGTTTCGTTCGGCGCATATAGACGCGCCGTATGAAGCGTTCTCCACATTACAGCCCGAAAAAGCCTTTCCCTCCTTTGATAGCAGAGCCGCGCCCACCTTAAAATGAGAGTAAGGCGCGTATGCTTTTTCCATCGCGTCCTTCGCTTCCTTCAAAAGTTCTTCATCAGTCATTTTGATTCTCCGTAATTTATCTGAATATTCCGAGACCTGATAAAACAGCCTCCTGCTTTTTTTCCATAATTTCCGCCTCGGACTCCTCCATATGGTCGTAGCCCATCAGATGAAGCATACTGTGCGCGATGAGAAAAGCGTATTCGCGCGTCGCGCCGTGTCCGTATTCCTCAGCCTGAGCCTGCACCCTGTCGAGCGAAATAATAATATCGCCTAACATAAGCTCTCCGCTTTCGGGATTGAAGCAGTCGTCCCGATCTTCGAGAAAATCAAACTCTCCCGGCTTTTCATATTCCACCAAAGGAAAGGAAAGCACGTCCGTCGCTCTGTCGGTCTGCCGGAACTGTTTATTTATGGCGCGTATGGATTCGTCATCGACAAGCGTCAGGCTTATCTCCGCCTCATACGGACAGCCCTCGCTATCGAGCGCGGCATTCGCAACCTTCAACGCAAGCCCCTCGTAATCAAGTCCGAGGTCCTTATCGTATTCTTTTTCAAAAGCAAGCGTCATCTTTCGTTTCTCCCTCTTTTCGCGGACGCGGGAACATCCTGTCGGGAGCTTCTTGCCGCCGTCTTTTGCCTGTCCCTTTCGCGTCTGCTCTCGTATTCGTCGTACGCCTTGACGATCTTCTGTACGAGCGGATGCCGCACGACGTCCTGGCTTGTCAGTTTTACTACACCGATCTCCTCCACCTTAAACAGCACCTTGAGCGCCACGTTAAGCCCCGACTGCACGTCCTTCGGCAGGTCCTTCTGCGTAAGATCGCCCGTAACGATGACCTTTGAGCCGAAGCCGATCCTCGTCAGAAACATTTTCATCTGCGCGGGCGTGGTGTTCTGCGCCTCGTCAAGAATAATATAGGCGTTGTCGAGCGTGCGCCCCCTCATATAGGCGAGCGGAGCGACCTCGATAAGCCCTTTTTCCGAATTATGCAGAAAGCTGTCCGCTCCCATTATCTGATAGAGCGCGTCATACAACGGTCTGAGATAGGGGTCTATCTTGCTTTGCAGATCGCCCGGAAGGAAGCCCAGCTTTTCGCCTGCTTCAATAGCGGGTCTTGTGAGGATTATGCGGCTGACCTCGTTATTTTTGAACGCCTGTATCGCCATCGCCATAGCGAGGTACGTCTTTCCCGTTCCGGCGGGACCTATTCCGAACACTATCATTCTGTCCCTTATCGCGTCGATATACTGCTTCTGACCGACGGTCTTAGGTTTTATAGGCTTGCCGGATACGGTCCTTGCGATCACGTCGCCGTCAAGCTCGGTGAGTACCTCGGTATTGTCCTCCATTGAAAGCGCGAGCGCGTAATCCACGTTCTGCTCTGTGATCGTATTGCCGCGCCTAGAAAGCTCCAAAAGCTCCCCGAACACGCTGACAGCGCGTTTACAGGCAGTTTCCGAGCCTATGACCTTCATGCTGTCGCCACGCATGACCATAGTCACTTTAAGTGTTTTCTCGATTTTCTTCACATATGAATCAAAATTCCCGAACACATTGCGGCTGTGCTCCGCCGGTATATCAACGATACTTTCTATTACGCTCATTCCATATTTCCTTCGGTAGATTCTTCGGTTCGGTTTATAACGGGCGGCTGCTTTACCGTCGCCGCCTCGCGCACGCTTATCGCGCCTTCAGCCCTGGCTCCCTCCCCGCTTATTTCTATTTTAACACCATTTGATATGATTTGAACACTGTTTTCTTGCAAATTCTCAATATATTTGTCAATTTTTCCGTTTAATATGATGTTCAGCTCCTCGTCGGTATATTCCGACGGGATCATTTCATATTCTTTATAGCTGAAAAAAGCGTATGTGACGGGAACCGTCAAATTCTCGTACGGCTTGACGGTCTCATAATCCACTATCACGTCGTAATTCTTGAAATCACATTTGCCGACGTTATAATTTATCATTTTACTGCCGATTTTTATGCCCTGACGCTCCTTGACCCTCCCCGTGTAGGTCTTTTTTTCATAATTACGGTCAAGATAATCGTTATAGTAATATTCAGTCTCAATTATGATATCCGCGTCAGCCGCAATATATTTCACTCCAAAGCTCTCGCCGCTTTCATTCAAAGAATCAACCTTTGACGTAACGAGTACGTCGCCCGCCTTTACTTCGTCGCCCGCCTTTACTATCGGAGTTCCGCTTCTTGTTATAATGGAGCTTACGATGCCGTCCTTTGACGCCACGATGTCGCAGGGTTCCTCCTCTCCATATGTAAACTGTGTGTCCTCGTTTTCTTTGATATTTATAAGAAGCCTAGAGCCGTCGATGTCCGCCGACACCCAGGTTATTTTGTCAAACTCCTTGCGCAGCGCTGTTTCTATGTAAAAACATGAAATATCGCTTGTTTTCGTTCCGAAGGAAACGTCGAGCGACTCCACAAATTCGATGATCGTTTTGGCTGAATAATATGAATTTCCCTCCACCTCGATACGCCAGAGATACCTTGACATAAGAAAATTTATCCCGAAAAAAAGCAGTATTCCGCACACAAAAAACTGTCTGTTGCGGTTGCTGTAAAGCCAGAACGGCATTCCGTAGCGGTCCGCGACACTCACATGAACGCCGGACGCTCTGCGAAACGGTCTGATCTTGCGGAAATCCTCTATGCTCATCGCAGCGTAAGCCTCGTTATCTTTGAAGCGCAGATTGTAAATCTTCAGACCGTTATTTTTGCATATATTAAAAAAACGTTCCGTACCAAGCCCGTTTACCTTGATCCGTACCCTGCCGCGAAGAAATGTCCCGAATCCCATTCTATGACACCTCCAATATGCGTATATGCTCGATACAGCCCACTATTTTAATGTCACAGCTGTTCATGTATTCTATAAAAAGTCCGTTTCCTTCAAAAACAAGGATCTCCTTGACCGCTCTTATTTTTATCACGGCGCTTCCAAGCTCCATTATGGATTTGAAATTCTCGACATATGCCTCGCACTGCCCGTGCACGGTTAAAATTGCGTAATTTTCCCTGAGTTCATTGATTTCCCTGAATGACATTAACGCAGACGCACCTATGGCTTTTTATAAAAATATATGCAGACAAGAAAAAAAAATCCCCCGAATCAATATTTAATAATATCGATCCGGGGGATATTTCTCACAAGATAAATTTATGCAAATACCGTGGCGGCGATTTCTTTTTCCTGCTCGCACAAGGCGTTCAGTTCCTGCGTCATGGAATTTATCTTTTCCATATTGACCGACTGCGACCGAACCGCCTTGTCCATGCCCTCGATTCTGGAAAGAATATGCTCGATCGCCTGACGCATCTGATTCAGGCTTTCCGAGATATGCTCCGAGGTCTCGTTGCAGGAAACCGCCAGCTTGCCGACCTCGTCCGCCACCACCGCAAATCCCCTTCCCGCTTCTCCGGCTCTTGCCGCCTCAATCGAGGCGTTGAGGGAAAGCAGATTGGTCTGCGAAGCTATACTCTGGATCAAAGAGATGATCTCAAGCGATTCGTTTACCTTTTCATTGACGGAGGCAGCCGCCTTTGTAATGCTGTCTTGCTTTTCATTCAATCCCTGAACGTCCTCCGTTGTTTCGGAAACGACCGCGCTGATCTTGTCAAGACCGTCAGCCAGACTTTGTATGCTTTTTCCCATGTCGGCCTCAAATATTTCGCGGCTCCGCTTCTGCTCCGTCACGTCAAGGACGGAGGCCGCCAGAACAATGGGTTTATAAGACGAATCAAACACCGCGGTGACAGTCATCTTAAACCAGAGATAATCTCCGTTGGCGTTACGTATACGGAACTCCTCCTTAATCGGCGCGCCCTGAGTCCCCGAATTTACATAGCGGTAAATCTCCTCCATTACTCTTTTTCTATCCGCCTCATGTATCCTGTCGGAATAAGCATTAGGAGTATTAGGAAAGTCCTGTTCGCTGTGAAAGCCTAACAGTCTGCGGAACTGCTCGGAATACCAGAACGGATTTTCGGGGTTCGTAATATCTCCGTTCAATACATTCATGCTCCATGAGCCTTCATTAAGAATGGAATCAATAGCGTCATGGCGCTTTGTGGAAATATCAAGCTCCACCGCATTGTCGTGAACTACCGTTATGTTTGAAATAATGCCGATGAACTCAAAGGGCTTTCCTCCGCGTCTTACGATCTCGCCTGCCATACGCATCCAGCACAAGCCTTCATGCTTCGTCAGAAAACGGTATTCCACGTCAAAAACCTTTTTGCCCGTGGTATCCTCTATCGTATCATCAAACTCCCGCATCACACGGTCTTTGTCGCCGGCATGTATTTTTTCCTGCCATGCCTCCACGGTATCCGGAAATTCGACGCGGTCGGTATAACCCGTAATTTCCCGAAATTCATCGGTGAACACGACCCTGCTGATCTTCTGTCCCTCTCCGAAATACATGGACCACATACCGGAGTGATTTATCCTGTTGAGCATAGTCATATTTTCTCTGGCATGATTCAGTAATAAATTGGCGCATTTCAATACGTAGTTAAGGGATTTCATTACCTCCTGCGTACCCTCACACGCGTCTAAATTGGATATTTCATCAAATACGCCAATTTGGAACGATTTCTGAGCCTGTATATTCAGTTCGCCGGACAGTTGTTTCAGCCACTCGGTCTGCACTCTTTTTTTATGCATTTAAATATTCTCCTTTCAAACCGCTTTCTCTTCCCGTACTTTATAAACCTGTATAAATTATATCAAGCCTGCGCACCGCTGTCAAATATCTTAGAAAACGTATGCAGATAAAAACACCCTCCGGCGGCGTTTTTCAGCCGTCCAAAGGGTGTTTTATAATTCATGTTTTATTATGCTTCACATTTCGTATACTGCCCGGAATTTACTGTCTTGCCGTTTTTCTGAGCTTTACCGTAACAGTAAGTACTGCGGCAAGTCCGGCTGCCGCGATAAGCGCGATAAGCGCAAACGGCGTTGTATCGCCCGAAGCAACATCCGCAAATACAATTGCATAGGTGGAGAACTTATCTGTATTGAAGGTAAGTCTTGTTCCGTCCTCGCTGAGTTCGGAATCGATAACCTCCGCCTTTCCGTCATGTATTCTGACTACCTTATAGGTTCCGTTTACAGCTTTTTCAAGAGCTACCGAAACGGTTATCATGCCGTCGGTCTCGGAGATCTTGATAACGTCTCCGTCAACATTAGCGCCAAAGGTAATGTCAAGATAATTCATAACCATGAAATTAAGCTTGTCACTGTCAGCAATATTTTTAATCGCTTCATCAATAAGAGCCTTGTCCTCATCGGAAACTGTGGAGTCGATATTTGCTATGTTAAGCTCAATTTCAATATTTGCCGTTCCGTCCTCGATTGCAGCGAGCTGCTCCTCAGAAAGAACATTTTTGATAGCGTCAACAACTTCTTCCTTGCTCATCTCAATAGTAGGCTTGAAATCGCCGCCGCCTACGACGGTAATATCTCCTGCGGGAGGCTTGGGCTCGGTCTTTTCTTCAACCGTTACCTCAATTTCGGTTTCCGCTCCGTCGGCGGAAACGGTTATTACAGCTGTACCTGCGGCAACCGCTTTAACAACACCGTTCTCATCAACAGTCACAACAGCAGCGTCACTTGTAGTAAAAGTGAATTCCTGAACCGCGCCGTCGGGTTCAGCCTTTGCGGTAAGCTCTTTTTCATCACCCACCGTCATTTCAAGATTGTCGATCTCTTTTCCGTCAACCGATACCTTAACGCTTGAAGCCTTAAGAGCCACTACCGTAACCTCGCAGTCCTTCGTGAAACCGCCGTCAACGGTCTTAACGGTGACTTTCGTTTTGCCTACTCCTACGGCGGTTATCTTTCCGTCAGCATCAACAGTCGCAATGCTTTCGTCCGCGGATTCCCATGTAACGCTCTTGAGCGTCGCTTCTGCAGGGATTATTGTAGCCGTAACGCTCTTATATTCGCCCTTGATGATCTCAAGTTCACTCGGAATGGAAACGCCCGTTACGGGAGTATCGATAACAAGTTCCTCCACTGTAAAGGTAACCGTTGCCTTAACCGCAGCGTCCGCTTTAGCGGCTGCCGTTATCGTAACGGTCTTGGTTCCGGTAACATTGGCAAACGTAACCTTGCCGTTAGCGTCAACGGTCGCTACCTCCGTATCGCTTGACGACCATATTACGGTCTTGTCAAGAGCGTTGTCAGGAGTTACCGTAGCGCTGAGCCTTGCGGTATCGCCGCCCTTGACATCAGTATCAACGTCGGCAATAGTAATATTCGAAGGCTTTATAGCCTCTACATCTACAACAAATACCGAAACATTGCCAAACGCATCTTTTACGGTAATATTTGCTGTACCTGCCGTTATAGCGGTTACTTTACCATTTTCATCAACACTAGCAACTTCCGCATTATCACTGCTGAACTCAACAGGTGTTGTTGAAGCGCTGGTTGTCGTAATGTTATAAACATCTCCATTTTTTAAAGTTGCGCTGCTTTCTGATAATTCCAATGTCGCGTTAGGATAAAAAGTATCTCCTACTATGCTTCCTAAAAGTTTATCTCCTTGATAAAAATCCATACTGAGAATTATAAAAGCATCTGCCGTAGTATAACCAAATCCTATCTCAAACCAGCCTTCTTCATTTGGTGTAACAGGAACCGTAACTGCAAACGTCCCTGTTGCTTCAAGCGTTACATCGGAATCTGTTTTCTCAGATCCGCCATAAGCTTTCTGTACCCATGAGCCTCCATTGGTATAAATCTGCATGCCGTTCCAACCATAATTCAAGTCAGTCACAATCATATCAACTTTCACATTATTAGCACCGGAAAGATCATAATTCTTAAAAATCTCACTTGAATTATTAACATATGCTTTCCAAGCATCAGCATATTCGCTGCCAATAATTGTCGATTGAACTTTTCTTTGATTAAATGTATCTCCAATATATGTTCCTAAATAAGTATCTCCTGCATAAAGTTCTATTCCATACAGAATGAAGACATCTGCAGTAGTATAACCAAATCCAATTTCAAACCAACCTTCTTCATTTGGTGTAACGGGAACCGTAGCTACAAACTCCCCTGTTGTTTCAAGCGTTACATCGGAATCTGTTTTCTCAGATCCGCCATAAGCTTTCTGTACCCATGAACCTCCATTGGTATAAATCTGCATACCGTTCCAACCATAATTCAAATCAACTACGCAAGCATATACCTTAGCAGAATCTATTCCTGTTAAATCCACATCCTGCAAGGATTCACTGCTGCTGCTTAAATATGCTTTCCACGCGTCGCTATACTCACTACCTAACGTCTCAGCCGCAGCCCTTGTTGTTGCAGCCTTCGCCTCCTTTCTCGACATAGCTCCGAAGCTTATGCCGCTTACCGCGATCGCCAAAGCCGCAACTCCCGCAATCACTTTTTTGAAAATTTTCATGCCTGTCCCTCCAATTTCCGCATAAAAAAATGCTTATTTGGGCTCTGAGCGCCTTAAAACCCCATTCGCTTAAAGCTGAAATAACCTTCTAAAACCGTTCAGAACTCTTGTTCTTAATTTTATCACTTAGATTGTATTGCAATCCAGCAACTTTGGCACGAGATTTGGATATTTTAGAAGACAAATATGATTTTTTTGTGCAGATTTCAAAGGCAGAGATTATTATGCCTTTTCAGATTTGTTAAAATCTGTCGAATACATTTTTTGTCCGCAGCATTTTACCGCCACAATTCAATTCGCAAAAAAACGGCAGACCGTTTTTACAAAACGAGCCGCCGCTTCATTGCCTGCTTTATATATTTTTATTCAATTCCAAGTTCCCGTTTTACCTCGGCTATCTCTTCGGGCGTCGCCATGCTTAACTGCACCGCTTCCTCCTCGCTCATATGCTGGAGCAGCGCCGCGAATATTCTTTTGCGCTCTTCCGAACGACCTTCTTTTCGTCCTTCTTCTTTTTCTTCGTCCATTTTCATTTCAAGCGTCATATTTACTTATGCCTCCACAATATTTATCAAATCTTTACCAATCTGTCACATTGCCTTATGAAATTACCATCCTGTTTGATTCTATAAAATATGATAAGTAAATCAATATCATTAGCTCTTATGTTGATGTTTTTGTATCTGTTTTATTCATCATAATCCCTTTGGGTTATCTTTATGATTTATTTGATTAAACTCGGTAATAACAAATAGAACTCTTTTATAAAAGCAATACTTCAATTTCATGCTCACTAAATACGCCCGATTGCTTTAACAGCTTCTTAAAACACGCTTTTATCTTCTCTTTTGCTGCACAATGCTTTGCTTCATTCAGATATATAAGCCCTCTCACAATTTCCAATTGCCTTGCCATATCTCCCTCTGATACATTTTTATAAAACTCCACATCTACCCGTCTAAGCTGCACGCCATTAGCCATTGTAAACAATTCCGAATGCTTATATATATACTCCTGCAGCACATTCCACATTATCTGCTTGTCCTTCATTTTAAGTGCTTCTTCTATCTTGTGCGATTTTAATTTAGATTGGGCGGCAACATCACGTGTTTTTTCAACCGCCTTAACAATATTTTTACAATATGTGACTACTTTTTCTTCATCAGTATATACTAAATTTTGTGCATATTGTTCCATGTTCCATATTCCTACCCTCATCATAATCCAACCACTCGTTTCTTAATAATTTTTAACCCTGTTCGTGCTGAGAAAATTTTTGCATCATTTGATGTTTTATCATTAACAAAACTACCCAAAATCTTTTGCTGCGACTCAGGTGTCCAATACACCTTCAAATTTTCTCTTGCTCGTGTGATTGCCGTATAAAAAATATTATGTGTGATCATTTCATCCACTTCTTTCGTAATAACAATTTTTACCGAATCATACTCTAAACCCTGTGCTTTATGAATGGATACCGCATAAGCAATTTGGAACGGTACATTAGTTTCTGCATCTTCATCATCATTATCATCATCTCCGGCATTTTTCTTTTTTACTGCAAACCTTACAACTGACTTACCCGAATTTAATTTTGGCATAAGTTCAAGTCCTGTTCCTGAAACATGGATGCTATT
>ERZ777011.3347-NODE-3347-length-10392-cov-3.106607_pt1 | contig 10392 bp, 6 predicted proteins | sample MGYA00374964_ERZ777011 | MGnify/ENA primary metagenome ERZ777011 (study PRJEB29310, sample SAMD00008975) | mouse gut metagenome | study: EMG produced TPA metagenomics assembly of the Metagenome analysis of fecal microbiota from mouse which was promoted...
CCTTTTCATGAAGCGGAAGGCGGCTGGTTCTGGTGGGGCAGGAAAGGCCCGGCGGTGGCGGCTAAGCTGTACCGGCTGATGTATGCGCATTTCGTAAATGTACACCATCTCAATAACCTGCTGTGGGTATGGAACTGTCCGCTTAAAGAAGGATATCCGGGCGACGATGTGGTGGATATCATCTCGCGTGATTTGTATGTGGAGAAGGGTACTAAAACGGATTACCGCAAAGAATACGAAGAACTTGTTTCGATTACGCAGGCGGCAAAACCCGCGGCGCTGGCGGAGATCGGTATCCTGCCGGACATAGGGCTGCTTGAGAAGAGCCGTGTGCCCTGGTGCTACTATATGACATGGAGCAAGGGATTTGTGATGACGGAGGAGTTTAACAGCCACGAGGCGCTCTGTGAGATCTATGACAGTGCGTATGCAGTGACTTATCCGGCAGAAGTATAGCGCATTTATGATACAATATCTGGTAAGTGCACATAATATCTTGTGGTTGTAAATTGAGTGCCTTATGATATAATTTTTATATATTTATGGTTGGCGGACATATGATTAAGACATACGCAGAGAATAATATATTAAAAGCGGTAATTGATAGAAATTTGGATAATGACATATCAGATATAGTGGATCTAATTGATTTGCAACATGCTTTTTTGACAGGGAAGGAAGAGGTCCTTCTCTTTCAATTTAATAAGAATATAGAACAGACACAGTGCGATGTGTTTGATTATCTGATTATTGAATATTTAAAGAGTATTGGAGTGACTAACTATATCAGTGATGATAAAGATTTCATGAGCGTGGAAGATATTCAACTGTTCTCTACATATGGGTGATAGTTATCCCTAGAATATTCTAGGGATTTTACTTTTTAATAGGTATGGAAATCAATGGTGTGTATGATAGAAAGAGGTTATATTCTATGAAATCAATTATCAACAGCCTTATCACAGCGCTTGCCATGTATTCCGGGATTCCCGTGCCGCAGGTGGAACGGAATCAGAAGAATATGAGGTATACGCTGTGCTTTGTTCCGATCATCGGGCTTGTCACAGGAGCGCTGCTCTGCGGGTGGAGCCGGGTTTGTGCGGTATACGGCTTCGGGCAGGTCTGTTTCGCGCTGGTCGGGACCGTGATTCCTGTGATCGTCACAGGGGGTGTTCATCTGAGAGGGCTTCTGTACACGGCGGACGCCATACATTCTCATAAAATAAAAGAGAAGAGAAGGCAGAGACCGCGTGAATCTGGTGCAGGCGCCAGCGCCGTGACTGCCGGTCTCTGTTTCTTTATGCTGTACGGAGCAGGATTGACGCTGATCTGGAAGAAGAGCCAGCTTCTGCTTCTGGTGCTCAGCTATATCATATCCAGAACGCTCAGCGGTATGAGTATCGCATGGTTTCCGGAGGCGGAAGAGGAGGGGGCTGCCGATACCCTGTTTCAGGCGGCAGACAGGCGGATTGTGCGGGTTGTACTGGTTACACTGCTGGCGCTTGCCATGATCAGCGCAGTGATCATTCATCCGGTTATCGGTGCACTTATGGCACTGGCGGCAATGTGGGTGTGGACGTATTATTATTATATGACGAAAATAAGGTTCGGCGGTATCTCGGAGGATACGGCGGGATATTTTTTATGTCTGTGCGAGCTGTCAAGTGTTCTGGTGATCGGAATGCTTGGAAGAGTTATGTAAACAATAACAAGTGATATGCTCAGTAAGCAGCAATGAAGATCGAGGCTGTGTTAACCAAAGCAATCATAGAGGGGAAGCGTAAATGGGAGAAAAAAAGCTGGTAGTCGGTATTCTGGCGCATGTCGATGCAGGCAAGACTACACTGGCGGAGAGTATATTGTATACATGCGGCAGCATTCGGAAACTGGGACGCGTGGATCATAAAGACGCATTTCTGGATACGGACAGACAGGAGCGCGACAGGGGCATCACGATCTTTTCCAAACAGGCGCAAGTCTGCTGGAATGATGTGGCCATTACGCTTTTGGATACACCCGGGCATGTGGATTTCTCGGCGGAGATGGAGCGGACACTGCAGGTACTCGACTATGCGGTGCTGGTGGTGAGTGGCGCTGACGGTGTACAGGGGCATGTACTTACTCTGTGGCGGCTTCTTGCCAGATATCAGGTACCTGTTTTTCTTTTCTTTAATAAAATGGACCAGCCGGATACCGATCCGGCGGCGCTGCTTGCGGAGGCTAAGGAAAGGCTGGATGAGCGGTGTGTGGCGTTCGGGGGATTAGATGAACAGGGCAGACCGTACCGTAGAGAAGAGGCGGCGTTCTGCGAAGATGTTGCCGTATGTGACGAGGAACTGCTGGAGCGGTATCTGGAGGCACAAGAGAGTGCAGGCGGACCGGAGCAGGGCGGGAAAACCGCAGAGAGCGCGGACCGTGAGGGCTGCGGTGTGAAAGCTGCAGAAAGGTCAGGAGGCGGAAAGCGGCCGGGACACGATGGCATCATAGATGAGGAAACGATTGCAGACTTAATTGTAAAACGTAAGGTGTTCCCCTGTTACTTTGGCTCTGCGCTCAAAGTGGAGGGGATTACGGAGCTGCTGGACGGGATCGGCGTATATACGCGTATGCCTTCCTACGGGGAGGCGTTTGGTGCGCGTGTCTATAAGATCTCCAGAGATGCACAGGGCAACAGGCTGACGCATATAAAGATAACGGGTGGTATGATTAGGGTCAAGCAGACGGTTCTCACCCATGGAAATCATTGCAGCAGGAGAGGATATGAAGGAGACAGTCGGGAGACAAAGAACGTACAGGAAGAAAAGATTGACCAGATCCGCATTTATTCGGGAGATAAATATACTGTGGAGCAGGAGGTGGCTGCAGGGACGGTCTGTGCGCTTTCGGGGTTATCTATGACATTTTGCGGAGAGGGGCTGGGCGCGGAGCGTGAAGACACGGTTCCGCTGCTGGAACCGGTTATGACGTACCGCATTGTGCTGCCGGAAGCATGTGATGTACATCAGATGTATAACAAGTTATGTCAACTCGAAGAGGAAGAGCCTCAGCTTCACATGGTCTGGCGGGAGCAGCTTAACGAGATCCATGTGCAGCTGATGGGTGAGGTGCAGATCGAAGTGCTGCGGAACCTGATCAGAGAGCGGTTTGATGTGGAAGTGATGTTTGACGAGGGGAGCATCGTCTATAAGGAAACGATCACATCAGCGGCGGAGGGTGTCGGACATTATGAACCGCTGCGGCATTACGCGGAAGTACACCTGCTTCTGGAACCGGGCGAGCCGGGCAGCGGGCTGCAGTTCGCTTCACGGTGCAGCGAGGATGTGCTGGATCGTAACTGGCAGCGGCTCGTCCTGACACATTTGGAGGAAAAGGAACATCTGGGCGTGCTGACAGGGGCACCGATTACGGATATGCAGATCACGCTTGTGGCCGGCCGGGCACACTTAAAGCATACCGAAGGCGGAGATTTCAGACAGGCGACTTATCGGGCGGTCAGGCATGGACTGTGTAAAGCGCAGAATATTCTGCTGGAACCGGTCTATGCTTTCCGGCTGGAACTGCCGGCGGCGCTGATCGGGCGTGGTATGACGGATATGCAGAATAAAGCGGGAAAGTTCGGGGCGCCGGAACTCGCGGGCGATTTTGCGATTCTGACGGGAACGGTACCGGTATCGGAGATGACGGGATATCAGGCGGAAGTGTCGGCATATTCGGGCGGAAAGGGCAGAATATATGTGGAGCTAAAAGGGTACGCGCCCTGTCATAACGCAGATACCGTGATCGCTTCGGCCGGGTATGAAGCGGAACGGGATACGGACAACCCGTGCAGTTCTGTGTTCTGTGCTCACGGAGCCGGTTTCGTGGTGGAGTGGGATCAGGTAGAAACATATATGCATTTAGATTATGCGGCGGACAGAGGCGGCTTCGCACAGGCGCAAGACCGTCGGGATGAGTCGTTTCGGTTTGCGGACGAAGGCTTACCGGAAGCGGGCGTTGGAGGATATGGTGATCATGCGCATGCCAGGCTGGGCGGCAGACAGAGAAGCAGTGCTTCGCCGGAGGCAATCGGCCAGGATGAGATCGAGGAGATCATGAACCGCACCTACGGCACGAAGGAGCGGAAGAAGCAGGGCTGGGCGCGGACGATACGCGCCGGCGGCAATGCCGGGGCGCCGGAAGTCAGGGCGGACAGGTCTGAATCTGCGGGGGCGGATGGAAACGGCGGGAACGGGCAGGATAAATCATACGGGAAGCGATCCGGCAGTGACAGTACAAGCAGTATGCAGGAGGAATACCTGCTGGTGGATGGCTATAACATTATATTTGCGTGGGATCATCTGCATAGTCTGGCGAAGGACAATCTCGACAGCGCCCGCGGGAAGCTGCTGGATATCTTAAGTGATTTCCAGGGCTATCGCAAGATGCATCTGATCCTTGTGTTTGACGCTTATAAAGTAAAGGGAAATACAGGCAGCACAGAGCGGTATCATAACATCGATGTTGTATATACGAAGGAAGCGGAGACGGCCGATCAGTATATCGAGAAAGTGACGCACAGGATCGGCAGGAAGCATCGCGTGCGCGTGGCGACTTCCGACGGGCTCGAACAGCTGATCATCATGGGTGCGGGCGCGGTTCGTGTCTCGGCAAGGGAACTGCAGGAGGAAGTGATGGCGGCGAATGCGGAACTCCGGCAGATGTTCCTGCAGGGAACGGACAAGCCGGCAGGTGACAGGAATTATCTTCTGGAGGGCGCAGCCGGAGAGGTTGCGGATTATGTGCGGCAGGTGCTTAAGAAGTAGCAGAATCCGGGCGGCAGCAAAAGGAATTTGCCTGATTGCCGGGTGGTGTGTTACGATAATAAGAAAGGCTCAGGAGAAAGCACAATATTCTGTCAAGAAGAGAGAACGATATGATGACAAATGAAACGATAGATATGAAAACAGAAGACAGCGGACAGGCAGAGTACAGAAGCGGCGGTAATAACGGGCTGCCGGACGATATACCGGAGAGAGTGTGGAATACTTATATGCAGTCTTTTCTGGAATATCAGCCTGCACAACAGCGTAAGCTGATTAAAGGTTGCGAGAAGCAGATCGGCCAGTTCGAGCGTCGCATCGCGCGCAAGAAAGGACAGGAGAATCATCAGATACTGGCAGACATGAAGGATCTGCACAGACGTGCCGCTGCGATCGGTTATACGGTGGCGGTTAAGGAGCAGAGACTGCGCAGGAAATTCAGACATGCGCTGCGTATGCTGATCCGGCTGGATATCACTTTTCTGGAAAAGATGACGGGCGGCGCCAATCCGGAAGATATCGTACAGATGGCAGGAACTGCGGAGCTGCTGCGCGGCAAGTCGCTGTACGAGATCTATAAAGAAGATTATATGCAGTATCTGGTGGGACAGCGGATCGAGGAACTGATGGGAGCGGAACCGGAGAAGCAGTATCCGGAGGCGAGGGGCATGAAACGCCATTTTATCCTGCATATCGGTCCCACCAACAGCGGCAAGACCTATCAGGCGCTGCAGAGACTGAAACAGGCATATCACGGCATCTATCTGGGTCCCTTAAGACTGCTTGCCCTGGAGGTCTACGACAGGATGATGGCGGCAGGTATCCCCTGCAATATGATTACGGGCGAGGAGACGATCCGCACGCCGGGCAGCTTCGTGCAGGCTTCCACGGTGGAAATACTGGATATCAGGGAAATCTATGATATTGCGGTGATTGATGAAGCGCAGATGATGGCGGATGAGAACAGGGGCAGTTTCTGGACGCGTGCGATCCTGGGTATCCGCGCCGAGGAGATTCATGTGTGCTGTTCCGGCACGGCGGAGGAACTGCTTGTGAAGATGATCTCGCGGTGTGGCGACAGCTATGATGTCGTGTATCATGAGCGAAACACGAAGCTGGAGTTTATTCCGAAACGGTATGACATGAGTAAAGATGTGGAACCGGGAGATGCACTGATTGCCTTTTCCAAGAAAAATGTGCTGGCGATTGCGGCGACACTGGAAGGCAGGGGAATCAAGGCGAGCGTGATCTACGGCAATCTGCCGCCCCAGACGAGGCAGGAGCAGGTGCGACTGTTCACGGAGGGCGTCAATCAGGTGGTGGTGGCGACAGACGCCATCGGTATGGGTATCAATCTGCCGATACGACGTGTAGTTTTCATGAATACCATGAAATTTGACGGCACCGGCAAGCGCAGACTGGAAGCGGAAGAGGTCAGACAGATCGCGGGACGTGCCGGCAGGTATGGCTATTATGACGTCGGGTATGTGCAGTCTGCGATGGAGACGGAATATGTCGGGAAGATGCTGGAGGAACCATTTTATCCTCTGAAAAGGGCGAGAGTCGGATTCCCGGAGGTATTGCTGGATATTGATATGGAGCTGGATGAGATCATCGAGGCGTGGGAGAAGACCGGCAATCCGCCCATGTATGACAAGATCTCAATGGACGAGAGCGTGAAGAAGTATCGTTATCTGAAGAACTACCGCAAAAAGCTGTCTTACATGGAGGATCGCAAATTTGTGCTGTCACTGATCACCTGCCCCTTTGACGTCAAAGACAGAGAAGTTCTGCGGCTCTGGTTACGATACTGTGAGAAGCCGACCGAACAGCACTATTGTCCGATGCTGCCGCAGGATTTCAGCCTGGAAGGGCTGGAGTCCTACTATAAACAGCTCGACCTCTACACACAGTTTTCCGCCAGAATGAACTGGGAAGTGGACAGAGAGGAAGTGGCGGTCAACAGGGAGTGGGCGCAGCATGAGATCGGTGAACTGCTGCAGGAAGACAAAGGCCAGTTCGAGAAGAAGTGCCGCGGCTGCGGTACAGTGCTTCCATGGGATTATGCCTACCCGATCTGTCAGGCCTGTTACCATGATATCGGAGAGGACGACAGCGCACGGCGCTCTATGCGAAGATATCCGCATAACCGCCAGCACCGGTAATCGTGTGAGAGGAGGAAAATGATCTACACTTATTATATAGACGTGACACAGTTTGAGGACGAAGCGCTTTTTCAGGAGAAATTGAACCTGTTATCTCCTTACAGACAGCAGAAGATTGCGCTGCTCAAACATGAGAATGATAAAAACAGAAGCCTCGGCGCCGGGATTGCGCTGGATCACGCGCTGGAGACTTACGGTCTGAGGGAGCGCGGCATCGAGTATGAGTTCGGCGAGTGGGGGAAACCTGTGCTCAAATACCACCCGAATATTCTTTTTTCGCTGTCTCATTCAGGCGACTATGCAATCTGCAGCATAGGAGACAAGCCGATCGGCAATGATATCGAGCGTATCAAACAGGGACGGCTTAAAGTGGCTGACCGCTTCTTTGCACCCGAAGAGCTGGAATGGATGTATGCAGTGGAGGATGAGAAAGAAGTCAACCGGAGAATGTTCCGGATCTGGACGATGAAAGAGAGCTTCTTAAAAGTGACGGGGAAGGGAATCTCTCTTCCGCTCGGGGATTTTGCAGTGGTGATGGATGAAGAGCATGATAAGATCCGGGTGAAGCAGACATTCAACGCGAAGTATTATCATATGAAGGAATACGGAGATATTCCGGGATATCGGGTAGCGGTGTGCTGTGCGGAGAGCAGGGACGTGGCGTACAGTATGATTCCGGTGGCAGCGTGAATGAAAATACCGGTCACAGTGCAAACGGAATGGCGGTTAGGGTGAAGGTGAGCAACAGCAAGGGCAGTCTGTGTAATCTGCCGGCAACGTTTATGCCGGAATAAGGTATAGATTTATCAGAAAACATTCATACTATCTCATATAGAAAAAAGAGAACACCGAAATGTGATGTGGAGCATTTCGGTGTGCACTATGACAGTAAATCCGAAGGGTTTAATGCCACAGAAAAGGAGATAGCGGGATGTTAGGAAAACAGAGTCTTCAGTTTGTAAGTAAGCCGTATCTGATCAGCAGTGGTGCCATTGTGGGCAGTAAAGAAGCGGAAGGCCCGATGGGACAGCTGTTTGATAAGGTGTGTTATGACGATAAGTTCGGGGCCGATACATGGGAAGAAGCGGAGAGCAGTCTGCAGAAGGAGGCACTGGAGATCGCATTGCAGAAGGGCGGTCTGCAGAAGCAGGAGATTCAGCTTGTCTATGCGGGTGATCTGCTGGGACAGTCTATAGCCAGCAGTTTCGGGCTGTCAGGTTATCAGGTTCCCCATATAGGGTTGTATGGAGCCTGTTCCACCTGCGGTCTGTCGCTTGCTATGGGAGCCATGACGGTGGAGGGATCGTTTGCGCAGAAGGTGGCGTGTATCACATCCAGCCATTTTGCCAGTGCAGAGAAAGAATTTCGGTTTCCGCTGGCTTACGGCAACCAGCGTCCCAAATCGGCTACCTGGACCGTGACGGGCAGCGGTGCGTTTGTGCTTTCGGCACAGCCCGGCAGACAGGTACGAGCGATAATAACGGGCGTTACCATTGGAAAAATCATGGATTACGGTATCAAGGATTCCATGAACATGGGAGCCTGCATGGCTCCTGCCGCGGCAGACACCATAAGACAGAATCTGGAAGATTTCGGCAGGACGCCGGGAGACTATGACAGAATCATCACGGGTGATCTGGGTACGGTAGGGCAGAAACTGCTTTTTGACCTGTTAGCCGAGAAGCAGATTGATATTACGAAACAGCATATGGACTGCGGTATAGAAATCTATGACAGTGAGAAACAGGATACCAATGCGGGCGGATCGGGCTGCGGGTGCAGCGCGGTAGTGCTGTCGGCCTATATTCTGAAGAAGATCGAAGAAGGTATATGGAAACGGGTGTTATTCGTCCCGACAGGTGCGCTCCTGAGCAAGACCAGCTTCAATGAAGGACAGACCATTCCCGGAATCGCTCACGGGGTAGTGCTGGAGCATTATGAGGGATAGTAACTGCATCAGATCCTGTTCGACGGCTTCCGCAGCGGTGCGGAAGCCCGCTTGCAGTCACAACCAAAAGAGCCTATGAATTTATTGAATTACATAATTAGTAAATACACTCATGTTTTTCTTCTTTTTCGTAAAAAATACATTGACAGTCTCTGTGCAATTTGTTATTATCTCAATATGAACAACCGATTGCGCAAAGTGAAATCTACCAATTATAAATGTTTGTGCAGCAAAAGAAGAGCAGTGAGATCGTACAATATGTCATGACAGAAGCGTAAAACGATCAAAAACGAGAATATTTAAACAGAAAATAACAAATAAAATACAATCAAACAAGAAAATGGAGGGCAGACCAAATGGATAAGTTTATTGTCAACATCATCCATCGCCCGGAGATGGTGCCTGAGTATGCGGAGAAGGTAACCGGACACGGCAAAGAAGAGGATATCGGAAGGAAGGAACTTTTGACAGAGTCCCTTGATATCTTTAAGACACAGCAGTCGATCGCACATAAGAACGGATTAAAGACAACAATCCAGATGACTTACGCTTCTTTATTTAATGATGAAGCGGTGGAACTTGCCAAGGCAGATCATGAGAAATACGGCGATGAGATTGCGCTGTCCTTACTTGGTCTTCCCTGTGAGGAGTTTCGTGAGAAATATAAGACGAAGGATTTCTGTATCTGGATGTTTTCCATGGAGGACAAGAAGTCCATCGTAGACGATGTATTCGGCAAATTCAAAGACAGATTCGGTTTCTATCCGGAATCGACAGGTTCCTACTATATGGATGCCGATCTGACCAATTATATCAAGGAGAAATATCCCATGGTAAAATGTGCCGTGGCGACTTGCTGGGAAGAGGGTCCGAAGGCATATCATACCTGTAACAATTCCTGGTATACCTTTATGGACGGCGGTCCGTGGGCTCCCTGGATTCCGAGTAAGCAAAATACCCATGCGCCGGCGGCGAATGAGGCAGAGGACAGCGGTATCGTGGCGATTCCGCACCTGTCACGTGATCTGATCGCCTGCTATGACGGCAACGGCTCCAATTTCGGCACGCACCCCCAGAATGTCCTGCGGAGTATGTGTTACGATTCCAAGACATGGGAATATCCGTATCTGTATAACCTGATTGATCAGTTCCGGGCGCTGGCAAAGTATAACAACGGTTATGCCTACAATATGATGTTTGTGGGACCCGGCTGGATGAATAAGATGGGACGCTGGGAGGCTCCTTATGATCTGCTCTTAAAATCCTACGAGGACGGCATGGCATATTACGGACAGCTCAAGAAGGAAGGGAAACTTTGCGATATGACCATGGCGGAGTTTGCGGACTTCTATCGTGCGAACAGAAGGCTGACGGAGCCTGAGTGTGCACTGTGGAGAGATATCCTGTATGGATCGGATAAGCAGCTGTTCTGGTACTGCGATCCTTACATGAGAGTCTGCGCGAATATGGATCAGGGCGG
>ERZ777011.3348-NODE-3348-length-10379-cov-4.469779_pt1 | contig 10379 bp, 11 predicted proteins | sample MGYA00374964_ERZ777011 | MGnify/ENA primary metagenome ERZ777011 (study PRJEB29310, sample SAMD00008975) | mouse gut metagenome | study: EMG produced TPA metagenomics assembly of the Metagenome analysis of fecal microbiota from mouse which was promoted...
GCGGCACCGTGTCCATCTCCAGCGAGCTGGGCCACGGCATGACCACCACCATCCGCATCCCCCTGACCATGGCCATCATGGACGGCATGGAGGTGTCCGTGGGCGACTCCATCTTCACCATCCCCATCAACAACATCCTGTCCACCATGAAGATCTCCAAGGGCGATGTGATCCACGATTCCAGCCAGGGCGAGATCATCAAGTGCCAGGGCGACTTCTATCCCATCGTCCGCGCCCGGGAGCTGTACCAGCTCCAGGGCGGCTGCACCGAGGTGGAGGACGGCGTGCTGCTCTGGCTGGAGGCGGGGGACCACTCCTACTGCCTGTTCGTGGATGAGCTGCTGGGCCAGCAGCAGGTGGTGGTGAAGCAGCTGCCCGCCTACGTGAACAGCTTCAACGTGAAGAACTACGGCATCAACGGCTGTACCCTGCGCAGCGACGGCAGCATCAGCATCATCCTGGACGTGGCCAGCCTGTATACGGCCTCCCGGGGCATATGAGGAGAGAAAACCATGAGCAATGAAGTCATGTTCGCCCGCGAGGACGAGATGGAGGCCCTGAACGTTGTGGACGACGGGGTGGACTCCCAAAAATACCTGATTTTCATGGCCGCCCACCTGAAGCTGGGCGTCATCGCCGAGGACGTGGTGGAGATCCTGAACAACCAGGTGATCACCTACCTTCCCATGGTGCCCGGCTTTATCCGGGGCATCATCAATATGCGCGGCCAGATGATCCCCATCCTGGACATCTGCTCCCGGATGGGCCTGCCCTCCCGGGAGGAGGACAGCCTGGTGGTGGTGATCAACCTGGGGGACGTGCAGCTGGGCATTCTGGTGGACGGCGTGGATCAAATGCTGGACATTCCCAGGGCCAATATCCACCCCCTGCCCGCCAACAGCGCGCAGCTTCTCGTATCCGGTATGTGTTCCTTGCCCGATGGATCAGGCACCATGATGGTGCTGGACTGCGAGCAGCTCCTGCCCCATGATTAACACGGGAGCCGGGGGCGGCGCATTTAACCCCATGACCATTACCGACGCGGACTTCACCCGCCTGGTGAAGTTCGTCCAGGGCAATTACGGCATCGACCTGAGCCAGAAAAAGCAGCTCATCACCGGCCGCCTGTCCACCTCCATCAAGCAGCGGGGCTACACCAGCTTCACCGACTTCGTCAACCAGGTCATCCAGACCAAGGACAACGACCTGATCACCCTGCTGCTGGATAAGCTCACCACCAACTACACCTTCTTCATGCGGGAGAAGGAGCACCTGGACCTGTTCTGCCAGAAGATCATCCCCGACATCGTCCAGCGGCACCAGCGGGACAAAACCCTGGCTATCTGGAGCGCGGGCTGTTCCACCGGGGAGGAGCCCTACAACATCACCATGTTCCTGTTCGACTACCTGGGCGCGCAGGCGTCCCAGTGGGACACCCGGCTGCTGGCCACCGACATCTCCAACCGGGCCATGACCGCCGCCAAGAAGGGCGTGTACGAGCTGCCCGACACCATCCCTCCGGAGTGGAAAAAGAAATACTTTGTCTCCCAGCCCGGAGGGCAGTATCAGGTGACGAAGCAGGTGCGGGACAATGTGATTTTCCAGCCCTTCAACCTCATGGACCCCATCCGCTTTCGCCGCAAGTTCGATGTGATCTTCTGCCGGAATGTGATGATCTACTTCGACCAGCCCACCAAGGACGCTCTGGTCCGCCGGTTCTACGACGCCACCGTCCCCGGAGGCTACCTGCTCATCAGCAAGTCGGAAAATCTCAGCGCCAATATGCCCTACCGCCGTTTGGCTCCGTCTACGTTCCAAAAGTAAGTAAAGCAGACCGGGCCGATCCGTTTTCACAGATCGGCCCGGTATTCTTGAAAAAGGGAGGCCCTCCTTCATTATGGCAGTACCTGTAAGCACAAGCAATTCCGGCAAAAAGATCCGCGTCATGGTAGTGGACGACTCTATGGTGGCCCGGAGCATGATTATCCGGGGCCTATCCACCCACCCCAGGATCGAGGTGGTGGGCTTCGCCATCAACACGCTGGACGCGAAGAACAAGATCCCCCTGTACAAGCCGGACGTGGTCACTATGGACGTGGAGATGCCCGGCCAGAGCGGCATTGACTTTTTAAAGCAGTACCTGCCCACCAACCCCATCCCCGTGATTCTGGTGTCCACCCTGAATCTGAAGGTGTTTGACGCTCTGGCCGTAGGCGCGGTGGACTTTGTGCGCAAGCCGGACAGCCAGCAGAGCACCGAGGCGTTCCTCGTCGCCCTGGCCCAGAAGGTCATCATGGCCTCCACCGCCCGGCCCCGCACCGCGCCGGCATCGCCGGCGGGCGGCCTGACCACTCCCCCCAAGCTGGGCGCCAGCCCCAATCTGGACCGGGTCATTATCGGTCTGGGCGCCTCCACCGGCGGCACCGAGGCCACCCTGGCGGTGATGAAGCGGCTTCCCGCCGACATCCCCCCCATGGTCATCGTCCAGCATATGCCCCCCGGCTTTACCAAAATGTACGCCGAGCGCCTTAACCGCCTGTGCGCCATGGAGGTGCGGGAGGCCCAGAGCGGCGACGAGCTGCGCCGGGGCCTGGCCCTCATCGCGCCGGCGGACCTCCAGTGCCGGGTGGTGCGCATCGGCACCCGGTACACCGTCAACTGCACCATGGGCGAAAAGGTCAGCGGCCACCGCCCCTCGGTGGACGCCATGTTCCACTCCATGGCGGAGACAGTCACCTGCAAAATGGTGGGCATCATCATGACCGGCATGGGCCAGGACGGCGCGGTGGGCCTGCTGGAGATGCGCAAAAAGGGCGCCTATACCATCGGCCAAGACAAAGAATCCTCCGTGGTCTACGGTATGCCCGGCGTGGCCCAGAACATCGGCGCGGTCATGATTCAGGCCTCCTGCGACAACGTGTCCAACGTGCTGCTGCGGCACCTGAAAAGCCTGGGCTGATGTTTCAATTATCTGGAAAAAACGTTTCGATTACTCGAAAAATGCCCGTTCTGCCTGGCGCCTTTGCGAAAAGGCCCCGGGCAGTTCTTATATTATAAAAAATTTCCCTTCTTTTCTTATGTTTCCGCCGGTTTGGCCGATATATTGAGAGTGGAATATAAAATCTATCGGATATCAAAAGGATGTGAATAACGATGCTGACCTCATCCGGTTACGGCGCAATTTCTGCCGTTGGACCCGCGAACGTCTATCGGACCAATAAAGGGCGCGACAACCGAGTCCTGACGGCCCCAGGCGGCAGCAAGTATGACAGCGTCACCCTCTCAACGTCCAGCCAGGACAGCCGTTTCCTCGGGCTGGTCGGCCGGCTCTCCCAGGAGGTGCGCACCGCCACCACCACCGGCGACATCGCCGCCCTGCGCCAGCAGGTGGCTGAGAACCGGTACACGCCGGACCCCGCCTCCATCGCGGCGCGGATCCTGCTTCTGGGGGAGGGTAAATAAATGAGCGCTTCCTTCCCCGCGTATCTGTCCCTTCTTCAGGATCTGAACGGCCGTCTGGAGCAGCTGGCCCAGCTGGCTCAGCAAAAGGCCGACGCCGCCCGTCAGGACGATCTGATCGCCCTGGATGAGGTGCTCAAGCAGGAGCAGGCCATGTCCCTCACCCTGCGCGGGCTGGAGCAGCGGCGGGCAAAGCTGGTCAAGGAACTGGGCCTGGAAAACACCAGCCTCGCCGACCTGCCCGAAAAATGTCCCCCGGAGCTGGAGCAGGAGGCCCGCAAAACCGCCCAGGAGCTGCGCAGCAATTACAAGATCTACCGCAGCTGCGCCGACATGGCCCGGAACACCCTGGAGCTGACCCTTCATCAGATCGACAAAATTGTGGCCGCCGCCGGCATCGACCCCGGGCAGCTGGGGGCCGGCTATCAGGCCCCGGGCGTGGAGCCCCCCAAAAACATGAAAACAGACTTCCGCGCCTGACGCGGTATCAATAAGGAGTTTTTGCCATGGGTACCATTGGAACCTTTGATGCCTTTACCACCTCCCGCCTGGCCATCTACGCCGCCCAGCAGGGCTTGCAGGTGACGGGCAACAACATCGCCAACATCAACGTGGGCGGCTACACCCGCCAGCGGCTGGATCAGATCAGCTTCAAGGTGGGCGGCGCCGACATGTACCGCTCTCAGATCGACAACCACATCGGCAACGGTACGCTGGTGCGCAACATCAACCAGATCCGGGACCCCTATCTGGACATCCGCTACCGCAACACCGCCTCCGAGGTGGGCTATCAGGACGCCCTGCTGGCGGGGCTGAAGGAGATCGCCGACACCCTGGACGAGGTGGGCAAGGAGATCACCTCCGACAAAGAGGACGACGGCGTCCTCTACGCCCAGCTCCGGGACCTGCAAAAGAGCCTGGAGCAGCTCAGCCTCAACCCCACCAAGGAAAACGACACCCTGGTGCGCAACTCCGCCGAGACCCTGTGCAGCATTTTCCACACCTACGCCAAGAAGCTGGAGACCCTGCGCCAGAACACGGAGGCCAGCTTCAAGCAGGATGTCAGCGCGGTCAATGAGATTCTCACCAACATCCGCAACCTGAACGAGAGCATCCGCAACTGCGATATCCACGGCGACAACGCCCTGGAGCTGCGGGACGAGCGCAACCGCCAGATCGACGCGCTGTCCGAGTATATGCAGATCAAGGTGGAGTACACCATGGAGGATATCGGCGCGGGCCAGGAGGTGGAAAAGCTCACCATCTCCCTGGGCAACGCCAACACCGACCCCCTGGTCCACACCGACGAGACCGTTCTGATAGACGGCATCTACGGCTCCCAGATCTCCATCGACCAGGTGCCCAAGCCCAATCCCAATTACGACCCCAATCTTCCCTTCTCCGCCACAAACCTGATGTATCTGGATAAGGACGGCAATCCCTGCAAGTCCACCGATCCCAATGTGGCCCTGGTGGACAGCCCCAACTATGACCTGGTGATTTCCAAGCTGATCGACTCCAGAAACCGGGTGCCCAAAGACCCCGACGCCAACAAGGACCGCCCCGTGAAGCTGGACGACAACGACCTCTACGGCTCTCTCCAGGCCACCCGGGAGCTGCTGACGGAGGCCGGAGAGTTCACCACCAAGGACACCGTGAAGGACATCGACGAGAACGCCTCCATCAAACGGGGCATTCCCTATTTCCAAAAGTCCATGGACCTGCTGGCCAGGCAGTTCGCCGACCAGTTCAACAAGCTCAACCAGGGCACGCCGGTGGACGAGAACGGCAACCCGGTCACCAATCCCGTGACCGTCACCCTGCCCACCATGACACAGGACTCCAACGGCCTCATCTCCATTGTCAATCCGGCCACCGGAGAGTACGAGCCGAAGCCGGGCTGGTCCCTGGACAAAAATACCGGCTACACCATGATGGGCGGCTACTATGTGGGCACCCATGGGGACACCTGCGACATTACGGGTAAAATCCCCGTCTTTAACGGCCAGAACGCCGACCAGGTTGTGGCGGGAATCAAGAATTCCAACGACGACGTGACGGAGTATGAGACGGCCAAGGCCAACGGCGCCAGCCAGGAGGAGCTAAACGAGATCGCCCGGAAGCTGCTGACCAGGACCTTGAACGACCACGGCGTGAAGCCCTCCGACACCACGGTGTGCACCAAGGTCGTGGACCTGCCCAAGGGGGGCGTGCTGTTCAGCAACTGCAACGACAACGACGATCCCGAGGGCATCACCGCCGCCAACATCGACATCTCCCACAGCTGGTCCACCGGCGACACCAAGATCGTCCCCACCTGGGTGGTGCTCCACGACGGAACCATCAACAACACCACCAAAAACGAGAATGTGGACCACATGCTGTCCAAGCTGGACGAGTCCCTGGTCTACGACCCCTCCGTACTGGTGGAGGGCGCGGTGAGCAATAAGCTGTTTGTGGGCTCCTTCAACGACATGTTCAGCAACATGGCCTCCGTGCTGGGCGACGAGCAGCGCGTCCACAACGTTCAGCTCAACACCCACTACACCTCTCTGGTGGAGATCGACACCAGCCGGGACGGCGTGTCCGGCGTGGACCTGAACGACGAGGCCATGAACATGACCCAGTTCCAGAAGGCGTACTCCGCCGCCTGCCGCCTGATGACCGCCGTCGACGAGGCTCTGGACCGCCTGATTAACAACACCGGCATCGCCGGCCGCTGACCATAAGGAGGGTATGATATGATCCGCGCGACTACCGGCGGCGTGCTGAGAAGCTACCGCAAAAACCTGATGAACTCCTTCATCAACCAGAATAAGGCCCTGGACACGGTGCTCACCCAGCGCACCTTCAACTCCTACGCCGAGGACCCCGCCGCCGCCGCCAAAGCCTTCCGGCTGCGTAAGTCCCGCATGGCGGTGGAAAACCAGTACGACGTGTGCTCCGAAACCTTCCACAAGTTCCAGGGCGCCTATCAGTGCCTCCAGAACGTGGATGAGGTGCTGGACACCGAGAACAAGGGCAATCAGCTGAATACGATCAAGTCCACCACGCTGAAAATGCTCAACGATCCCACCGGCGACGCCCGCACCCAGCTGAAAACCGCCCTGGACCAGATGTCCGAGGCCATTGTGCAGACCCTGAACCAGAAGTACGGCGACACCTTCATTTTCGCCGGGGCGGACGGCCACAACGTGCCCTTTGAGATTAAGGACAATAAGCTGTACTACCGGGGCGTACCTGTGGACGCCGCGGTGCCCGACGTGCTGAAGGACGCGGGCGGCGCTTTCGTGAAGCTGAACCAGGAGGGGCAGTACGACCCCGCCGCCTCCCCTGAGTGCTATCTCAAGACGAAAGATATCGAGCCCATCTCCATCAGCTCCTACGAGGACACCTACGTCCCTCCCGCGGTTGAGGAAGATTACATTCCCAACCCACCCTTCGCCGACCAATGGGGACCGGTGGAATACAACGCGGACGGCACGCCCAAGGGCGAGGGCGACGTCGGCGGCTACTATAAAATCACCGACCCCAACCGCTACGCCAGCGCCAACCTCTCCGACGTGGACGGCGCGGGCACCTACCTGATCAGCGTCGAGAAATACAAGGGCATGGAGTCCAACGCCCAGAACAAGCCCCAGCTGCTGCAAAACACCGACCTCAGCCTCACCGAGGTGAACAAGGACGGCGTCCCCACCCCCGGCGGCGGCTTCTACCTCACCATCGACGGCAAGCCTGAGGATCAGGTGATCACCCAGGGGCGTTACGAGATCGCCATCGAGGACACCGCCAAGCTCCAGACCCTGATTAAGGAGAAGCAGTTTGTGGACATCGGCCTGGGTATGCAGGAGAACGACAGGAACCAGCTCATCGAATCCAGCGCCTACAACGCCGCTCTCCACGGCATCACCTTCCTGGGCTACGGCGAGGATGAGGACGGAGACCCCAAGAATATCTACTCTCTTGTCCAGCGCCTGAAGGAGATGGCCGCCAGCGTCCCCGACGGCAGCGATTGGAGCACACCGTTCTACGAGGAGTTCAGCGGCCTGGTGCGAAAGCTGGAAACCGCCTCCTCCGAGTTCAAGACCGAGTTTACCAATATGGCCGCCGGCACCACCAAGCTGCAAACCAACCTGAAGCTTTTGGAGGACCAGCACTACAATCTCCAGGAGCAGTACGCCGAGCTGGAGGACGTGAACGCGGCCGACGCCATCACCTCCTTTATCTGGGCCCAGTACTGCTACAACGCTGCCTTGAAGGTAGGCAACAATATTCTCTCGGAAACCCTGATGGATTATCTCAACTGAATCTGTCTGTTCTCAATATATAAGTTGTCTATTAGAGAGGAGCGGAAAATGAGATTATGTATCCTTTGATTGAAATCAAAACCGTCCCCATTGAGATTGAGATGAAGGTGTCCCACGCCAAGCTGGAGTACAGCCGCGGGACCGCCGATCTGGAGATCTCCCGCGGCGAGGGCGGGCTCAGCATCAAAAGCCGGCCCATCAAGCTGAACATCGATACTTTTGAGGCCCGCAACTCCGTGGTCCCCACCGCTGTGCGCTCCATGGAGCAGTATGCCCAGCAAGGCAAGCAGGCCTCCTATACCGCCACCGCCACCTATGCCCAGCAGGGCCAAATGCTATTGGAGGCTAAAATCGGACAGGATATGATTACTCAATTTGCGGCTGACGCCACCATGAAAAACTATAAGCCCAATGTGGGGCTGGAATTCCTTCCCTCGGTCCCCCCCGAGATCTCCTGGGACCCGGGCGAGATGCATATCCGTTATGAAATGGATAAGCTGAATTTTGATTGGCGGGTGAATCAGCCCCAGTTCGAGTTTACTCCCGGCGATATCGAGCTGTCCGTCACCCAGCAGCCCGACGTTATCATCAAGTACGTGGGCGGGCCGCTGTATGTTCCCCCCTCCTCCGACCCGGACTATCAGTCGGTGGATGTTGAGGCCTGACCCGCACAGATCCATTGGGCGCCGGACGGCGTATGGAGGTATCCATGAAGCTTCAAACCAAATATTTCGGCCAGATTGACTATGAGGCGGGGGATATTGTCACCTTTCCCTCCGGCCTGTTCGGCTTTGAGGAGGAGCACGAGTTTCTGCTCCTGCCCTTCGAGGGCAGCGCGGGTTCTCTGCTCTGCTTCCAGAGCGTTCACACCTCCGCCCTGGCCTTTGTGGCCATGAACCCTTTTTCCCTCCTGTCCGGCTATGCCCCCGCCCTCCAGCCCCATGAGCTGAAGGAGCTGGGCGTGGAGCGCAGCGATGAGCTGGGTTTCTATGTGCTGTGCGTGGTAAAAAAGCCGGTGGAGCAGAGCACGGTCAATCTGAAATGCCCCGTGGCTATTCACCCCGATACCCGGGTGGCCCGCCAGGTCATTCTGGAGACGGACGACTACGAGATGCGCCATCCCCTGGCTCAGTTCGGCAAAGAGGAGGGCGCCCCATGCTGATCTTACAGCGCAAGGCCGGCGAGTCCCTGGTCATCGGGGAGGACATCACCATCCGGGTGGTCTCCGTTGACGGAACTCGGGTCCGTCTCGCCATTACCGCGCCGGAAGATGTACCCATCCTGCGCAGTGAGCTGGTAACGGCCACCGCCGCGAACCGGGACTCCGCGATGGAGGAATCCGCTCCCGCGGAGCTCCTGGATCTGCTGGGCGGCGTGCTGGACCATAGCCGGGAGAAGCCCAGCGCTGCTCCCGGGACTGAAGCTCCGGCGGCACCGGAGGGAAAGGAGGACTGACCTATGATGGAATCCATCGCCAGCATGGCAATGGGGATGAGCGCCGCGTCATTTGCTACCAACTACTCTCTGGCCGTCACCAAGAAGATGATGGACAGCCAGGAGATGGCCGGCCAGGAACTGGCGAAAATGCTGGAAGCCGTTCCCGCGCCCCCCAAGGGCAAATATGTTGACGTTTACGCCTGAATCAGTAAAACCGGCCTTCGGGCCGGTTTTTTTATGCCTTTATGGGCTGAACCGTCTCTCTCCCGGTTATAATCAAGGGGATATTAGTTTGCCGGGAGGCCGTCTATGGAGTTTTTACAGCTTTGCGCCTGCGGGCCTTCGGGCTATGCCCTGCTGAAGCAGCGGGTGGACGCCTGCGCGGGACTGGGCCGCAGCTATCAGTTTGACCGCTGCCGTCTGCCGCCGGGGTGCGCTCCCGCCCAGGCCCAGATGGGCTTTTGGCGGACGGGGGAGGACTATCTGCTCTACTTCCGTCCCGCCGTGGCCTATCAGGGGCCCGACCCCCGCCTCCGGGACTTTTTTGCCCAGGGAGAGGTGCTTCGCTTCTCCGGATTTCAGTCCATGGTGGACTGCCTTCGGGGGCTGGACGCGCTCCAGACCGCGCCCTTGCCCAACAGCCTGTTTCACCAGCTGACCCTCTGCCTCCAGGAACAGGTGCTGGGCCAGGAGCAGGCGGTGACGGCGGCGGCATTTAAGCTCTGGGCCCACGCCTGCAAGCGGGAGCCCCTCCGGCCCCTGTCCCTCATCCTCTATGGGCCCACGGGGGTGGGCAAGTCGGAGCTGGGCAAAGCCGTCGCTCCCGCCCTGAACCGCTGCATGGGGGAGGATCGCTACCGCCTGGTCTGGACGGAGCTGAACACCTTCACCCAGCCCCACTCGGTGTACCGCCTCACCGGCGCGCCGCCGGGGTACGTGGGCTATGACGATCCCCCCGTGCTGGAGGCGGTGCGCCGCTGCCCTTACACGGTATTTATGTTTGACGAGCTGGACAAGGCCCACCCCGAGGTACTGAAGGTTTTCATGTCCATCCTGGACGAGGGCCGGTGCACCGCCCGGCAGGAGGACGGCCAAAATGGCCGGGAGCTGGATTTTCGCCGGTCCATCCTGCTCTTTACCACCAACACGGACCTGTCGGACCCGGCGGGCAGGCGG
>ERZ777011.3350-NODE-3350-length-10370-cov-3.610567_pt1 | contig 10370 bp, 12 predicted proteins | sample MGYA00374964_ERZ777011 | MGnify/ENA primary metagenome ERZ777011 (study PRJEB29310, sample SAMD00008975) | mouse gut metagenome | study: EMG produced TPA metagenomics assembly of the Metagenome analysis of fecal microbiota from mouse which was promoted...
AAGCTCCTATTTCCTTTGCAAAGAATGCCGCCGCTTTTTTTAGGAATGCAATCTCCTTCCGTAATTCTTCATTCTCCCGTTTTAACCGGAGGTTCTCCTTCATGGAGTCATAATCTTCTTTGGCTTGGGGGCTTGTTTGGCATTCTTTGCTGAATTCGCTACACCACTTGGAGATGCTGGCTTTGGATACGCCATACTCAGCGATGATGCTTTTGTAAGTTCGTCCTTCTTCCTCATGGAGGCGGACAATCTTCTTTTTAAATTCGGGAGTGTAGTTTTGTGACATAATGAGTACCTCTTTCCTTGTGATTTTGATTATATCTCATTAGCCACTCCCGTTACAACTTTAGTATAGCACTTCACCCTTCATAACACTTTGCAAACTTACATCCCGCCCTATCGAATTTCTCCTGCATAAAATGCCTCTCCTGCTTTCAGTCGTATGGAACTATTTATACAGCCGCAGAAAAATTTTATTTTTTTCCAATAGTCAGCAGCCACCTCTGGTCAAAGTAGATTTCCCCGTCCTTTTGATATGGCATAAAGCCCGTTTTATCCTTTCCTGCTATTTCATCCATCATGCACTCGGTGATCTTTTCCTGCATGGTGTCTGCTGTTTTCGTCAGATTCATCCAAGCCTGCAGATTTACCGGTATTTTCGTGCTTTCACATTTCACCACATCCAAAGCATTTTCGAGAAACAGTCCCTTGATTTCCTCGCGGCTCAGGTTCCTGACATGGGATGGATCACGCCATGTCTCAATTTCATCCTCCCTGCCTCGCAGTTCTTCCTGCGCCGCCTCCATGTCGATCAGAATCAGCTTTCCGCCGGGACGAAGCACCCGCTTCATCTCAGAAAAGGGTTTCTGTACATCCTTAAAATGATGAAATGCAAGGCGGGAAATGACAATATCAAAACTTCCATCCAGAAAAGGAAGGCTGCCCGCCTCGCCTTTCACAAATACCATGTTATAGAGTTGCATTTTATCTGCTTCCATTTTTCCTGATTCCAGCATCGCCGGGGTCACATCGAGGCATGTCACCGATGCCGCATAAGGCGCCATGGCACGTCCGCAGGCACAGGTCCCGGCCGCCACTTCAAGGATACGGTCCGTTTTTGAAATCGTAGCCTCCGACACCGTGTAAGCCAGATATTCTTCTTTCGAGAAATTCATGGAAGCATCATTGAAATTACCCGCCTGAATCGTAAACGACTCCTGAATCTCTTTTATATTTGTTCCACCCATCTTAGTATCTCCTCCATGTTTTTGCAAATTTACTCCTTCAGTTCCTGCGTTTCCACCAAAACAGAATAAGAACCTCCCTTTTTCATAAGTTCCTCATGGGAACCGCATTCTGTAATAATCCCTTCGTTGATCACTACAATACGGTCTGCACTCTTAACAGTGGATAAGCGATGCGCAATTATAATCGTTGTCCGTCCAACTGACAGCTTTTCAAATGTTTTCTGGATTTTTGCCTCCGTTACACTGTCCAGTGCGGAAGTTGCTTCATCCAGGATCAGAATAGCCGGGTTTTTCAGGAAGATACGCGCAATGGAAATACGTTGCTTTTGCCCGCCCGAAAGCAGTACCCCGCGTTCCCCCACATTGGTGTTAAAACCATCCGGCATGGCGATAATATCCTCATAAATTTCCGCCAGCTTTGCCGCTTCAATTACTTCTTCCATTGTTGCATCCAGGCGGCCATACCGTATATTTTCCGCAATGCTGTCTGCAAATAGAAAAACATCCTGTGCTACCACACCGATATTCTGATGCAATGAGTCCTGTGTTACTTTTCTCACATCCTGGCCATCTATATAGATTGCCCCTCCCGTCACGTCATAGAAGCGTGGAATAAGCTGGCTTAAAGTCGTTTTTCCGCCACCGGAAGAGCCGACAAACGCAATGGTCTCGCCTGCATGGATTTGGAGGGAAACATCATGCAGCACATCACGATCCTCCTGATATGCAAAATGTACATGCTCTACGCAGATTTCTCCCTTAATATCCTGAAGCGGTTTTGCATCCGGTGCATCCCTAAGCGCAGGTTCAGTTCTCATAAGTTCCACGAACCTGTGCAGGCCGGCAGTTCCATTTGCCAAAAGTTCAGATGTCACTGACAAACGGCGAACCGGATTCACAAAAGTAGCCACATAAAGGCTGAATGTAGTCAGATCAATAATATTTAGTTCATCCCCCATGATAAGTGCACCGCCTACGGCAATCACGGCCGCCGATAAAATACACATAAAAAATTCCATACTGGCGTTAAAACGGCCCATAGCCTTATGGTATTGCTTTTTAGAATGCTTGTAAGAATGATTTGCTGCATTGAACTTGTGCAGTTCTGCGTCTTCGTTTGCAAATGCTTTTGCTGTTTTGATTCCGGACAATCCGGATTCAAATTCTGCATTGATAGAGGCAGTTGTCCGTTTTACCTGCATAGAGGCATCTCTCATAGATTTCCTGCATTTCCATACAACAAATAAAAATACGGGAACCATAAGAGTAATTACCACAGCCAGTTTCCACTGGATGGAAAACATGATAATCAAAGTCCCTATTATCGTCACACTGGAAATAAATAAATCCTCCGGTGCATGATGTGCCAGTTCCGTTATATCAAACAGGTCTGCCGTCAGGCGGCTCATAAGCTGCCCAACCCGGTTGTTATCAAAATAATCGAAACTCAGTTTCTGTATATGACGGAACAAATCCCGCCTGATATCTGTTTCCACGAGAATACCAAAATTGTGTCCCCAATACCAGATCACATAAGTAAAAACAGAACGAAGCACATATGCGGTAAATACTGCGGCCATAACCAGCCAGAACACTGCCCATGCCTTTTCCGGCAGAAGGGTATACATACACCACCTTGATACAAACGGAAATGCAAGGTCAATTACCGCAATGGCAAGGGCACATGCCATATCCAAAAGGAACAGTTTTTTATGTGGCTTAAAATAGGACATAAAAATTTGAAGCTCTGATTTCTTCTTAAAGTCGCGGAACGGCATAATCTACTTCCTTTCCCCAAAATAGCTGTTGGAATCTTCCGGTGCCTGTTCCCGCTCTGTATCCGAATACTCCCGGATACTCCGGCACACCGTAATCTTATAAGACTCAAACAGCTTCTCCCGCCCCTCCTTCTGGCTCATCCGATGCTTTGCCACATTACGCCAGCGCTCCACCGCCGCTTCATCCGTCCACACATTCATAGACAGAAGTTTCCCTTCCTCATTCAGGCTGGTGAACCGCTCCGCACGGATAAACCCTTCAAATCCTGCGAGCATGGGTTTCAGCATCGCCGCAAGATCAAGGTATTTCTGCATCCCCTCTTTTGTAGGTTTCACTTCAAATAAAACAATCACATCTGCCATTACCTTATCCTCCAATTCCCATTATTTTACTATACAAACCGCTTTCTTTATCAGATGCGGCTTTATGATTAAGATTATATCATCAAATTTCTGTACTTAATATCAATAAAAAGCCGGATATTATAACAAAATCACCAGCTTCATTTCTCCTGTCCTGTTTTCTCTTTCCACTCCCGGTACTTCTCCGGCATACACACAGCGCACGGACGGTATCCTGCCCTGACAGCGGTTTCCTCGTCCTTAAAAAAGACGCGGTATTTCACATATCCGCCCTTCGCAATGGCCCTGTTTGCACTTTTACAGTCCAGTCTCCCATATATCCTGCCCCTCCGGTAGCCTCCAAATTTTCCGGGAACCGTGTCCATATAAAACTGGCCGTTTTCATCCATGAGCCGGTACTGCTTCAAACCTCACCATCCCTTTCCCCTGTTTCTCCCATCCCGCCGTGGTGTTCAAGAGCGTGAAACATGCTCTAAGAAACACCCCGGCTCATGGGAGTAGATCACTCCCACCGCCTGCATATAGGAATAAATGATCACCGTCCCCACAAACTTCATCCCACGTTTCTGCAGGTCTTTCGATACCTTATCCGACAGCGGTGAACTGACTTTATCGTTCTCATATATTACCTTGTCCTCCGTCCAACTCCAGAGATAAGCGGAAAAACTCCCGTACTCCTGACGGATTTCCCGAAATACACGGGCATTGTTCACCGCCGCACGGATTTTCAGACGGTTCCGTATGATTCCGGGATTCTGGCAGAGCTCGCCTATTTTTGTTTCATCATATTCACAGACCTTTTCCAGGTCAAATCCGTCAAAAGCCTTTCGGAACGCCTCCTGCTTATTCAGCACACATTCCCATGACAGGCCTGCCTGAAAGCATTCCAGGATCAGCATTTCAAAGAGTTTGCCATCATCACGGACCGGAACGCCCCATTCTTCATCGTGGTAATGCAGATAAACGTCATTGTTGGGATTCGCCCACCTGCACCGTGTTTTCCCGTCTTTCCATTCCATTATCCCTTATCCTCCGCTTCTTTTATCTTCCTGCCCATCTGTCTACGCTTTCAGCTTTTCGCAGCTTCCACAGCCGCTGCATCCGTTACACACCATCTGCCGCCCACAGGTACCGCACCGTTCCCGAAACTGCGGTATATACTTTTGTTCTTCCGTTACCGGATATCCCCAATCATCATATAAGGCAAACTGCATGGGCTTTCCCTGAAAATTCATCCCGGACTTATATGCCATCTCACTCTGCACCCTTTTATCCGGCATACGGTATGCTTTCCCGTCCTTTATGAACACTGTGCCTGTTTCTATAAAACAGAAGGTAACATTAAAGTCCACGCACTCCTGCCTGAGCGCCTTCACCCACTCAAAATGACAGGGACGCGCCCCGTCATAATTCTCACCGCCGCATCTGACCTGTTCGATCTGTCCGTCCTCCAGATACCGCCTCATACTGACCGGCCCGATAAACGGGGCGCACATGACGCCCTTGTGCCGGAAAGGAAGTTTAAGCAGAATGGGAATCCTCTCATCCGCCCGGCGCTGGTTTTCGCAGGTAACATTAAAAAACACATTTTCCCATCTCGCTCCCCAGTCCTGCGGCAGGCATTCCAAAACCCTCTGCGGACGCTTGGCCAAAAGGAAGAAAACCAATCCATGCCATGGGTTACATATGTCATGCATCGCAAATCTGCCCCCTTATCTTTTCCGCATCCGCCTCATACCGTAATATGACAGGACCGCAAACAGCACCATCACGGAAAAGTAATCCGCAAAAACCCATGCCGCAGGCTCCCCCTGGTCAAAAAACGAATATTTCACCATAAGAAACATCTTTGCTCCCATTTCCCGCTCCCCAAACGCACATATTCCGTAGACAGACAGGGCAGCCGCAATGAGCCGGCATGCATACGCCGCCAGGTCCTTCCCTTTTTCCCGCGCCCGCTTTCCCGCCATATGGGACATCATCCCCCCGTGAAAGCCCAAATGTACCGACATAAGAACGAACCCCCACGACACCGATACCATGTGCATCCTGCGCCCAAATTCCCCGCCGCCGGTATCCGGAAAGCAAAAAACATCGCGGGAGATCATCACACTGCTGGCCATCATGCATACCATATCTGCCAAAAGCAAAAAGTTAAGCACAACACCCACGATACGCGGGGCACCATATTTTCCTTTTACAAGGCTGCCGTACCACTTCAGATTCAGGAAATGATGCAGGAAAAACAACAAAAATAACAGGATGCCCAGCCACTCATGCAGCCTGTTCCCGGTAACATGGTAAGCCATCAGTATCAGGAGCAACGCCATCATGGCAAGATCGATTACCGTTTTCAATCCCTTTCTTCCTTTTTTCAACTCTTACCTCTTTCGAGCCCGCTTCAGCGGGCATTTATTCAATATTGGGAGGTTTACTTCCCTGTTTTCTCCCTCTTTGTGCTGCAAATGAAATAAGAATGCTGACCCCGTAAAGCGCCACAAGCGGCAGGGCAAAAAACAGAAGCGACAGCGCATCCACTGTCGGCGTCAGAACCGCCCCCGCCACAACTATGACAACAATCCCGTGCCGGAAATTACGCCGCAGGAAACGGTAATCTATCACCCCTGCTCTGGACAGTATAAATGAAACTACCGGAAGTTCAAAGGCAAGGCCGAACACCAAGCACATTTTGAGCAGGAAACCGAAATATTCATTTATCCGAAAGAGCGGTTCTATCAGCCCTCCCACAACCCCTGTCAGAAATCTCAAAAACAGGGGCAGGAAAAAATAGCAGAATGCGGCCCCGGACAGAAAGCAGGAGACGGATGCGGCCACCACGGGTGCAGCCACCTCTTTTTCCTTCCTGTACAGCCCCGGCGCTATAAACTGCCATGCCTGCCAGAATAAAACAGGGGATGCCAGCGCCGTGCCGCAGGTCAGTGCGATCTCAAAGATAAAAAACATGGCATCCGCAGGCGCCGTAAAGATCAGCCGCGGAGCCGGTTCACAGAAGCGCATGGGCCATATGGCTATCCATCCGAATAAATCCCTCCAGAAAATGCCGCAGGGAACCGCACAGAGAACCACCGCACCAAGGCAGCACAGAAGGCGTCTACGCAGTTCCTCAAAATGCTCCGTCAACGTCATTTTTTTTTAGAGTCGCCCCGGTCATTTTCCACGTTTTCTATATCGCCCTCCCCTGCGCCTTTTACGGCATTCCTGAACTCACGTACTGCCTCCCCCATGCCCTTTGCCAGCTTAGGGACTTTATCCGCCCCAAATAATATCAATATGATAAACAAAATTACCAAAAGCTCCTGTCCGCCCACGCCAAACATGCCGTATCCCTCCTTCCCATCAGCTTCTTTTATGCCTCCCCGCCCTCTATGTACTGCCGCGTATATTTACACACCGCAAAGCATTTTCCGCAGAGTTCTATCGGAATCCCGAACCCCGCAATCGACCTTTCAACCGCCATCGCGCTGCATTTGGATGTATTCAGGATTTCATCACGCTCTACCGTGGTATCCCACAGCTTTCCGGTCAGCGCCGCAGCCGGGCAGGCATCCACACACAGCATACAGTCCCCGCATTTGGACTCATTCACGGGCTCCGCGGTCAGAAGCGGCGCATCCGTAAGGATAGAGCCAAGCCGGATCATGGAGCCATAGCTTTCCGTGACTAACAGGTTCGATTTCCCTACCCACCCCACACCCGCACGGGTGGCTACGGTCTTGTGGGGCAGGCTTACCTGTGTGGTCGCCTGATACCCCCACTCCTTTAGTTTTTTCACGGCGTAGGACGTGATCGTGTACAGGCTGCTGTTCAGTTCATTATACGAATCATAATACTCCCTTGTGGGCATATCCACGATTTTAGGCACGACCTCCTTCGGAAACTTCACGGCCACGCATATCCCCACCGGAAGGCGGCTCCTGCTCCGCTCCGGCAGCGCCGTCAGGTCACCAATGCCGACCAGATCAGCGCCCTGCCCAAACAATTCCTCCTTCAGCCGTTCCGTCAGACTGTCTGCATCCTTACCGCCTGCGAAGCTGTCCGTACCGTTTCCTGCATCTTCACCCCCAGACCTTCCCCTGAACCGCCATAATGCGACTCCCGCCGCACCGGCCAGGCAATATCCCAGCATCTGCCGCCTGCTGATCCGATTATCTTTATTCTCCGCTCCATTCTTGTTTTCCATGATTTTCCTCCATGCCGCCTCCGGCGGCACAAACATTCAATGAGAAGAACGCTGCTTTTGCGTTCTTCGGTGTGTAATTTAGAAATTCTTAACGGGCGTTTTTTGACCGTATAGAATTTCTTTACACACTTTTCCGACATGCCGCCTTGCGGCACAAACAATGTGTGAAGAATGACCGTCAGGGCATTCTTCTGAGTGTGAAAATAGCTTGCTTTGCAAGCCTTAGTTGTTCTTAGGCGGCGTTTTCTGACGCCTTAGAACTTCTCTTCACACTTGCCTCCGTATCATATTTCAAGCAATTTTCCACTTTCATATATCCTGCCAGCCTCATCCAAAAACAGTTCTGCCGGACTGCGCTGGGATGAGAACTGCATGGGCGACAGCACCGCGCCATAGCTTCCGGCGTTGCTGATGATCAGCGGATCGCCCTGTTTCAGCACCGGCAAAATAATGTCTTCTGCGATCATATCCGAAGCCGTGCAAAGATTTCCCACAAGGGTGACCATTTCCGTCCTTTCCCACTCCGGACGGAAACTGGCGATCTCAAAAGCATCCAACGAAGTAAAAAGCGGTTCACTCCCGGCAGGCACGTCATTCCCTGCATATCTGGCTACCAACCGCGCTATGGATGGCCGCAGGAACCCATTCAATGTATTTGCCAGAATCACAAATGTCTTCCCATAAGAAGTCTTCTTATCCAACACATGAGTCACATAAAATCCTGCCTTTCCTACAGCATATCTCCCTGTCTCAATTAAAACCTTTGTCTTCCTGAATTTTACACGGAATGATGCCAGCATTTCTCTGACCGCCTCTCCAAGCCGTCCCGTATCAAGCACTGTGTCCCGTCCGGAATACTGGATGCCCATTCCCGCGCCCATATTAATAAAATCCAGTTCCCTCCCCAGGGCTGCCTGAAAACAATCCGCAAGCAGAAACATCCGGCGATAATATTCCGCCAGGATTGCCGCGTCCAGTTCCTGACTTTGCAGGTGGACATGGATGCCGGTAACCCGGATATTTGCATAGGTCCTCCATGCAGAGACAGCATTTAGCGCCTGAACCGTATCAATTCCGAATTTTGAAGGGCGGCCGCCGCTGCCATGGAATGAAAAATCCGGATTTATACGCACGCCGATAGGAACCGACAGACCTTCTTCACCCGCTATCCTGTTGATACGCTCCACTTCATCCAGGCTGTCCGCGATCAAAACCGCATTTCGGATTGCACCCCGGATATCTTCATCCGTTTTACCCGGAGCAGAATAATAAATCTCATCCTGCCCAAAACCATTCGCCGCTCCCATCCGCACCTCGTTCAGGCTGGCCGCATCCGCACCGAATCCTTTTGACAGTATAAAACCGACTACATCCGGATTATGGTTTGCCTTAAGTGAATACAAAAAATGAATCCCTGCAAAATCATTTTGAAGCTGATCCGTGTACTGGTCTATGATCTCCCTGTCATATATGTAAAAACTGCCATACCGCCGTACCAGCTCCCGAATCCTTTTTTCAGATAGCAGTTCAATCATGTGCCTCCTCCTTTTCATTCCTCAAAGAGCCGCTTTTTACAAGGAATGTCTTCTGCGCCCCATCTTCCAGTCTGTCAGCAGGTCTCAGATGCCCGATCAGCAACGGCGACTCCGGGTCATGCAGGGCGAAATTCTCACGGGGAAGCTGTGCGTTCTTATTTGCGTAACAATATTTGCAGCCATTCAGACAGCTGTTCAGTGCCCCGATGTCACGGCTCTCCATGCAATGGCAGCCCTTGCGGAATCCCTTATGCTTCAAATTGCGGAATTCCAGCCCATTTGCTCTGCCCAGGATATCCAGCGTGACGCACCCGGATGTATGGACTCCGTATTTCGCGTAATCCGCCTCCGGCCCGCAGGTCTGCAGGATAAACCCTTCCATTGCGGCAATCCTGCCTAACCCCTCCGCGATCCTGTCCTTATCTTCCGCCGTCAGGGGAATCAGCTCCGGAAAATTTGTCTCATGCTTTTTGTACATCTCCACAAAACTGAAAATACACCTGTCAAACTGCCCCGACAGCCCCTTTGCGATCCGCTCAAAGGTTTCCAGATGCGTTTCTACCGTATATTCTTTTGTCAGCAGGACAGGGTCATAGCGCCACGCCATCCGCCGGCTCCCCACAATCCGGGAAAGCGCCCTGAATGTTTCCATGCTCGTATCTATATCCGGGACACCCGGCTCCACATCCCTGCCATATGCGGTAATCGTATAATAAAAATAGGATGGGAATCTCTCCGTGATCTCATGGATTCGTCCAAGCACCGGTGAAAAGTTCTTCGAGCCAAAGATAAGGCAGTCCACCTTTTCAGGCGTCAGCTCATACCTCCTGACAGAATTCGGGAACAGGGAATTCCTGGACAGGACATACCCTTCCTCAAACCTTTTGAACATCCATTCGGAATAATAATTCACAATATCCGTGCGGCCGCTGATATTGATCAGCATACACCCACCTCCCCGGCCTCTGCCCCTGCAAGGTATCTCCTTGTATAGGGACAGACCTCGATACATTTGCCGCATAAAGTTTCACGCTTCCCATACCCCTGCTCCGCGCGCGACAATGCCATCTCCCTACACTTCCTGTAGTCAAACAGCTCATCCCGCGTTGTCCGGGTATCCCAGAGGATTCCGTGAATCGCCCCTGCGGGACAGGCTGTTTCACATACCGTACACCCGCCGCAGAGGGAACGGTCAACCGGCTCTGCCACAGATAACGGCGCATCCGTCAGGATGGATGAAAGGCGC
>ERZ777011.3351-NODE-3351-length-10369-cov-2.703607_pt1 | contig 10369 bp, 10 predicted proteins | sample MGYA00374964_ERZ777011 | MGnify/ENA primary metagenome ERZ777011 (study PRJEB29310, sample SAMD00008975) | mouse gut metagenome | study: EMG produced TPA metagenomics assembly of the Metagenome analysis of fecal microbiota from mouse which was promoted...
AATGGTGTAGCCTTTCGGAATGTAGGAGTAGGTCTTGTCTTCGGAAGATGCGACGATCTCTACTTCGCCGTAGAATTTAGCCTCTTTGGCTGCCTTCTTCGCCCAAACGCCGGTCTGGAGGTAAGCAGCTTTTTTCTTCATGAGGTTGGCCGGAACTTCGAAGAACTGGGTGGAAGCACCGCCGCCGAGGAAGAGGACTGCGTAGTCGTCCGGAATATTGAGGAGGTCCCTCCAAAGCTGCTCGGTTTCAGCCATTACACGTTCCCAACCCGGGGTACGGTGCGAGATTTCCAGAATACCGATGCCGGTGTTGTCGAAATCACGGATAGCCTCGATAGCGGATTCTATCGCTTCTTTCGGCAATACGCAGGGTCCCGCGTTAAAATTGTGCTTTTTCATGATGCTAAATCTTTAAATTTGTAGTTGTATTGAGGATTTTGATTCCGAATTATCGCTTTGTTTTGCAAAGATATGAATAGTTTCTGATTCCGCAACCGATTCCAGGCAATAATTTGCCGCGGCGGGGAACTGTTGTACAATCTCTTCAATTTACCTTATCTTTGTATTTCAAAACACTTTTTTTCATGATAAAATCGATGACCGGCTACGGCAAGGCCGAAGCCGCGGCGCAACACAGGAAAATAACGGTGGAGATACGCTCGCTCAACAGCAAGCAACTCGACATGTCCGTAAGAATACCGCAAGTCTACCGGCCCCTGGAATACGAGGTCAGAAACCGGATCGGCAAGGCCGTACAGCGCGGCAAAGTCGACGTATATATTAATGTGGAGACCGATACGGCGGCAATCCCCGTCACCATCAACCGGGAGTTGTTCATGAACTACTACTCCGTGCTGAAGGGGATCTCCGACCAGATGGAGGAGCAGGGGAGGGGCATGGACCCGGCCCTGATGGCGGCGATTCTCAAGATGCCCGATGTGGTGACGGGCGAATCGGGCGAGGTCTCCGACAGCGAGCGTACGGCTCTTCTGGGAGCGGTGGATAAGGCGCTGGAGGCTTTTGATGCCTTCCGCACCCAGGAGGGGCAAACGTTGATCGCCGACCTGCTGGACCGCATCGGCAAGATCGAAACCCTGCGCAAGGCGGTCGAGCCTTTCGAAGCGCGGCGGGTGAACCTCATCAAGGAGCGGATTCGCGAGAATATCGCTTCGGTGGGGGTTCAGGTCGATGAAAACCGGCTGGAGCAGGAGATGATATTTTATGTCGAGAAACTGGATGTCACCGAGGAGAAGGTACGCCTGGACAACCACTGCCGTTATTTTCGGGAGGTGGCGGCCCAGGAGGAGAACGCAGGGCGCAAGCTCGGTTTCATCGCACAGGAGATGGGGCGGGAGATCAACACGCTCGGTTCGAAGGCGAACGACAGCGACATGCAGAAGACGGTCGTCATGATGAAAGACGAACTGGAAAAGATCAAGGAACAGGTGTTGAATATCCTCTGACGCCGGGCGTCCGCGGCAAGAGGCCATCGAACGATTAAAAGTATGGCAGACCAACTGAACGGAAAACTCATCATATTCTCCGCTCCCTCCGGGGCGGGAAAGACAACCATCGTCCGTGCGCTGACCGAGCGGTTTCCCCGGCTGGAGTTCTCCATTTCGGCCACGTCGCGACAGCCGAGGCATAACGAACTCCACGGCCGCGACTACTATTTCCTGTCGGCCGAGGAGTTCCTTCAGGCATGCCGCGAGGAGCGTTTCGTGGAGTGGGAAGAGGTTTATGCCGGAACCCGCTACGGGACGCTCAAATCCGAAATGGACCGCATCTGGGAAAAAGGCAATACCATCCTGTTCGACGTGGATGTGATGGGAGGAATCAGGCTCAAGTCGATCTTCGGGGAGAATGCCCTGTCGGTCTTCATCATGCCGCCGTCGGTCGCCGCCTTGAGGGAACGACTGATCGGGCGGGGGACGGATTCGCCGGAAACCATCGAGAAACGGGTGGCCAAGGCCGAACTGGAGATCTCGTACGCCGACCGTTTCGACCGCGTCGTGGTCAACAACGACCTGCAGGAGGCGATCGCCGAAGTGGAAGCATTGGTGGCGGATTTTCTGAAAGCGTAGCGGCATGCACTCGGTCATTCTCTATTTCGGCTCGTTCAATCCCATCCACAAGGGACATCTGGCCGTTGCGGAGTGGATATTGGACCGGAAGGTGTGCGACGAAGTGTGGTTTGTGGTTTCGCCGCAGAATCCGCTGAAAAGGGACGGCTCGCTCATCGACGAACGGGACCGGCTGGCCATGGTAGACCTCGCCGTCGCCGGGTCGCGGTATCCGCAGCGGATGAAGGCGTGCGACGTGGAGTTCGCCATGCCCAGGCCCTCCTACACCGTCGATACGCTGTCGGTGCTGGACGCCGAATATCCCGACAGGGAGTTCGCGCTGCTTGTGGGAAGCGACATCCCCGGACAGATCCATCGTTGGAAAGAGTGGCGCAAATTATTGGACTGTTACAAAATCTACGTATATCCGCGCCGGGGTTATCCGGTGCCGCCGGAGGGGAGCGGCTTCACCCTCCTCGACGGTGCTCCTTTCGAGGACTACTCCTCCACGGAGGTACGGGCGGCGCTGGCCGAGGGCGGAGGAAGCGATATGATACCGGAAAGTGTAAAAGAATATATCAAACAACGGCAACTATGGAGTACAACAATGAAATAGAGCGGTTGACGGCGGCCATCGAGGCCGCACCGGACGACCTCTCCCTGTATGCGGAACGCGGCAAGATGCATTTTCGCGCCCACGATTTCGGGAGTGCGCTGAACGATTTCAACCGGGTGCTGCGGGATGACGAGCAGAACGAAGAGATACGCCAGTATGTCAAGATGATACACGAGATACTGGAATTCCGTTACAACGATATTTACAATCCCTGACGCCGCTGCGGGAGAATCGACTATTCATCCGATGAAGAAATTGAACATAGCCCTGCTCGTAGGCGGGGATTCCTCCGAACGGGAGGTGGCGCTGGCCAGTGCCCAGCAGGTATTCAACGCTTTTGACCACACGAAATACAACGTCATTCTGGTGGATGTCCAGGGGCGTCACTGGACTTGCAAGGGGGCCGGAGGCCGGGAGGTCGAAGTGGATAAGACGGATTTCTCGGTGCCGGTGGGCGACGGGAAGATCGTCCTGGATTACGCCTTTATCATGATACACGGTACGCCGGGCGAAGACGGCAAATTGCAGGGATACCTGGAGATGATGGGGATTCCGTACTCCTCGTCGGGATTCGCCTCGTCGGTGGTGACGTTCGACAAGACGCTCTGCAAACGCATCGTGTCAGAGATCGAAGGCCTGTGCCTGGCACGGGAGATCGTACTGCGCCGGGGCGGGGAGGCGGATGCCGCTACCGTTGTCGAACGGCTCGGGCTGCCCCTGTTCGTGAAACCGAATGCGAGCGGGAGTAGTTGCGGGGTGACGAAGGTGAAAACGGCGGCCGAGCTGGCCCCCGCCATCGAAAAGGCCTTTACCGAAAGCGATGCCGTACTGATCGAAGAGTTCATCCGGGGGCGGGAGTTCGGGTGCGGAGTCTGGATCACAGCCGATGACATTCGGACTCTCCCCGTAACGGAGATCAAGTCGCACAAAGAGTTTTTCGATTACGAGGCGAAGTATACCGCCGGCATGTCCGACGAGATCACTCCGGCGGAGATTCCCGCCGATACCGCCCGTCGCATACAACGGCTGGCCGCCGCTGCGGCCCGGGCGTGTCACTGCAGGGGAATCGTGCGGGTGGACTTCATCGTCACCGAGGCGGACGATATCTACATGGTGGAGATCAACTCCATTCCCGGTATGAGCGGAGGCAGCATCGTGCCCAAGCAGATCGCTGCGGCGGGACTCGACCTGGGAGATGTGCTCGACACCATTATCGAGGATACGCTATGCAGACGCTGATAGAGATCGAAGGGAGGATCGTCGTCACCGACATCCTGACCGAGCGGTTCTGTTGCGATCTTGCGGCGTGCCGGGGCATGTGCTGCGTGGAAGGGAATGCCGGGGCTCCGCTCGACGAGGAGGAACTTCCCGTGCTGGCCGCCGAATATGCCGGATTCAGCCCCTACATGACGGAGGCGGGGCGCCGCGAAGTGGAGCGCCAGGGATTCTCCGTGATCGACGCGGAGGGCGACCATACCACGCCTCTCATAGGCGATGCCGATTGCGCCTATGCGATCCGCGAGGGGGGCGTGACCCTGTGTGCTATCGAAAAAGCGTGGCGGGAGGGGAAAAGCGCTTTCCGCAAACCCGTCTCCTGTCATCTCTATCCGATTCGCGTCACACGGTTCCGCGATGGCAGCGAAGGACTGAACTACCACAGGTGGGATGTCTGCTCCTCGGCACGCCGATGCGGCGAGCGCACCGGCGTCCGGGTATATGAATCGCTCCGGGAACCCATCATACGAAAATTCGGCGCCGAATTCTATGAGGAATTGGAGGCGGCCGCCCGTTATTTGGAGGAAGAAACGTGAAAAAGTCGAAACATCATAGATTGCAGGTCTCCCTCTGCGCCTTCGTCCTCTGTGCGCTACCTCTCGGAGCTTCGGCCCAGCGGACGGTGCCCAAACTCGAAGACCTGCCCCGTCGGGCGATCGATACGCTCGATACGAACGACCGCAATGTCAAGATAGTGATCTTCACCAACAACACGTGGAGCTACTACTATCCCGACCTGCAGGAGCGGACCGACAAAAAGGTATATCGGGAACATTGGGTCAACGATCGGATTTTCGCCTATACGGACATCCAGCTCCAGGAATTGCCGCAGGTCGTCGACCTGGAACTGATCGACCGTTACGAAGATTTTCACGCACCCACCGTCGGCAAGGTCTTTTCGAAATACGGAACCAGGGGCCGACGTAGCCATCAGGGCGTGGATATTCCCCTGGCGATCGGCGAACCGATCTATGCGGCGTTCGACGGTAAAGTCCGCTATGCCCGCTACAATACGGGAGGGTACGGCAACCTGGTCATCATCCGGCACGAGAATGGTCTGGAAACCTGGTACGCCCACCTCACGCGTTGCAATGTGGAGCAGAATGACTATGTGACGGCCGGCACGGTGATCGGCTTTTGCGGCAATACGGGCCGCAGCCGCGGCGCCCACCTCCATTTCGAGATGCGCTACTGCGATCAGACCTTCGATCCGGAATACCTTATCGACTTCTCCACGGGCGATCTCCGCTACCAGACCTTCGCGCTCGACCGCTCGTTCTTCAGCATCTATTCGCGTGCATCCGAATCGTTGGAGGAGGAAGACGACTACGACCAGACCCTGCTCGCGGTAAGTACGCCGGACGCGGCACTGACCTCGGAGAGTATCCTCGAGAACATCGAACAGGCGGAACAGGCATCCATCCGCGAGGAGCGTGCCAAGACGGACCCGCTGTACCATACGATCCGCAAAGGGGAGTACCTCGGCAAGATCGCACGACAATACGGTACGACCGTCAAGAAGTTGTGTCAGCTCAACAACATCTCCGAAAACACCATGATTCGGGAAGGACGCCGGCTCCGGGTCCGGTAGAATGTAAAAGAGCGGTCCTGCTGCAACAGGACCGCTCTTTTTTACGGAATCGCCGTACGCAGGCGACCGGCGGATGTTCGTCAGAACTCCGAGGGAAAGGTCTTCATGTATTGTACGCGCTCGAGCAACAGGTCGCCCCGGCGCTCCTTCCGATTCATCAGGCCCCGGAAGTCGTCGACGGTTGCGAAACCGTTGCGTCCCATCCACTCGGCAAGAAAGGCGTTGATCCGGCCGATCACCTCCACGCCGTTTATCAACAGGGTACTGCACAACTGAACTGCCCGCGCACCTACCAGAAGAGCCTTGACGGCATCCTCGCCGCTATGGACCCCGGTAGAAACGGAAATATCCAGTCCGGGCATCTCCGCCGTGGCGATGGCCACGTCGCGCAACGACTTATGCAGTTCGGCCGGAGTGCTCAGACCGCTGGCCGAGATATACTCCATGTTCTCGATGTCGATGTCGGGCTCGAAGAAGCGGTTGTAGAGAACGGCTCCCTTCGCACCGCGATTGTAGGAGGCTTGCATCATGTGGAAGATATTCGTGAAGCGCCTGCTGAACTTTACCGATACGGGAATGTCGACGGTACGGGTGACCGCTTCGATGATGCCGAGATAACGCGCTTCGATTTCGGCCGATACCTGCGTTTCGTTGTCGGGCATGAAAAAAATGTTCAGTTCGAGCCCGTCGGCTCCGGCCGCGGCGATCTGACCGGCATACTCCACCCATTTGCCTTTCCCCATGCAGTTGATGCTGGCGATGACCGGAATGTCGGTGCTGCGTTTGACCTCCGAGATGAGGTCGATGAAACTTTGCATGTAGTCGGCGCCGAGGTAGGCGTGAAGGTAATCGGCCGCCTCCGGATAATCGTTGCCGTAGCGTGCCATCATGGCGGCCTCGCCGGATATCTGTTCCTCGAAAATGGACTTCAGTACCACCGCACCGATCCCGTTGCGGACCAGCTCTTCGATGTGGGCGGCGGTTGCCGTCAGGGGCGAACTACTCGCAATCAACGGATTGCGAAGGTCGAGTCCCATATAGTTTACCGATAAATCTGTCATACGTCCTGAATGTGTCATTGCTTGTTGGTAATGGTGTAATCCCGCTCCCCGAAAATTCTGCTGCCGATGCGCACCATGGTGGCGCCGCACGTTACGGCAAGAGGGTAGTCCTGGGTCATACCCATGGAGAGCGTATCGAAATCGGTGCCGAAATAGCCGCTCTTCAGTTCACCGAACAATTCGTGTACCGCAGTAAACTCGGCACGGATCCGCGAATCGTCGTCGGTTTGGGTCGCCACGGCCATCAGCCCCCGTATGCGGATATTCCCGTAGGTGCGCCAGGTGCCCTCCGCCAGGTATCGCCTCAGTTCCTCCGGCTCCCAGCCGCTCTTGGTCTCCTCCTCCGCGATATGCACCTCGAAGAGGATGTCGATGGTCCGCCCGTTTTTGGCGGCTTCGCGGTCGATCACGGCCAGCAGCCTGTCGGAATCGACGGAGTGGATGAGCTCCACGAAAGGAGCGATATATTTCACCTTGTTGGTCTGCAAGTGCCCGATCATGTGCCAACGTATGTCGTGCGGCAACAGGGCGTATTTCTCCCGAAGCTCCTGGGGGCGGTTCTCGCCGAACACCCGTTGCCCCGCATCGTAGGCTTCGCGTATCATCTCCGCCGGGTGGGTCTTGGAGACGGCCACCAGCGTGACATCGTCGGGCAGGGAGGCCTCTACCTCCCGTAGTCTTTCTTTCAGTGACATCGCCATTTACTCTAATTAAGGCAAAAATACGCATAATTTCCGTATATTTGCTTTTCGCAGAACGATTGAACGATCAATTAATTGCTTTATAAAATGAAAAAAATTCTCTTGGCAGCCGGCCTGCTGGCGACCCTGGGTACGGGGACCGCAGCCGCCTGCACCAACTTCATCATCACGAAAGGGGCTTCGACCGACGGTTCGGCCATGGTGAGCTATGCGGCCGATTCGCACCAGCTCTACGGGGCCCTCTACAAATACGACGCCCCGCGCAAAGGCTACAAGCCCGGGGCGCTGGTATCGGTCTACGAATGGGATACGGGGCGCTACCTGGGCGACATTCCGCAGGCTCCCCGCACCTATTCCACCGTAGGAAACATGAACGACAGACAGTTGATCATTGCGGAAACCACCTACGGCGGTCGGCCGGAACTGGTCGATCCCGACGGGGGAATCGATTACGGTTCGCTCATCTACCTGACCCTCCAGCGAGCCGCGACGGCGCGGGAAGCCATCGCCACGATCGTGGAGCTGGCCAATACCTACGGCTATGCCTCCAGCGGCGAATCGTTCTCGATCGTGGACAAGGACGAGGCTTGGATCTTCGAGATGATCGGCAAGGGGAGCAATCCGGTGGACGGCCGGAATGCGAACAAAGGCATCGTGTGGGTAGCCCGCCGCATCCCCGACGGGTACATCTGTGCCCATGCCAACCAGGCACGCATCACGCAGTTTCCGCTGGACGACCCGGAGAACTGCCTCTATGCACCGGACGTGATCTCATTCGCCCGCGAAATGGGATACTATAGCGGGAGCGACGAGGAGTTCAGCTTCAGCGACACGTATGCCCCGCTCGATTTCGGCGCCATGCGCGGCTGCGAAGCCCGTGTATGGTCGTTCTTCCGGACTTTCGCTCCGGGTATGGACGCCTATTCGGACTATGCGATGGGGCATAATCCCGACAACCGGATGCCCTTGTGGGTAAAACCCTCGCAGAAAATATCGCCCAAGGAGGTGTTCGACGCCATGCGCGACCACTACGAAGGCACCCCTCTGGACATGACCGCCGACATCGGAGCGGGCGGAAGCGCCTGCCCTTACCGCTGGCGACCGATGGAGTGGGAGTGGGAAGGCCGGACCTATGCGAACGAACGCGCGACCGCTACGCAGCAGACCGGTTTCTGGTTCGTGGCACAGGCCCGCGACTACCTGCCCGATGCGATAGGCGGCGTACTTTGGTTCGGCGTGGACGATGCGGCCACCTCGGCTCTCACGCCGATCTATTGCGGGACGACCGAAGTGCCCTTCTGTTTCAGCGAGGAGAACGGCAGCATGCTGGCATACTCCGACTCCTCCGCATTCTGGATCTTCAACCGTGTGGCACAGTTCGCCTACCTGCGCTACGACGTGATCGGCCGGGCCGTTCGCGAAAGTGCGGATGCCTGGGAAGAGGAGATGCTGGGCAAGGTGAAGCGATTCGACGAAAAGGTGATGCGCGAGGAGATGTCGCACAAACGGATGGTACGCGAAGCGACGAGATTCTCCGTCGAGAATGCGCAACGTCTTTTCGACCGCTGGGTGGCTCTGGACCGTTACCTGATGGTGAAGTACATCGACGGCAATGTGAAGGTAGAGAACGCCGACGGTTTCATTCACAACGGTTACGACGAAAAGATACCCGATACGCCCGAATGGCCCGGCTACACGGACAAATGGAAAGAGGCGGTCGTACGCGATCACGGCGACGTCTTGCGCGTGGCGGAATAAAACCTGCGGGCACGAAGGAATATGATGCTTATTTGCTAAATTTGTGGCATGGACGGGAGAGTCGCCCGCCATGCCACAAATTTTACCGGACAACCCGGATACCGATTAAAACTATATAAACCGAACAGAGATGAAATACGATGTTGTCGTAATAGGCAGCGGCCCCGGAGGGTACGTTGCCGCGATCAAAGCCGCACAAAACGGACTGAAAACCGCCGTAGTGGAGCGGGCCGAGCTGGGTGGCGTGTGCCTGAACTGGGGGTGCATCCCCACCAAGGCCCTGCTGAAAAGCGCCCAGGTTTACAATTATGCCAAGCATGCCGCCAACTACGGCATCGAGATAAACGGAGAGATCGCCGCACCGCTCGACAAAGTCGTCGACCGCAGCAGGGGAGTGGCCGACACGATGAGCAAGGGCGTGGCGTTCTTGATGAAAAAGAACGGCATCGAGGTTATCGGCGGACACGGCCGTCTTGCGGGAAAAGGCACGGTGGAAGTAGAGGGGCCCGACGGCGAGAAACAGACTGTGGAAGCCTCGCACATCATCCTGGCGACCGGCTCCCGTCCGCGCGAAATGAAATTCATGCCGATCGACGGCAAGAAGATCATCTCTTCCAAAGAGGCCCTCGTGCTGCGCGAGCTCCCCGAGAGCATGGCGGTAGTCGGTTCCGGTGCCATCGGTTGCGAATTCGCTTATTTCTACGCCTCGCTGGGCGTGAAGGTCACGGTGATCGAATATCTCCCGCAGTTGCTTCCCGCAGCCGACGCCGACGTGAGCAAGGCACTCGAACGTGCCTTCCGCAAAATGAAGGTCGGAGTCATGACGGGAACCACCGTGAAAGACGTTGCGGTGAACGGCGAGGGGAAATGCGAACTCCGCATCGAAGGCAAGAAAGGCGAAGAGATACTCACCACCGACGTCGTCCTTTCGGCCGTCGGCATCAAATCGAACCTCGAAGGACTCGGACTCGAAGAAGCCGGAGTCGCTCTTCAGGGCGACAAGGTACAGGTGGACGACTTCTACCGCACCAACGTGGAGGGTGTCTATGCCATCGGCGACATCGTGCACGGTCCGGCGCTGGCCCATGTGGCTTCGGCGGAGGCCATCTGCTGCGTAGAGAAGCTGTGCGGTCACGAGCCCGCTCCGGTCGACTACTCCACCATTCCCTCCTGCGTGTACACCACGCCGGAGATCGCCATGGTGGGGCTGACGGAGAAACAGGCTGTCGAGGCGGGATACGAGGTCAAGATCGGACAGTTCCCCTACACCGCATCGGGCAAGGCGACGGCCGCCGGCGATCGCG
>ERZ777011.3352-NODE-3352-length-10369-cov-2.578049_pt1 | contig 10369 bp, 14 predicted proteins | sample MGYA00374964_ERZ777011 | MGnify/ENA primary metagenome ERZ777011 (study PRJEB29310, sample SAMD00008975) | mouse gut metagenome | study: EMG produced TPA metagenomics assembly of the Metagenome analysis of fecal microbiota from mouse which was promoted...
CTTCCGTTAATTTGCAAACTTTCAATTCTTCTACGAATTTTGTGGTCCCAAAAGTAGGTTTTTCCGCTTCCCCACTCACCGTTTATCATAATTGCGTAATCGGTATAATCATTTCGTATATAATCTAAGATACTTTCTACTAAATCTTCCAAAACTTTTCTCCCATCTTTGTTAATCTTTTGCGATTACCAAGACACCGATTTGTGTGGCTCCTGCTTCTCGTAAAGGTTGTATGCACGCTTTTACCGTACTTCCGTGTGGTATAAATATCGTCTAGGAGTAACACTTTCTTATCGTATATTTTGTCTGGTTTTCTTACTTTATATGCGTTTCGCAAATTCAATTTTCGTTCTGCTCTTGTGAGTGAACTTTGTCTTTTCGTATTTTTCGTTTTGATTAAATTCCCGAATTTCTAAGGACAATTCTCGGATTTGCTTTTGCATTTCTTTTGCGATTTGTTCTGTTTGGTTATAGCCTCTTTTCCACTTTTTCGTGAAATAGACTGGCACTGGAATTATTATATCATAACTTTTCAAAAATCTACATATTTTTTCATTTTCCGTCAGAATTTTGGCAAACATTTTTGCTAGGTATGCTTCATCATGAAATTTGAAATTTAATAACAGTTCTCGAATTCGGTCTTGATAGGAAAAAACAGAAAGAAGAACATAGTCCTCCTCCTGCCTGATTTTAATTTGCTTTTTTATCGTCTGTATTTCTTGTAGTTTTCCTTTACATCTTGGGCATAAATAGTCTTTTGCAATTTTGCCACATACGCCGCAAGTGCTTGGAAATATTAAGTTTAAGAGTTGGTCGGTTACTTGCAAGATTCCTTCTTTCTTAGTCCCCCAGTTTTTCCAACTTATATTTTAGCCCCGTATTTCTTTTTTTCACTTCTGTATTTTGAATCATAAATTGAATAATACTGCTACTGCCGATTACAATGAGTAACTTTTTGGCTCTTGTCATAGCTGTATAGAGTAAGTTTTTGGTTAGTAGCATTGGTGCTGCCTGTGTGAGAGGTAGGATTACCACATCAAATTCACTTCCGTTGCGATTTATGAACTGTGATGGCATAGGAATGTTCAATTTGATCCATTTCATTAAAGGGATACCATGCTACTTTATCGTCATCAAAACGAATTTTTATCATTTTGGCTTGCTCATCAATGGATGTTAGGATACCAAACTCTCCATTGAAAATTCCCTTTCCGTTTTCCACATCTCCAAATTGGTTTCGCTTTTCCCAATAGATATCATAATTGTTTTTGACTTGCATGACCTTGTCCCCTTGGCGGAAAATAGCGGCTCCGATTGTTTTTTCTTTTTTACCATTTTCCTTTGGGTTCAAATGTTCTTGCAAACTTTTATTGAGTTCCTTTGTGCCAAGCTCCCCTTTTTTGGTTGGTGTAATGACTTGGATATTTTTGAAAAAGTCATAGTCGCCATATTTCTTTAGTCGCTCTTTGGATAATGACAGTACATTGTCTAAAATCTTTTCCTTAGAACCTTCGGCTAGATAGAAAAAGTCTTCCAAAGAATCTTTATCATAGGTTTTGCCCACAAAAGTTTTGCCCTCATTCACTTCGTGGCTGTTCATAATAATTCTACTTTGTGCTGCTTGGCGGAATACCGTTTCAATTTGTCCAGACTCTATTAAATCTTTTAGCACGCTCCCTGGTCCAACGGATTGTAGTTGGTCAATATCTCCTACCAAAATGAGTTTGGTTCCCGGATACACGGCTTTTAGTAAATAGTTCATGAGAAATACATCTACCATAGACATCTCGTCCACAATAATTAAATCTGCATCAATTGGTGCTACATCTTGCTCCATATTGGGTGTGCTCGTTTCAGTTTCAATACTGCCTAATTCTAGTAATCGATGTAATGTTTTGGCTTCGTAGCCTGTTGTTTCTGTCATTCTTTTGGCTGCTCTTCCTGTTGGTGCACATAGAACTGGCTTTTTCCCATCTGCTAGATATAAATCAATAACTGTTTTAATTATCGTAGTTTTTCCAGTACCAGGTCCTCCTGTAATAATGCAAACATTTTGCTCATTGATGGCTTCTACTGCTTCTCTTTGCTTTTCGGATAATTCCATTTCAGAATTTTTTTCATATTCTTTTAATGCTTTTTTCCAGGTTTTGCGATATTTCATGTTTTCTGCTTTTTTTAGTTTCAAAATGTTTTCTGCAATCTGTTTTTCTGCTTTATAGTAGGAAGAAAGATACACCCATTTTTGAATGTCCCCATCATCTTCTCTTGTTTCGATTACAATTTCTTCTTTTGCTTTTAGGTCAATCATACCATCTTCCACATATTCTTCTTCAATTTGTAGTAAATCTTTGGTAAAGAAATACAAATTGCCTTCTAGTACCGCACAATTCCCATTATAACTTGCTCGTAACAAGGCATAGCGAATACCAGATTTAATACGGTCGATATTACGCTTGTCAATTCCTGCTTTTAATGCCATTTGATCAATTTGCATAAAGTCTACTTTATTGGCTACCTCTAATAGGATATATGGATTTTTCTCGATTTCTTCAATCGCATGCTCTCCCAATTTTTCATAAACCGTTTGTGCACTTTGGGCTCCTAGTCCAAATTTATCTAAGTAGCCAACTAATTGCCACAATTCCCAGTTTTCGATAAAACTTTTGGAAATTTCCAATGCTTTATCTTTGCTAATCCCTTTAATTTTACTAAGTTTTTGTGGCTCTACTTTTAAGATATATATCGTTTCTTCGCCAAATTCTTGAATAATCTTCCTTGCAGTAGCAGGTCCAATTCCTTTTATGGTTCCATTGGCTAGGTACTTTTCCAAAGCATCCAAGCCTTCTGGCATTACTTTTTCAAAGGTTTCAATTTTAATTTGCTCTCCATAATCTGGATGTTCTACTTTCTTTCCCACTACTTTTAGATAATCTCCTTGATTAACAAAAGGCAAATATCCAACAATGGTGATTTCTTCTTGCTCATTTTGCAATACAGCAATGGTGTAACTATTCATTTCATTTTTATAGATAATCTCTACAATTTCTCCTACAATTTCCAACGTAAATCCTCTTCTTTCCTCTTGCAACAGTGTATCAAAAAAAGGAGTATCTTTCAAGGTGTTCTTTGGGATTTTGTATTACCTGTAATATTTTTCCATTTCGTGTTGACAAAGCAATTTTTCTATGGTAATATATATAGTAGCGAAAGCGAAATGTCTTCTTATCATAACTTGTCATATCTATGCCAGTATGTACAAATAGTGTAGAATTTGTACATACTATTTTTTTGTCTAAAAAAATAGGGAGAAGTGTAGATTTCTCCCTATTTCGACTATGTATTAGTCTTTCTCCTTTGGGTTCTCTTGTCTTAATTGGAAGTTTTCTTCTTTTTCTGCTAGTAGCATTTCAATCAGTTTCAAGATTACATCATACCCCGTTGTCATATCTATCCCTCCTTTCTTTCAAGTTTACCTTTCCGGAAAGGTTGGTAATATTTTACAATATTTTCAAACAAAACACAATGCTTTTCTCTTGAAAATGTTAATTTTTTACATTTTTATCTTTGTTTTCCATTCCTCTTCCTTAAATCCAATGAGCACTTGTGTATCGGTTACGAATATTGGTCTTTTGATTAACATCCCATCACTTGCAAGCAGTGCAATCTTTTCTTCCTCTGTCATGGTCGTCAACTTTTCTTTCAAGTTCATTGCTTTATATTTTAATCCGCTTGTGTTAAACCACTTTTTCGTTTCTTGTCTGCTTCTTTTCATCCACTCTGTTAGTTCTGCTACCGTTGGTGTTTCTGTTACAATATTTCTATCCTCAAACTCCACGTTATTTTCTTGTAACCATTTCTTTGCCTTTTGGCAAGTAGAGCATTTTGGATATTCTACAAATTTATTTTTCATTTCTATCTCTCCTATCTTTTTTGGTTATTATATCACTTTCACTTTAATTTGGTAAAGTTTTATTCCGATTGGTATACTTTTTATTTCTATCTTGCTATATGATTTATTTTGCAGTCTTTTTTGCCTAAAAAATAGCAGGCAGTCTGTATTTCCGCCCACTATCCATCAATTTCGTCTAAGATTTCTTTGCACTCTCTCCATTTGCGAATAGAGATATTATCGTACTCAGCCTCTAGTTTTGTTGCAACCTCATAGGTATGGTCTGTTGAGTCTAAGTCTGCTATCATAATTTCTTTAATATTTTCTTCCTTCCCATAAAGCAAACGGAAAAGGAAGGTTCGCATAAATCCTTCTAGTCTTTCCTCTTGATTTTTCACAGCAAAGATAACATAAATACCATCTGCTTTTTGTCTTGTATATGTACAAATCCAGAAAATTGTTTTTGTAATTTCAAACAAACCATAAAGGGCTAATATCCATAAAATAGCGTTGCATAAGAAAGTAGCCATATCTTTACCTCCTTATGGTATTGTATTCCTAAGCAGAATTTTATGTGAATTAAAAAAAGATTGACTCATATATCAATCTTCTTTTATCTCTTCTTAAACTAATTCTAGAATTGCTACTTCTGCAGCATCTCCCTTACGAGGTCCAGCCTTAATGATACGTGTGTATCCGCCAACTCTTCCTTCATATTTTGGAGCAATTTCATTGAATAACTTTGCAATTAAATCTACTGAATTTCCATCAGCATCTTTTACTTTGTTAATCGTTTTCATCATTTTTCTTCTAGCATTTAATCTTGATGGCATATCTTTTTGTCTTTTTTCAATTGTTGTTTCTTTTACTACTTTTAAATATTCTTTTCCATTTTTTCTCTTTGCAAGTTCTGTTACTTTATTTCCCTTTGAATCTAATTTTGCTTTTACAACTTTAGCGTCTACTAATTCAAAGTTATCTTTTTCTTTTACAGCAAGTGAAATGATACTGTCTGCAATTGCTTTTACTTCTTTTGCTCTTGCTTCCGTTGTTTCAATCTTACCATATAATAGTAAATCAGTAACTTGGCATTTTAGCATTGCTAATCTAATATCTGTAGTTTTACCTAATTTTCGATTGGTTGCCACTGTAATTTCCCTCCTTTTATTCGATTTGGATTACTCTTCTTCTTTCGAGAAATCTAATCCTAAAGAATGTAATTTGTTGGTTACTTCGTCTAAAGATTTCTTTCCTAGGTTACGAACTTTCATCATATCTGCTTCAGATTTATTCGCTAAATCTTCTACGGTAGAAATGCCTGCTCTCTTCAAGCAGTTGAAAGAACGAACAGATAATTCTAAATCTTCGATTGACATCTCTAAAACTTTTTCTTTCTTTGACTCTTCTTTTTCAATCATAACTTGTGTATTTTTGGTTGCTTCGGATAAGTCAATGAATAATTCTAAGTGTTCCGTCATAACTTTTGCTGCTAAACTTAATGCTTCATAAGGTTTTAAGCTTCCATCTGTCCATACTTCAATTGTTAATTTATCATAGTCTACTCTTTGTCCTACTCTGGTGTTTTCAACTGCATAGTTTACCTTTTTTACCGGAGTGTAGATTGAGTCAATTGGAAGTACGCCTAATGGTTGATCTGCCTTTTTATTCTTTTCTGCAGTATTATATCCTCTGCCACGGTCAGCAGTCATTTCAATTTTCAAATGACCTCCAGCTGAAACAGTAGCAATATGTAAATCTGGATTTAATACTTCGACAGTTCCATCTGTAATAATATCTTTTGCTGTTACTTCTCCTTCTCCCTTAAAGTCGATACGAAGAACTTTTTCTTCGTTGTCATCTGACTTTAATCGAACACCCTTGATGTTTACAACGATTTCTGGTACATCTTCTTTTACATTTGGTATGGTTGTAAATTCATGAAGTACACCATCAATCTTAACACTTGTAATCGCACATCCAGGTAAAGAAGAAAGAAGAATTCTTCTTAAAGAATTACCAATTGTTACTCCATAACCTCTTTCTAAAGGCTCACATACAAATTTTGCATAATTCTTTTCGTTATCGATTTCTAAGCATTTAATATTTGGCTTTTCAAATTCAATCATTTTTACCTCCTAATAATTATGAGGACTCCCTCATTTTACAAACTATAGACTATTATTTAGAGTAAAGCTCTACTATTAAATGTTCTTCTACTGGAATGTCAACTTCTTCTCTTGAAGCTAATCTTACTACTTTTCCACTTAAGTTCTTAACATCCTTTTCTAACCACTCTGGAACAGGTCTTGCAGAATTTGCTTCTACATTTGCTTTGATTGCTCCATTGTCTTTGCGGATTTCTCTTACTGTAACAACATCTCCTGCTTTTACTAAGTAAGATGGGATATCTACTTTTTGTCCATTTACTTCAAAAGCACCATGTGTAATTAACATTCTTGCTTGTGCTCTTGAACTTCCATATCCTAAACGATATACAACATTATCTAGTCTGCTTTCTAGTATTTGAAGTAAAACTTCACCAGTTTTTCCTCTGCTATTAGAAGCCATTTCAAAATATTTTCTGAATTGTTTTTCAGCTACTCCATAGAAAGATTTTGTTTTTTGTTTTTCTCTTAATTGGGTACCATATTCAGAAAGTTTCTTTTTCTTTTGACCATTTTGTCCTGGCGCATAATTTCTTCTTGAGATACTGCATTTGTCTGAATAGCATCTAGAACCTTTTAAGAATAACTTTTGTCCTTCTCTACGACAAATACGGCATTGTTCATCTTTATATCTTGCCATTTTTCTATTTCACCTTCCTTAAAATTCTATACTCTTCTTCTTTTTGGTGGTCTACAACCATTGTGTGGAATAGGTGTAACATCTTTAATGCTACTAATTTCTAATCCAGCAGATTGTAAAGAACGAATTGCTGCTTCACGACCAGAACCTGGTCCTTTTACGAAAACATCAACTGTTTTTAAGCCATGTTCCATTGCTGCTTTTGCTGCAGTTTCTGCTGCTTCGCCAGCTGCAAATGGCGTGCTTTTACGAGAACCTTTGAAACCAAGTTCTCCAGCACTTGCCCAAGATATTACATTACCTTGAACATCTGTAATTGTAACGATTGTATTATTAAAACTAGAATGAATATGGGCCATTCCTTTTTCAATATTTTTTCTATCTCTTCTTCTAGTTGTAGTCTTTCTTGTTACATTCTTTGTAGCCATTTAAGTTCTACCTCCTCAATTATTTTTTGCTCTTGCTAACGATTTTCTTTGGACCTTTTCTAGTACGAGCATTTGTCTTTGTTCTTTGTCCTCTTACTGGAAGACCTCTTCTATGTCTTAGTCCACGGTAGCAACCAATTTCAGTTAGTCTCTTAATATTCAAAGAAACTTCTCTTCTTAGGTCACCTTCTACCTTGTAACCATCCATAGCTTTACGAATTGCTTGTACATCGTCGTCTGTAAGATCCTTTACACGAATGTCTGGATTAACTCCAGCATTTGCTAAGATTTTTTGCGAACTGGATAAACCGATTCCATAAATATAAGTTAATCCAATTTCAACTCTTTTTTCTCTAGGTAAATCTACTCCTGCAATACGAGCCATTATTTTTGCACCTCCAAATAGTTTTCTTTTTTCCTTTTTTTGTTTTGTCTTATTCATATTAAAGGTGAAATGCATTGGTTCAGGACCAATCAGTAATATTTATTAAGACATATATATAAACACAAATCTAACATTGAGCACTTTCGCTCAACAGCCGCTTTCTAGACTTGTGTTAATATCTTTGTTTTTTCATTTTTGGTTATCCTTGTCTTTGTTTATGTTTTGGATTTTCACAAATTACTCTGATAACACCATTTCTTTTGATTACTTTGCATTTTTCGCATATTTTCTTTACTGATGGTCTTACTTTCATGCTACTTGCACCTCCCTAAAATCTTTCTTATCTTTTTGTTTTTTACAATTTATTATTTTGCTCTCCAAGTAATTCTTCCTCTTGTTAAGTCATATGGTGATAATTCTACTTTTACTTTATCTCCTGGTAAAATCTTAATATAGTTCATTCTTAACTTGCCAGAGATATGAGCTAAAATTTGATGTCCATTTTCAAGTTCAACTTTGAAATTTGTATTTGGTAATGTTTCCAAAACAGTTCCTTCTACTTCAATAACATCCTCTTTTGACATGTTTTCCTCCTATTGATTTTTCATCAATAACCTAAAATTGTGCTATTTTAGCAATAGCGTATCTATTATATTATAAAAATATTATAATGTCAATATTTCTGGCTCTTTTTCTGTAATTAAAATTGTATTTTCATAATGAGCCGCATTGGTTCCATCTTCGGTTATAATCGTCCAGCCGTCATCTAATTGCAAAATATCTTTTCTTCCTGCGATTACCATTGGTTCAATGGCTAGTGTCATGCCTGGTTCAAGCCTTAGCCCTCTACCTGGTTTTCCGTAATTTGGAATCCCTGGATCTTCGTGCATTTCTCTTCCAATTCCATGTCCTTGAAACTCGCGGACAACAGAATAGCCGTGGCTTTCCACAAATTTTCCAATGGTGCTAGAAATATCGCCAATACGATTTCCTACTTTTGCTTGTTTGATTCCTTCAAAAAAGGCTTGTTTGGTTACTTCAATTAGTTTTTTATCTTCGTCCGAGCCTTTTCCTACTAAAAAAGTTCTAGCAGCATCACCGTGAAAGCCATCTTTCCATACCACACAATCAATGCTAACCACATCTCCGTCGTGTAAAACGGTTTTGCTTGACGGAATTCCATGGATTACCTCATCATTGATGGAAACACATAAGGTTGCTGGAAAGTTTGGTACCCCTTTTACGCCACTTGGATAACCTTTTTGGGCTGGAACTCCACCATTTTTGCGAATGACTTGTTCTGCATAACGGTCAAGTTCAAGGGTGGTCATCCCTGGTCTGATTACTTTTTCGATTTCTCGATATAAAAGCCCTGTGATACGACAGGCCTCTTTCATTTGTTCAATTTCTTTCTTCGATTTGATGGTTACCAAATTGCTTCCTTCTTTCTTTGAACTATTTTCCTAAGTATTCTTTTACTTCTTCTACGATTTTAGCAAGCGAGTTTTCATCATAAATACTTGGATAAATGGATTTTAATTGTTTTTCTTCTTTGTAGTATGTAATCAAATCTTCTGCATTTTTGTGATATTCTTCTAATCGAATTTGTACAGTTTCTGCATTATCGTCTTTTCTAGTTGCTAAAACAGAACCACATACATCACATTTTCCTTCTTCTTGTGGTGGTCTTGTTACAATGTTATAGATTGCTCCACACTCTTTGTTGCTACAAACTCTTCTTCCCGTAATTCTTTTTACAATGTCTTCATCTGGAATGGATAATTCAATGGCAGCATCGAGTTTCTTTCCAGTTTCATTTAACATTTCTTGTAATGCAATGGCTTGCATTCTGGTACGAGGGAAACCATCTAAGATAACTCCCTTATCACAATCATTTTGTGCAATTCTTTCTTTTACAATCGCATTTACGATTTCGTCTGGAACGAGTACGCCTCGGTTCATATAATCTTGTACTGTTTTTCCGAGTTCTGTTCCATTTTTCATTGCCTCACGAAAAATGTCCCCTGTTGAAATATGAGGGATACCAAATACTTTGGATAATTCAGCACTTGCTGTTCCTTTTCCTGCACCTGGTCCTCCTAACATGACAATATTCATGTCAATTCCTCCTTTGATTTTTAGGATAGAAAAAGGATAAGGAGATAGAATTTATCTTCTAATCTCCCTTCTCTCTTCATTCTCTTGGTTTTTGGTTATTACTCTAAAAATCCCTTATAATGTCTCATGACAAGTTGAGATTCTAACTGTTGTACAGTTTCTAAAGCAACTCCAACAACGATCAATATGGATGTTCCACCAAATGCTAAGTCTACTAAGTTCGTAAAACGGATTAGCATTGGTAGGATAGCAATAATTGCTAGATAAATTCCTCCAAACCATGTTAATTTTGATATGATGGAAGATAGATAATCTGTCGTTGGTTTTCCAGCACGAATACCTGGAATAAAACCACCGTTTTTCTTAATATTGCTTGATACTTCTGCTGGATTGAATGTTGCATACGTATAGAAGAACGTAAATCCAACAATTAGTAATAAGTATACAAGAGCATTTGCGATTGTGTAACCGATTGGTACATTTGCTGTTGATGTTGCGATTGAGAATTTATATAACATGGATAAAAATCCAGTTTGTGTTTCAATATCGCTAACAAACATTTGAATTATCATTGCTGGGAAAGTCATGAAAGAAGATGCAAAGATAATTGGCATAACACCAGCCATTGCAAGTTTCAATGGAATGTGTGTATTTTGCGCTCCTACCATTTTTCTTCCGACAACTTTTTTAGAATATTGTACTGGTACTTTTCTTTCTGCTTGTTGTACAAATACAACTGCTGCA
>ERZ777011.3353-NODE-3353-length-10368-cov-3.444778_pt1 | contig 10368 bp, 9 predicted proteins | sample MGYA00374964_ERZ777011 | MGnify/ENA primary metagenome ERZ777011 (study PRJEB29310, sample SAMD00008975) | mouse gut metagenome | study: EMG produced TPA metagenomics assembly of the Metagenome analysis of fecal microbiota from mouse which was promoted...
TTCTCACGTTTGCCCTCATTGCCATCCTCATTAGAAGATTTTAAACAGGCTCTTATAGTTTCTGTATGCGTTTTTGAACATATCCCCTCGCCGGAAGACTGTCTGAAAGAGATTAAGCGAGTACTAAAGCCAGAAGGGCTGTTTATAACGGCCTTTAGCCCGATATGGTCAGGAATTATTGGGCATCACTGTGAACATTGGGTTGCGGATACGGTCAATATGATACCGCCTTGGGGGCACTTATACCTTTCATATGAGGAGATGCTCCAATATCTGGAAACAGCAAAGGGCGTTGCAAGGGAAAAAGCAATACGGATGTGTGATGTGATCTATAAGGATCCCGTAATCAATCGTATTGATGTTAAGCGATTTGAGCGGGCATTTTCTAACTGCGGAATGAAACTGCTTGAGAAGGAGCAGATTGTTCTGGGAAACCGTCTCGGCTGGCTTACAGGAGAAACCAAAAACGAACTTACATCGGACATTTTGCAGAAGTTGGCTGGGCGCTATACTATGGAAGAATTGTTAGTATATGGATATGCACTGACTATGCAAAAATGAGATGTCCCGCAAGAGGATTCTCGCCAGTTGGTCATTGATGAATGGGAGATTGTAATATTTAGGAGGATATCCGATGGAGAGGAATAAGATAAAGAGGGGTATGCTTATTCTAGCGTCTATTATGCTCTACTTTGCACTGCTAAATATGCTCAGCCGGTTCCGGGGAGGAGCGGATTGGGGTACATCTCCGCTTGTGATGGTTGGAGCGGTAGGATTCTTCTTGTGTATGCTGTTCTCTACAAAGACCCAAAGTGACAAGCGCACGAAAGATTTTAATACGGCGGAGTCGTTATTTTCGCAAAGAGCAGAAACAAATATAAAGAAAATTATTTATATTTATTTGGTCGCGTATGCGTTTCTAATTCTTGCAGTTAACTCAATCCATGCTCCAATGCCTATAGGGGAATGGGATGACTATAGTCTGCCAATCGCATCAATTCTGACGGGCCATAATTTTGAAATAAGTTCGGCGGATGTTTTAGCGCATAAAGAATTATTTCCCAACTGGGCGGACTATATTGATAGCTACTATTTAACAGGCTTTTACACACAGAATGGCGAGGAACTGACTTGGTATTTTCCCATATACTCACTAGTATGCATTCCTTTTGTTATGCTTCTACAAATTCTGCATCAGCCAACCGAATATGCATTTATATTTACTAATACAGCTGTTTTAATGTTAGCTCTTGTATTTGTTTATCGCTTTCTAAAAGTAAATAGCAGCAAAAAACTGTTGATGATACTAATGTTAAGTATCCATCCAATTATATTTTACATAGGATGGGCTTCAGCAGAAGTGCTGATCTATTCACTCCTAGTTCTAGCAATGACTTGTTGGTACAATAAATGGTTCAAACGTGCAGCACTTAGCATATCGGTGGCCGGAATGCTGAATAGCACGATTCTCTCTGTGGGAATTATTATGATCATTTCATACCTTGTGCGTTTGTTGAAGTCTCGGAATACAACAACAGGTATATTAAGATTTGTTCAAATGAACATGTTCCAAATCATAGAGTATGGAATGTGCTATACATTGGGATTGATCCCATTTGTTTATAACTATGTTAATACGGGAAATTTTAGTTTGCAGATTGCCTATGGCTTTACAAATGGAACGGAATCGACCTTTTCCCGCTTTCTCTCATATCTATTTGACCTGAATTATGGCTATTTTCCTTATTTTCCCTCGTTATTAGTTCTGGCTGTAATCTTATTAGCAGCTAGCTTCTTTGTAAGAAAATGGAGCTTTTGGGAACTAATATTAATGTTTTTGCTAAACACATATATGTTCTCATTTATGGTGCATATTAATTGCGGACAATCTGGAATTGCACGATATAATGCGTGGTGCAGTACAATACTTATTTTTGCAATTTGTCTTTATTTTGATGAGATAATTTCTAAAAAATATTGGCGGATAGCCACGATGGCTTCCATGTGTATCGGTATTGTCATGAGCGGATGTATTGTACTTAGATATGGATTGTATATGGCAAATCGTACATCATATGTACAGATGACACCAATTGCGCAATATGCATTGGATAAGTATCCAGCCTTATATAATCCGCTCCATTCAACATTTAATAGCCGAACAACCGGCGTAGATGGCGGATATCTTTATGACACTCCCATCATATATACGGCGGAAGACGGCTATATCAGAAAAATTTTGGCAACATCCGAGGATGCAGAACAACTTTTAAATAGCTATATATCATGTGAAGATGAAAAGTGGTTTGTCAATCAAGTCGAGAATTTAACCGAAAAAGAAAGCTATATATCAGTCCCTCAAAGTTATAGATTGGAAAAATGCAAACAGTATAAATTAGGCGAAACCATACTTTTTGATGCAGACCACTTTAATGCAGGTGATTATATTGTTTCAGGGATGTCTCATCCCGAAGAATGGGGAACCTGGACGGACGGTAATGAAGTAATTTTGAAATTCCAAACAGAATCAAGTGCAGAGCGTTTACACGGAAAGATTATTTGCGGTGTATTTGGCGAAATGCAATCAGTTAAAGTATACGTTAATGGTCTTTGTGTTTACGATACACCAGCAACAGGGAATCCTATTGAATTTGATTTCAATAATCCTGGTGAAAAAAAGCTAATAGAGCTTGTAATTGAATTACCTGATGCGATTTCTCCCAAAGAACTTTCTCAATCTGAAGATTTAAGAAAACTTTCGCTTGCGGTACAGTCAATTATAATTACGGATTGACTCAATTTATGTGCGATAAATTACTCGCACTTGGACATATCTGATATATAAGCAGAAATGTGCCAGATGGCAAATAATAAAAAGGAAAAAATAATGAAAGTCATAATTTTAGCCGGCGGCTACGGCACCCGCATCAGCGAAGAAAGCCAATTCAAACCCAAGCCCATGATAGAGCTGGGCGGGATGCCCATCCTGTGGCACATTATGAAGCTTTGCAGTCACCATTTGGAGTGCGTATAGCGTATGCGGCAAGTTTCTTGACGGATTTGACCCTAACAAGTTTATTGCAGTTTTAGGTGAATGGGGAGGCCGAATTATATTAATGGAGGAATCTATAACCTGGAGATGAAAAAAATAAAAACGTATTTGAAACTAATGCGGGTGCATCATTACATAAAAAACGGTCTTGTTTTTGCAGCGCTGGCCTGTAGTGGCCAACTGTTTCAAGGAAAAAAACTCCTCTCCGGAATTGCGGGCTTTGCTGCATTCTGTCTGGTATCCTCCGTTGTTTATATAATCAATGATATTGGGGACCGGGAAAAGGATCGTCTACATCCTACAAAATGTAATCGTCCCATAGCATCCGGGGCAATTTCGGTTTCTAGCGCCTGGTTTTTAACGGCGGCTCTGTTGCTGGCCGCTGCAGGATGTAACTCGATTGTCCTTCACCGTGATTCCAGCCTCCTGCTCCTGCTCTATTTGGTGCTGAATCTCGCATATAGCTGGGGATTAAAAAACATTCCCTTAGTGGATGTGGCGATCCTGACTTCCGGATTTCTGCTCCGTATCCTGTATGGTGCTGTCATTACAGAAATATCCATTTCCAATTGGCTTTATCTGACGGTCATTACGCTGGCTCTTTATTTCTCGCTGGGAAAAAGGCGCAATGAGCTTCAACGCATAGGCGGTGGAGAAACACGAAAGGTGCTTCAATTTTATAATCCGGAATTTTTGAATAAAAATATGTATATGTGTCTGGGGTTGGCAAATGCCTTTTATGCATTATGGTGTATGGATGAACGCACCATGCAGCATTATGGAGGAACCAGACTGATTCTTACTATTCCGATTGTCCTGTTTATCACTATGCGCTATAGCATGGACATAGAGAGTAATTCCGACGGTGATCCGGTGGAAGTCTTGATTCATGATAGAAGCCTGCTGTTCCTTTGCGCATCCTATTTGGCAGTGATGTTCATAATTCTGTATTTCATGAATGGAAATTAATAATGAATGTCTACGATTTTGATAAGACCATTTACGATGGTGACAGTACGATAGATTTCTACCTGTACTGTTTATCCCGACATCTGAGGCTGGCAGGTTACATATTTGGACAAACGTGGGGCATGTTTCTGCACGTGACGGATCAAATTGATACGACCGAGTGGAAGGAACGTTTTTTTGTTTTTCTGATGGGGATTTCCGATCTGGAAAAATTAGTAGAATCCTTTTGGAACTCGCGGCAATCAAAGATAAAAGCATGGTATTTGAAGCAGAAGCAGCCAGATGATGTTGTGATATCCGCATCCCCTGTGTTCCTGCTGGCACCGGTTTGCCAGAGGCTTGGGATTGCTCCTCCCATTGCAACAGAACTGGATATAGCCTCCGGTAAGATTTTAGGTACGAACTGCAAGGGAGAAGAAAAGGTAAGACGTTTTCTTGAGCGGTATCCCGAAGCGATAATCCGACGCTTTTATTCGGACTCTTCAGCGGATGCGCCCCTTGCAGCACTGGCAGAGGAAGCGTTTCTTGTCCATGGAGACATAGTCCGTCCATGGGTATGATTTTACTCAATACCCGACGAAGCAGGGACACTTTTTGATTTGCAGGCAGAAGCATTTTGACACCAGAGGAGGAATACTGTGAAATCGAAGACGAGGGACATATATCTTGACTTTTATCGGGGAATTGCCACAATCAGCGTTGTTTTTATACATACTGTTTATTGGTCAGGACAAAATTACCTGAGTGACAGCGTAGGAATTCTTTATACACTGGCGTTGTTGATCGATGTACCCCTATTTATATTTCTATCAGGGTGGAGTGCCTTTTATACTGATAATATAAATAAGACCTTCAACAATCTTTTCAAGGTCTGGATGCAGTATATCATATTTATTATCATTGCCGATATTGTTTGCCACGTGATTCTGCATCCGGGTACCCTTTCCGTTCAGGATCTACTTTATCAGATTGTTTTCGCGGGCAGCACGCCATATCTGCCGGTTATTGCGGGCTCGTTATGGTTTATGCCAATGTGGATTCCCGTTGCTCTCGCTGGAAGTATTTTTACGGTGCTCCTAAAAAGATTTTGCAAAAAAAGTGACGAATATATATATATATATATATCAGAATTATAACTTTTTTGTTGATTGGAGTTGTCTGGTTCTCCATCACAAATCAATCAACCTATTTTATGTTTAGCAGAAATTTCTGCTTTTATATGGTGTTTTTCCTTCTGGGCTACCTTCTGGCAAATCATCACTTTATGTATAAACTGTGGCAGTATTTGGGCGTATGTGCCGCCATTATTTTGCTGTGGTTTTTGGTCAGCCGGACATTTCATATACCAGCGAAGGATTTGCAGAGTGCAAAATTTCCGCCACATCTGATGTATTTTGTCGCGTCGCTCCTTTCCATTGTGACAGTCATTTATTTCCGCAAAAAAATAGATTTTATTGTAAAGCGCTGTTCTCTTATTAGTTATATTGGGAAAAACGCGCTGCCATTTTACTTTTCGCAGGGGATTGGCTCGTCAATCATTTATTATATCTATCCGTACTTTTTGCCTTATGGCCCCTATGTTACTTTGGCTGTATGTTTTGCAGCGAATTTGGTCATTACTTTGGTTTGTGGCGTAGGATTGACTCAAATTTATCGAGGTTTATTCCGTGCCGTAGGCTATATAAAGTCCTGCTTGGTTAGAAATAAGGATTGTCATACCGTAAAATAAGCGAAAAGGCAAAGCAACGAGGGTGGGAATTGAATCATTTCAATGCTTACCTGTTCATCTAATGGGAGATCACCAATGGAAGCAAAGACAATTACGGCAGTTGTTCCAACGTATAATGAACAAGAAAATATTCCTCTTGTCTATCAGAAGATTGCCAATATTTTTGAACAGTATCGCGATAAGTATAACCTTGAAATTCTGTTCTTTGACAATTGCTCAAAAGCCAAATCACGAGAACTTATTATGGAGTTGGCGCAATATGATTTACGGGTAAAAGCTATATTCAATGCAAAAAATTTCGGATTTACTCGCTCTACTTTTTACGGACTTACACAAGCAACTGGGGAGTGCGCGATCTTAATCTTTGCGGATATGCAGGATCCATCGGAAATAATGCATCATTTGTGTGGAATTATAGCCGAGATTGGATTTCAGAGAAGTGAGGTTAATTACACACAAGAGAAACGAAAACAGGGAAAAACAAAATTCAACTTTCTAAAATTGTACGATCTGGCAATGCTTGGAATAACTTCATATTCCAAAATAATCATGCGTTTGGCAACACTGATCGGATTTGGTATAGCAATTATTAGTCTATTCATTGCAGGATGTACGTTTATCTATAAATTGTTCAACTGGGATTCTTATCCCATAGGGAACGCAGCTATATCAATGGGTGTGTTCTTCTTTGGCGCAGTACAGCTGTTTTTTGTTGGACTTTTAGGAGAATATATTCTTAATATTAATACCAGAGTTATGCACCACCCGCTTGTTATTGAGGAGAAACGAATTAATTTTGAGAAAACAGCGGAAGCGGCAAAGGAACCGGCACATCATGGGACGGAATAGCTTGTATAAAGGCATTGCGATCATGCTGTGCTCCTCCCTGCTGACCTGCACAGGGCAGCTTTGCTGGAAGCTGTCCGCAGGGCAGAACACGATATTGTTTCTCCTTGCGGGTTTTGGATTGTACGGTTGCGCATTATTGATGATTATTGCGCTGCGCTATGGAGATTTATCTAAATTGCATCCGCTGCTCAGCGCGGGTTACATTCTCTCCGTTATACTGGGGGCTGCCGTATTGGGTGAACCTGTTACAGGATGGAAGATTTTGGGGATAGCCGTGATTATTACTGGTCTAATCCTGATTAATCTGCCGGAAAGGAGACCGGAATGATCTATCTCTTGGCGCTGCCCATGACATTTCTGGGCGCATTGGGGGCTTTCTTCTTCAAAAGAGCGGCTATGAAGGCGGATGGAATCCTGCCTCTTTTTACCAACAAGGAACTCTATCTGGGCGGGACGTTTTATGTGAGCGGGGCGATATTGAATATTTTGCTTCTGCGGTATTTGCAGTATTCCATTCTCTACCCGATGACGGCGATTACTTATATCTGGACAGCAATAATCTCCCATCGCTTACTCGGAGAAAAAATGTCAAAGCGAGCGCTTCTGGGGATTGTGATGATCTGTGTAGGGGTGGGGTTCCTGGCAAGATGATGAGAAGATTCCGGTTGGGCGGGAACACCTCGATATCCGGGCATAAGGCTGTTGTGAAAAATCCGGGGCATCCTGCTGGTGGACCCAGATATCCAGCAAGAGGGAACTCCACCTGGTGAACGGGTACAGGCGATGAAAATGAAACTGGAGACCATCAAGCGTCATAGCTTTGACTTCTGACCAACTTGGTCAGGAGTCAAAGCTATCTGTGGAGAAATTAGAAAGCAGGCCGAGGAAGAGTAATGTCCGAGGTGGTGGTAACGCTTTAGGCCCTCCAAAAGGCCTCTGTTTTCAGACATTTTCGATGCTTTGCCGGAAGTATTCGTATCTCTTCCTATAATCTTCCAAAAACGCAGTTCTAAACCGTTACCATTTTTCGGGAGTTAAATTAGGCAGGGCTAGCCAACTAGGAATGGGCATATGCCCATAATTGTTCAATAATTTATTTTTTCCAGATATTCTCCAATGGTGGCGTGTAATTTTGACCTGCGCAGCTTGACAGCGCAAAGAATGTCGGCTATAATAACTCCATAGGAAACCGCGAGATTTCAGTGGTTTTTACATCCCATAAAGGAAGGTGGGTGCCTATTCGTAGACGGAATATTGCTATGAGGATGTAGGGAAATGTGTCCTTCGTAAGTTTATTACGGAGGACAACAAGTGGCCAAAAAGAAGCAAACCGACTATGGAACCGGCATCCCGCTCCACGAGGTGGAGGCGTTAGCCAGAGTTCTGCTCCCGGAGATCCGAAAGTTCTTTGAAAGCGAAGAAGGGCAGAGGGAGTTCGAGGAGTGGAAGGAACAGCGGGAGAAGCAATCATAACAACGGGGAGGCATCCAGTCAGGATGCTTCCCCTCGCTGTTTATAGGATATTCTCGATAGAAATGATAAATCCGAACCCATCCCCAACTTGGAGGACAGCGTTCGGATTATCATCAATTGGTCCGAGTGACTGGATTCGAACTGCCAGCAATGCGGAAGATGATGTGCGTCGGTTTATTGGAGAAATCCGGGAATATGCAGCCGTCACTGAATTGGACGAAACCATTTTGAATCGGCTAATTGATAAAATTATTATTAGTGCAGTCGAAGTAATTGAGGGCGAAAAGGTGCAGAAAGTCCGCATTGTTTATAATTTTGTAGGTGAAATTGACAGCTAAATACCGTTAAATGTGCTTCCCTTCCCTTTATGGGGGGAGAAACTCCAGGGTCTGTTCACATAGATAAATGTGCGGATTTCCGAGCATTTTTGGCCGTCTGCAAGGCAAAAATTTGCAGGTGTACTGGTGTACATTCAAAATTTTTAACGCAGCAAACCGCAAAATTTTCCATGGAGACGCGCGTTCGGGCTTATGGCAACAGGCCCTAACATGGTTGAGGGAAGGAAAGGGACTGGGAACCCCGGTTGGGCTCCCAGTCCTTTTTTGTGTGGATTTCAGAGCTGGCCGTCAGTCCGCCTCTGGCGGGAAGAGTTCCTCAAAGGTGATATCATTCTCCTGGACAAACTGATGCAGCCACAGCCGGAGGGAGGCATAGGCCCGTTCCGGATCCTCCTCAGGACTGCCCATGATGCCCAGTGCCGCCAGGGTCGCCCTCATGCCCTTCGATAGAACCCTGTAGTCCGGGGAGCTCATGATCAGGTGGAGAACGTCCATATTCTGGAGGAATATCTCCGTCTTCCAGAAGCGGTCCTTCGCTTTCTCCTCCTCCATCCGCCGGGTCCGCAGGCGCAGCCTCTGCCAGAGGGTGCGCTTTTCCTCCCCACGGGCGTTGTCGTCCGCCGCCTCAGGCGCAGGACTGGCGGCGCTCTGATCTTCGTCCTCTCCAGCCTCAAGAGCAGGCAGGGCAACGCTCTCCGCCGCCTCTTTCTCCGCCTCAGGCGCAGGACCGGCGGCGCTCTGATCTTCGTCCTCTCCAGCCTCAGGAGCAGGCTGGACAGCGCTCTCCGCCGTCTTCTCTTCCTCCGCCTCGGGCACAGAATCGGACGGGGCGGTACTCTCCTCAGTTCCTCCGCTATCATCCGGCGTGAAAGCACCGCCGGTATCCCTAGCATCCAGATTGTCCCCGCCATTGCCGCCGCTTCCCGGCCCGTCTCCCTTCGGGGAGGGATCGCCGACAGGCGGCAGGGGACCATCCTCAGGCTTGTCCGGTTCCTCCTCGCCAGTGGCCTCACCGTAGAGGAGACTATAGATAAAGGCCAGATGGAGGACGCGGCCATGGGAATCCTTGGGCGGCGTAAAGAGACTGGACAGCGCGGCCTCATAGTTGAGATACCCCAAATTCAGCAAACCGTTGTTCTTCCTGAACAGATAGACGCCCTTGAACAGGAGCAGTCCGGAGAAGAAGGCCATCAGGTCGATGAGGATACAGATCAGCAGCAGAAACAGCGCGATGGCGGAGGCGCTGTAGAGGGCCGGGATATCCTTGCGGACCGGGTTCAGGTTCAAATAGCCGTGGAGCAGGGCGTCGTAGCTGATCTGAAACTCCAGCCGGGCGATGCCCTGGGCGTAGTTCCGGTACTTCTGGACCGTGTAGGCCGAAGAATCCGTTTCGTCAGCTTCTTTCCCACCTCTGGTGGTATCAAAGCTGTGCAGGACTCTGTCCACGTTTAGTGCCTTGTCAATATAGGCGGACAGGTCCTCAAACTCCAGGAGCGCTTCCGCTCTGCTTCCCTCCTGGACATCTCCTTTTTCTCCCTCCGGGGGGGCCGTAACCGGCTTGTCCTCAGCCGTCAGATAGGACACGGTAATCTGGGGCAGAGCCGACATGGGAACCGGCTCGGGCGCGTCTTGGTCATCATCGTCCGGAGCATCGGAGGGCTCCTGCCGGTACAGCGTCACGATGTTCGCCCGGATGCCGTCCAGCTGGGCGAGCCGGTCCAGACCCGGGTATAGCAGGGCGCCGACGGTCTGAGTGCTGCTGGCGGATTGCAGCCGCGCCAGCATCGCCGCATAGGTCGGGGGGCTATCCAGCGGGGGGATCCGGGGAAACTCTGGTTCCTCCAACGCCGAGAGGGCCGACTTCGACGAATCCTCCGTGTCAAAGTTGTAGATGTAGTTTTCCAGCCGCTCATACTGGCTGAGCAGCACCTTCAAAATGCTGTACTTATCGGCGTTGA
>ERZ777011.3355-NODE-3355-length-10358-cov-8.320295_pt1 | contig 10358 bp, 8 predicted proteins | sample MGYA00374964_ERZ777011 | MGnify/ENA primary metagenome ERZ777011 (study PRJEB29310, sample SAMD00008975) | mouse gut metagenome | study: EMG produced TPA metagenomics assembly of the Metagenome analysis of fecal microbiota from mouse which was promoted...
GAAAACCGAGTTCTTCAAACAAATCGCTAATTTTGCACTTGCCAGTTGAACCTGCCTGTAGATAAATTGTGGAACATTTTAAGATAATTTGTGGAACAATTGTTTCGCCATCCAAAAAGAAATAGCTAATTTTGCAATTGTAAAATCATTAACACACTCGCAATGGGTAAAATTATTGCAATAGCCAATCAGAAAGGCGGCGTTGGCAAGACCACCACCACCATCAATCTTGCCGCCTCGCTGGCCAACGAAGGCAAACGCGTGCTGATTATCGACGCCGACCCTCAGGCCAATGCTACATCGGGCTACGGCATCGACCCCAAGTCGATGTCCTCCTCCATATACGAATGTCTGGTCGACGGATACCCCATGACCGGCTCCGAAGTACCCACATGTATGGAGGGCCTTTATCTTATAGGTTCACGAATAGACCTCGCCGGCGCAGAGCTGGAGCTAATCAACAAAGCCAACCGCGAACGTGTGCTGGCCGACCTGCTGGCGCCTGTACGCGGCAACTACGACTATATTCTCATCGACTGCTCGCCCTCGCTGGGCCTTATTACCGTAAATGCCCTCACGGCAGCCGACTCGGTGATAATACCCGTACAGGCCGAATACTTTGCCCTCGAAGGCATAAGCAAACTGATGAATACCATACGCATAATAAAATCGCGCCTTAATCCGCAACTGGCCATCGAAGGCTTTCTGCTGACCATGTACGACGCACGCCTGCGACTGGCCAACCAGATTTACGAAGAGCTGAAAGGCTACTTCGGCGACATGGTGTTCGACACCGTGATACCACGCAACATACGCCTGAGCGAAGCTCCCAGCCACGGACTGCCCGCTCTGCTCTATGACTCCGAAAGCCGCGGAGCCACCTCGCACCAGCTGCTGGCCAAAGAACTAATAGCTAACAACAAATAACACTATAATGGCAATAAACCGCAAGCCCCTGGGCCGAGGACTCGGCACACTGATGTCGATGGACGATGTTCCGGCCACCGGCTCATCGAGCATAAACGATGTGGCCCTCGACCGCATCACCCCCAATCCCGAGCAACCGCGTACGACCTTCGATGAGGAAGCCCTCGACGAACTCGCGGCCAGCATACGCGAACTGGGCATTATACAGCCACTGTCGCTGCGCAAGACCGGCCCCGACAGCTATCAGATTATTGCCGGCGAACGACGTTACCGCGCCGCCATGCGCGCCGGACTCAGTTCGGTTCCGGCCTACATACGCTCGGCCAACGAAGCCGAGCTAACCGAGATGGCGCTCATCGAAAATATTCAGCGCGAGGACCTCAACGCCATTGAAATAGCTCTTACGTTCAAGAAACTGATTGACCAGTACAACCTCACTCAGGAGCGCCTGAGCGAACGCATCGGCAAGAAGCGTGCCACTGTGGCAAACTTTCTGCGACTCCTCAAACTGCCTGCCGAAGTGCAGCTGGGCCTGCGCGACAAACGTGTGGACATGGGCCACGCCCGCGCACTGCTGACACTCTCCGACCCATCGATGCAGCTGAAACTGTACAACGAGATTCTTCGCCAGGGTCTGTCGGTGCGACGTGTCGAGGAGCTGGCCAAAGCATGGGAAAACGGCAACGAAGCCAAGGAACCCGCCGAAAAAGGCTCCAGCAGCCGATATAGCACGGGCGACTTCGACATTCTGAAAAGGCATCTGTCGAGCGCATTCCAGACCGACGTGAAATTCAGCTGCGACAAAGCCGGACGCGGCAAAATCACCTTCCCCTTCCAGAACGACGACGAACTGGAACGCCTCATATCCCTATTCGACACATTAAAGAAGTGAAGCATAAGCGCTTACATATAATACCGCTGATACTGTGCATGCTCTGCGCCGCACCGTCGCTGCGGGCCGACGAGCCACGCGAGGCAGAACTCGACGTGACCGACCCCTTCGACATTGCCACAGCCGGAGCCGACAGTCTGATATTCGTATCCGCCGCCGATACCCTGCAGCAACCTGCAGAGGCAGCCGACAGCATGCCGGCCAGGAAGCCAATGGACTACGATGCCTGGGAGGAGCGCGAGGTACAGTTCAACCCCGACCCCACCCGCGCCGTATGGATGTCGGCACTCTTTCCGGGTCTGGGCCAGCTGTACAACCGCCGCTACTGGAAACTGCCCATTGTGGCGGGCGCATACGTGGGTCTGGGATATGCCACCTCGTGGAACAACTCCATGCTCCGCGACTACACCCGCGCATACCGCGATATCTCAGACAACGACGACAGTACCCGCTCCTATATGGACTTTTTTCCGCCCACTACCAAAGAGGAAGACCTCGACCGTACATGGCTCACCAACATAATGCGCGCCCGCAAGGACTTCTACCGCCGTAACCGCGACCTCTGCATCATTTCAATGGTTGGAGTGTATCTGCTGGCAATGGTCGACGCCTACGTCGACGCATCGCTTTCGCATTTCGACATCACCCCCGATTTGGCCATGGACATTGCTCCGCAACTGATGCTCAACGATTCTCGCATATCCAAACCCGCTCTCGGCCTGGTATGGGCCCTGACGTTTTAACCCCTCATCCACCGCACTGCTCTGTAATGAAAATCTTAACCCGACTTCTCTCTCTGGCCGCAGCTGTGGCTATCGCCTGGCCCGCCACGCAGGCAAAACCCGCACCTTCGATTCTTGCAATCAAGGACACTATACACGACAACTCCGTAATCATACCCGAGAGTTTCGAAACCGACGTGAAAAAGATGCAGGAAAACTGGTATCTCAAAAATTATGCCCAGCTTGACCGCAACGCCGACTCACGTCCCAGCCCTGTAACCACTGACCAGGACTACATCGACCGTCTGGCTCTGTTGCCTACCGTCATCGACATGCCCTACAACTCGGTGGTGAAAAACTTTATTGTAATGTACTCCGAGCGCAAGCGCCAGCTGGTAGAGAACATGCTGGGTATGAGCCTCTACTACATGCCCATATTCGAAGAGGCCTTGGAACGCTACGGCCTGCCCCTGGAACTGCGCTACCTGCCGGTAATCGAAAGCGCCCTCAACCCCAGCGCCGTTTCGCGCGCCGGAGCTGCCGGCCTGTGGCAGTTCATGCCGGGTACCGCCACCCAAATGGGCCTGGAACTGAACTCATTGGTGGATATGCGCCGCGATCCAATATCATCGTCCGACGCCGCCGCCCGCTATCTCAAACAGCTGTATGATATTTTCGGCGACTGGTCGCTGGCTATAGCCTCATACAACTGCGGTCCGGGCAACGTGGCTAAAGCCATACGTCGTGCCGGCGGCGGCAAAAAAGACTTCTGGGAAATTTATCCTTTCCTGCCTGCCGAAACCCGCGGATATGTACCTGCCTTCATCGCAGCCAACTATGTGATGAACAACTACGACAAGCACAACATATCGCCTGCACTGGCCCGCAAACCTATTCTCACCGACACCGTACACATCAGCCGGCGCATACACTTCCGCCAGATTAGCGACGTGCTGGCGATTCCAATGGACGAGTTGCGCGCACTGAACCCGCAGTTCCGCACCGACCTTATTCCCGGCGATATTCGCCCATATGCCCTTGTACTGCCCTCGCTACAGACATTCGCATATATAGCCAACGAAGATTCAATCGCCAACCACAATGCCACACTGTATGCCCGCCGCAATATAGTGGAGCCTGCCAACGGCTCGGTAAAGGGCAGCGACAGCAAAGGCCGCTATGTCGACGAACTTGTGGTAAAATATCATAAGGTGGCCAAAGGCGAAACTCTGTCTAAAATAGCCCGCAAATACGGCGTCACTGTAGCCTCCATACGCAAATCCAACGGCATGAGCCGCAAAAAGAAAGTACGACGGGGCCAGCGACTGAAAATCAATACATACCAGCGTCGCTACATAAAGGACGAGCCGGCTGTAGCCACCGCCGAAGTCGAAGCCGCGGCCGTGGCCGACTCCACTGCAGTAGAACGCTCGCTCGAACGTGGACTGGGAAACCGCGCCGACTCGCTGCAGCAGGCGGATCAAGCATCGCAAGCACAGCAAATAGCAGCCGAACAGCCCAAAGCCAAAGCCAAAGCCCAGCCTCAGCCTAAAGCCAAAACAAAAAGCCCTAAGACTACACGCCACAAAGTGCGCAAAGGCGAAAGCCTCGACAAAATCGCCAAACGCTACGGCATAACTCTGGCTGCACTGAAAGCCGCAAACCCCAAAGTAAAAAGCGACAAAATTCAGATTGGCCAGACTATTATAGTGCCGGAAAAAACATCGAAAAACAAACGCCGTTAATCCAATCCTTACTATCACATCATGAAAAAAGACATTCCCAAAGGAGCCGTTAGCACCAAAGTGCCTCCGGCCGAGGTCGATCCCATCGACCTGCCTGAAAACGCCTTCCGCGAACTCGCGGCCGACGAAGAGTACCGGCCGCTGATGCATCCGGCGCGCGAGTATCAGGAAGTGACCCCCTACTCAGTGACCATGGGCCTGATTCTGGCGGTGGTATTCAGTGCCGCCGCAGCATATCTGGGCCTTAAGGTCGGTCAGGTATTCGAGGCCGCCATACCCATTGCCATCATAGCTGTGGGTGTATCATCGGCCCTCAAGAAAAATAATGCCCTGGGACAGAACATTATCATACAGTCGATTGGCGGCTCGTCGGGCGTAATTGTAGCAGGTGCCATCTTTACCCTTCCCGCTCTGTACATATTGCAGGCAAAGTATCCCGAAATAACCGTAAGCTATCTGGAGATATTCCTCAGTTCGCTGTTCGGCGGAGTGCTGGGCATTCTGTTCTTCATACCTTTCCGAAAATATTTCGTAAAGGACATGCACGGCAAATACCCCTTCCCTGAGGCCACCGCCACCACACAGGTGCTGGTAAGCGGCAACAACCAGGCCGCAGGCAAATCGGAGGGAGGCCAGGCCAAACTTCTGCTCATGGCTTCGCTTGTCGGCGGCATATACGACTATGTAGTGGCTACATTCGGCTTCTGGGCCGAAACCGTCACCACCGCCGCCTACAGCTGGGGCCAGACTCTGTCCGAAAAATTCAAATTCGTATTCTCGTGCAACACCGGCGCCGCTCTGCTCGGCCTGGGCTACATCGTAGGACTGAAATACGCTTTTGTAATCTTTGCCGGCTCGGTGTTCGTATGGTGGGTAATCATGCCTCTGATGGGCGTTTACGGCTCGCCCGAAATTCAGGCCATGGACGCCGGGACGCTCTTCTATGAAGTTGCCCGCAAAATCGGCATCGGCGGCATAGCCATGGCCGGTGTGATAGGCATCATCAAATCGTGGCCCATCATCACCCAGGCCGTCGGTCTGGCCGGCCGCGAGCTTAAAGGCAGCACCGGCAACACAAAATCCATACGCTGGCAGCAGGATATAAGCATGAAGCACATAGCCTATTTCGTGGCCATAGCCCTGATAGCGGTGCTGGCATTCTTCTGGCTCGGTGTAATCCACACCTTCTGGCAGGCACTGATTGCATGGCTTGTGGTGGCTGTTATCGCCTTCCTTTTCACTACTGTGGCCGCCAACGCAATCGCCATTGTGGGTTCGAACCCGGTGAGCGGCATGACTCTTATGACTCTTATCATCGCCTCGGCCGTGTTTGTGGCCATAGGCCTCAAGGGAGCCTCGGGCATGGTGGCCTCGATGGTAATCGGCGGTGTGGTATGTACCGCCCTGTCGATGGCCGGCGGCCTTGTCACCGACCTCAAGGTAGGCTACTGGCTGGGCTCCACCCCACGCAAACAGGAGCAGTGGAAGTTCCTGGGCACACTGGTGTCGGCGGCTACCGTAGGCGGCGTAATCATGCTGCTCAACAAGGTTTACGGCTTTGCCGGCCCCGACGCCCTGTCGGCTCCGCAGGCCAACGCCATGGCATCGGTGCTCGAACCCATGATGACAGGCCAGGAAACACCTTGGATTCTCTACATCACCGGCGCCATACTCGCCGTGCTCCTCAACTGGCTCGGCGTGCCCGCCCTCGCCTTCTGTCTGGGCATGTTCATCAATCTCGAACTCAACACACCCATGCTTGTGGGCGGTCTTCTCAGCTACTTCGTGGCCCGCTCGACCAAAGATGTCAACCTCAGCCGCCAGCGCAGCGACCGCGGTACCCTCATAGCATCGGGTCTGATTGCAGGCGGTGCTTTGTTCGGAGTGTTTGCCACCATCACCAAGATGTTTGGCGTGCAGTCGACCGTCGACCAGAGCGCCATGGGTCCGCAGCTGCTGGGTCTGGCCATATATATCGCCCTCTTTATCTTTGTTCTCATCATCTCATGCAATAAGAAAAAATGAAAAAAACAATATTATTCTCCATGGCTCTGACAGTAGCCTCTTCGGCAATAGCACTGCCCCCATATCCGGCGGCACCCAAAGACGGTACCGTTGACGATTATTTCGGCCAGAAGGTGGCCGACCCATACCGTCCGCTCGAAGACGACACCGCATCTATGACTACCGAATGGGTAAACGCCGAGAACGCAATTACACGCGGCTACCTCGACGCGATTCCGTTCCGCGGCACACTGCGCAAACGCCTCGAAGCTCTCAACAATTACACCAAAACCGGTCTGGTAGGCAAGATGAAAGACGGTAAGTACTACTGGTTTGCCAACAACGGACTGCAGAACCAGAGCGTACTCTACCGCAGCGACTCGCCCTACGGCACCCCTGAGGAAGTTCTCGACCCCAATAAACTCAGCGACGACGGCACCGTGGCCCTCACCGGCGTAAGCATGAGCGACGACGGCAAGTACCTGGCTTACACCATATCGCGCAGCGGCAGCGACTGGACCGAGATTTACGTACTCGACGCCAATACCTTAAAACTGCTGCCCGACCATATCGAATGGGCCAAGTTTACCGGAGCCGAATGGCGCGGTGACGGCTTCTACTACAGCGCATACCCACGCCCCGAAGCCGGCAAGGAATTCTCCAACGCCAACGAATACCACTCTGTATACTTCCATAAGCTGGGAACTCCGCAGAGCGCCGACGAGCTGATTTTTGAAAACCGACAGGAACCCCTGCGCTTCCACCTGGCTCGAGTGACCGACAATGGCAACTACCTGCTGCTGACCGGCAGCGGACAGGGCACCGGCAACATGCTGTCGGTGCGCGATATGCGCAAACCCGACTCGAAGTGGCTCACCATCGAACCCACTCAGAACAACGACATCTCGCCTATCGAAACCATCAACGGCATCCTATATCTCTACACCAACATCGATGCCCCCAATTACCGCATAGTAGCAGTCGACCCGGCCAATCCGACCCGCGAAAACTGGCGTACAGTGGTGCCCGAGAGCAAGCACGTGCTTTCAGGTGTGGACGTTACCGGCGACAAATTCATTCTCACCTATGACTACGACGCCGCACACCGCGCATTCCTCACCGACCTCAACGGCAAGACCATCAGCGAAATCAAACTGCCCACCTATGGCAGCGTCGGCTTCAACTGTGGCAGCGACCATCCCGAAGTATTCTATAGCTTCAACTCATTCACCTACCCGTCGGCCATCTACAGCTACGACACCGCCACCGGCACAAGCAAGCTGATGAAACAGACCGAAGTACCGGGCCTGAACTCCGACGACTACGTTACCGAGCAGGTATTCTACCCCTCGAAAGACGGCACAAAGATACCCATGTTCATCGTATACAAAAAGGGCGTGAAACGCGACGGCACCAACCCCACCCTGCTCTACGGCTACGGCGGCTTTGCAGTGACCCTCAACCCCGGCTTCAACGCCAACCGTCTGCTGTGGCTTGAAAACGGCGGCGTGTATGCAATGGCCAATCTGCGCGGCGGTAACGAATACGGCGAGGCATGGCATCTGGCCGGCACCAAGATGAACAAGCAGAACGTGTTCGATGACTTTATCGGTGCTGCCGAATACCTCATCGCACAGGGCTGGACCAAACCCGAACACCTGGCAATTCAGGGCGGCAGTAACGGCGGTCTGCTGATTGGCGCCACCACCAACCAGCGCCCCGAACTCTTTGCTGTGGCTATTCCGCAGGTAGGCGTAATGGACATGATGCGCTATCACCTCTTTACCATCGGCTGGAACTGGGCCCCCGACTACGGCACCTCGGCCGACTCGCCCGAAATGGCCAAGTACCTGCTGGCTTACTCACCCCTGCACAACATCAAGAACGATGGCACTCCTTACCCTGCGATAATGGTGACTACTGCCGACCACGACGACCGTGTAGTTCCGGCTCACTCGTTCAAATACGCCGCTACTCTGCAGGCCGCAAACACCGGCGACAAGCCCAAGCTGATACGCATCGACAGCAAAGCCGGCCACGGTGCAGGCAAACCCATTGCAAAGATTCTTGACGAGCAGGCCGACATATATTCGTTCATATTCTACAACCTCGGCATCGACCCGACCAAGAAATGAAAAAGGCGTTGACGATACTCCTCGCGGCTGCAATGGCCTGTGCAATGCACAGTTGCTTCACAGGCATCGAAAGCACGCCGCGCATAGGCGACGGCGAACTGAAACGTCAGCACGTAAGCACCACTCCGGAGCAGAGATTCCTCTCCGGAGTGGTTGCAGCGTGCCCGTCGCAGTGGCAAAGCGGCAAGGAGTTCTACATCACCGATTCCAAGATAAACCTGATATTTACCTCGGCTTCCACGGGCACCGACTCGCTGGAGGGCGAGGTAATACACTTCTGCCGCTTCGACAGCGTACCTGCCGTCGACAGCCACAGCGCTGCAGAAATGATTCTCACCCACGGCTCCGACACGCTGCGCTGGCGCCCGGGATTCGACATCGACGCGCTCGCCGAACGCAGCCGACTCGACATACCGTTCACCGTCGACCTCGACCTTGTGGCACAGGTACGCACGCAACTCGCCGGAAACACATATTACATCACCACCCCACTGTGGTACGACACGGCCACCATGCAGAGTTCGGGCGGTCTGCGCCATGTGCCCGTAATTATCCGCGATGTACAGCCGGGCACAGCCGACATGCCGCTTAAAGTAATATTCACCCCGCAGACCGACCGGGCCGACAGCAGCCTGCGTTGCGTACTTATGACTATTGGCGACACACGGCTCGCCACTCGCAACTTCGACAGGCTCTTCGCCTTTGAGAACCCACGCCGCCGCTACCCTGCAATTACCGACGAAGTGTGGAATCTGATAATCAACTCCAAAGTCCGCGAAGGCATGACCCGCGACGAATGCCGCCTGGCACTTGGCGCACCACTCCAGATTATCCATGGCTCAGGCACACTCGGCACAACCGAACGCTGGAGCTACCCCGACGGTGTATACCTGATTTTCGACGACGGATTCCTCACCCGCTTCCGCTTATGATTCCGGCGAAACAAACAATTGCTGCTACTGCGTGTTATATATGGAAATATAAAACCGCACGCTACAATGAAAATAACATTCCTTGAAAACAGCGGCTTTATGGTTGTGACCGATAAAGCCGTGATTATATTCGACTACTTCCATGATCCGGCCAACAAGGTCGTGAAAGAACTGGAACATAAGCCGGAACTTCCTGTGGTGTTTTTTGTAAGCCACCATCATTCCGACCATTTCAACAACGAAATTTTCAATCTCGGCCAGAATCACAGGCGTGAGTACGTAATCAGCAACGACGTACGAGGCATTGCCGACACCGACCTGCCCATACAATGGATGAGCCGCGGCGACATTGTAGAAAACCTGCCCGGAATAAGCAAAGTCGAGGCCCTCGGAAGCACCGACGAAGGCGTAAGCTTCGCCTTAACGCTGCCCGACGGCAAAAAACTGTTCCATGCCGGCGACCTCAACTGCTGGCACTGGAAAGAGGAAAATACCCCGGGCGAGGTCAAAAAGGCTGTGAACCTGTTCGAAACACAAGTCGACCGCATAGCCACGCTATATCCCGAATTCGATGTGATATTCTTCCCCGTCGATGCCCGCCAGGGCCGCGACACAGCCATGGGTGCGGCAATATTCATCGACAAAATCAAGGTAAAGAACTTCTTCCCGATGCACTTCGGCGGCGACTATCGCCCTGCATGTGACTTCTACTCATACCCGCTGCAAGCCGAAACAAGCACAGAATTCCACTGCCTCCACAAACCAGGCGAGTCCGTTGATATTATCTGAATTATTCCTACATAAACACTTTCAACTATGATTAAGATGATGCTGATAGCAGGTGCCGGCGGTTTCGTGGGTACCTGCGGCCGATACCTTGTAGGCAAATGGAGCGGCGCCATGTTCCACGGCTCGTTCCCTATGGGTACATTTCTGGTAAACGTGATAACGCGAGTTCGGGATAAGAACTTTATGATTTTCAACCAAGCAAAAGACATAGA
>ERZ777011.3357-NODE-3357-length-10356-cov-3.236191_pt1 | contig 10356 bp, 11 predicted proteins | sample MGYA00374964_ERZ777011 | MGnify/ENA primary metagenome ERZ777011 (study PRJEB29310, sample SAMD00008975) | mouse gut metagenome | study: EMG produced TPA metagenomics assembly of the Metagenome analysis of fecal microbiota from mouse which was promoted...
ATCGCCGCCTGAATGAGCGCCGCCGTCTTGTGCTCGTGGATATAGAGAAGCATCTCCCCGCTCACGCCTTCGTCCATCTTCTCGGCCTCCAGATCCGCACACTGTCCGCCGATCATACCATAGATTCCCGCCTTGCGGCCAAGTATCTGCATAGCGGCGGCGATCCTGCGGTACTCCTCTATTGTTCCGGCATAATCGAAAGCCCTCGCAGCAGTCTCAAAAGCAAAGTTCAGCAATCCGTCTCCTGCAAGAACCGCCATGCCCTCACCATATACCACATGCGTAGTTTTCATTCCTCTGCGGTATTCATCGTTATCCATCGCCGGAAGGTCGTCATGCACAAGAGAATAGTTGTGTATCATCTCCAGTGCCGCCATAAACAAAGGCAATGTTCTTCCCAATACTGCCTGCTCTGCTGGGTCTGTCCCCTGTGATCCGCTTCCTGCAGACCGCCATACTTCCTCTGTATCCGTAAAAAGCGCCGCACTTTCTGCCATCAGCATCGGACGCAGCCTCTTGCCCCCTGCCGTAATCGAATAATTCATAGCCTGCAGCACAACTTTCTGATAGCCTTCCTCCACCGGAAGATACTCTTTCAGCAGCGCCTCGATCTGTTCTGTTTTATACGTGATCTCTTCTTTAAAATTCATCCAGTCCACCATCTTCATTGATCTGAAGTACCTTCTTCTCTACCTGGTCTATTGTCTCGTTACATTTCTGCAGCAAAAGCATTCCCCTGTTATATTCCTGGAAAGACTGCTCCAGCGTGATCTCTTCCGTTTCCAGACGGGCAATCACATCCTCGATCTGCAGGAAGGCCTCTTCCAGAGAAAACGATTCTTCCTGTTCACACTGTATCTGCTGTATTTCTTCCTGCTGCACCTGTTTTCTGCTCGTTCCTGCCATCTTACTGCGCCATCCTTCTTGTTTCTATTCCGTGTCGTGTATTACCCTTAGTATCCGGCCGTCTCCCTATGTTTATCCATGATCCGTGCCGTCAATCTTCCGTCCTTCACATATACCGTCAGACAATCGCCCACCGCCACCTGGTCAACGGAAGTCACTGTCTGTCCTCCTGCATCCGCCGTGTATGCATATCCCTGATTCAGCTTATCCAGCGGAGAAAGTCCTTTCATCTGCTGCACATAAAGTTCCAGTCTGTGCCGGCTGTCACGCAGCCGATTCTCCATCGCGTTCTGTATATGTTCCTCCAGCGACAATACCTGTGTTCTTTTCGTCCGAATCCTGTTGACCGGACTCAGATAATGCAGTCTGACTCCATAGTGTTCCGCCGCCTGCCGATAGCGGCTGATCACCCGCCGGCACATATGCTGTAATGTATATGCGTACTCTGCAAGCTTGTCCTGCAGCTGCTCCACATCGCAGACTGCCAGTTCCGCTGCCGCCGATGGCGTCGGTGCACGCAGATCCGCCACGAAATCTGCAATCGTCGTATCCGTCTCATGTCCTACCGCCGAGATAATCGGTATACTGCAGTCAAAGATCGCCTGCGCCACGGCTTCTTCATTGAATGCCCATAAATCTTCTATGGAACCGCCGCCTCTGCCGACAATCATCGTGTCTACGCCCATTTGCTCCAGCGCATGAATCCCGCCCACAATACTGGGCACTGCCGCTTCTCCCTGTACGATCGCCGGATAGAGGATGATCTGTACATAAGGATTTCGCCTGCCCGCAATATTGATAATATCGCGTACCGCCGCTCCCGTGGATGCTGTCACAACCCCCAGCGTCCGGATATATTTCGGAATCGGCTGCTTATACTGTGCCGCAAACATCCCGCGCTCTTCCAGCTCCCGCTTCAGCTGCTCATACCGCTCATAAAGCTGTCCTGCGCCATCCAGTCTGATTTCTCTGGCGTATAGCTGATATTTACCGTCACGCTCATAGACATCCACGCTGCCACTCACCACAACCTGCTGACCCTCTGTCATCCGAAAAGCCAGTCCTCTGCGGTTTGCAGCAAACATAACACATGCTATTGTCCCTTTTGCATCCTTTAATGTAAAATAAATATGTCCAGAGGAATGATATTTGCAGTTACTGATCTCGCCCTTAACCATGATCGACTGCAGCATATAGTCCTGCGTGAACATATTTTTGATGTAAGAATTTACCTGTGCAACTGTGTATACATTCTGCATACCGACACCGTCCACCTATGCAAATTTGGCCAGAACGCCATTGACGAATCCGGAAGATGCATCCTGTCCGAATTTCTTGGCAAGCTCCACCGCCTCATTGATTGCAACGCCTGTAGGTACGGAATCATCATAATGAATCTCATAGACCGCCAGTCTTAATATCGTCAGATCCACTTTGCTCATTCTGACCGTACTCCAGCCTTCTGCCTTCTCATTCAGCTGCGCATCTATTTCATCAAGCTTCTGCTGAATTTTGTGGTATTTGTCTAAAATATAATCGGCATCTTTATCCTGCGCGGCATCCTCGTCCTCAAAAAACAGACGCTCCTGTTCCGTCATCTCTTCTATACTGTTAAATTCTATGCGAAACAACAATTTGAATATCTGTTCCCGCAATTCTCTTCTGCTCATAATAGCTCCTGTTTTCGTGTAACGCCTATCCGCCACGTTTTATCGTATATGTCTTATGAATGTACTACATTAATACCTGCTATGCGGATATTGACATCTGTTACATCCAGTCCCGTCATATTCACAATGGCATTCTTAACCTTATTCTGAACACGCTGGCAAGTAGCCGGAATATTGAATCCATACTCCATGGTAATGGCAAGCTCCACTTTAACTTTCTTGTTAAAGATCTCCACTCTGACGCCCTTGGCAAGTCCTTTGACACCGACCCGGCTCAAGAATTCATTCGCCATATTACCATTCATCGCTGCGACACCGTCCACTTCCGTCGCTGCGAGCGCAGCGATCATTGCCACCACATCATCCGCGATCTTAACCGTTCCGAATTTCTCGTCTTCCTGCAGTACATAGGTGTTCTTAGCTGATTCCTGTTCCATATTCATCTTCCACGCCTTTCTTTCATTTGGGTCTAGTATATCAAAAATTATCATTTTTGCATAGTCCAATTCCATGAAGTAAATCTCTCCGAAATTAACTTCAAGTAAATTTCTGCAAATTAACTTCATGGAAATTTCTCCGAGATTAACTTCAAGTAAATTTCTCCGAAATCAACTTCTCGAGTTTTGCTTCGCAAACTCGTATTTCGCATGCCGGTTCTTTTTCTAGAGCCAAAAGCTCATACTGTATTGTTTCTCATCATCCGAATAAGACACCACCCCGTCAGGACAGTCCAGATAGCGAAAGATTCCCTGATTCTTGATCAGCGCCTCCTCCATCTGACCGTATACTTCGTAGTCTGCACATTTTAAAGTCACATAAGCGCTTCCCTTCTCATATTCTTCCCGAAAAATCCGTTCGATCTGTTCCTCATTCCACTCCGTAAAATAAAGTCCTTCCCTCACATAATAGTTATCCTCCATGGAATCGCACAGCGGCAGCTCCACTACGTTATCCAGCGTATGCGTCAGATTCATCTGCGCAGTAGTTACACACAGATAATCATAGTTAATCGTCGGGATCTTCTCAACCGGATAGCCGGCCGCGCCGCCTACCGCCTGATAGGACGCGTCTCCCCAGGTCGTATCTACATAGTAGTAACTTCCGTCTATCTCTACAAGATTCCATGCATGTCCCTCACCGCCGATCACACGTCCCAGCACAAGCGTCGATGAGATCCCTGCCTCGTCCAGAAGATACTGTGTAGCCTTGGCATATCCCTGGCAGACAGATCTGCCCTCTATAAACACCGAGCAAATATTCTGGTTGTTCTCCACCTGAGCGTCATACTCCGTATGGTGGATCAGGTATTCATATATATACTTCACCTTTGTATAGTCATCCGCATCCTCGGGCATGCCCGCAAGGCATTGGTTTACATAAATATCTATCTGTTTCTGCTTTTGGTCAATCTCCTCCTGACTGAACCGATACGTCCCCGTAAACGTAATTTTCTTTAGAATATCGCCCAGCGTATATTCCGTATAGGTATATCCGTCCACGTAGAAAATCTCCGGATGGTCGTTCAGTACACACTGAAAAACATGGGCAATCTCTTCCTTATTACAACTGGAAAGTTTCACATCTTCTTCAAACTGTGTCAGTGCATCCCGGATCTCCAGATAGAGCTGTTGTTCCTCCTCCGGCAGCATACCGTAAGCATACCCGTTCTCCCGCTCCCGTCTGATCACCTGCTCCGCCGGCTCGCTCTCCTCCTGCTGCGCTCCAAGACTTTTCTGTTTATACAGATCGCTCCTCTGACGAGGAAGCGTCTGCCATGCATAAGCCAGACACCCTGTAAGTATCAACATTCCCGTCAATAATATACCCGTTCTCTTCATATGCACTCACCCTCATCATCAATCGGGCAGACCCGATTGCCAGATCCGCTCCGCGGACTCGAAATATACCGAAATTAATTCCTATATTGCTAGTTTCTTCCGAACTCTGACAGGATCAGTCCTTCGTTTCGATCAACGGTCATTCCGATGCTCCACTGGTTAATAAACAGAAGCAGCGGATTATCTTTCAGATCTTTAATCTTCTTCATATCAGAAGTTCCCGTCAGCTTATCAAGATCAATCTCCTTATTCTCTATCCAGCGGATATGTTCATAAGGAAGATTCTCAAGTTTGATTTCCACATTATACTCATTTTCCAGACGATATTTTAATACATCAAACTGCAGTACGCCTACCACGCCGACGATAATCTCTTCCATACCCGTATTATATTCCTGAAATATCTGTATGGCGCCTTCCTGTGCGATCTGTGTGATTCCCTTCACGAACTGCTTTCTTTTCATCGTGTCGATCTGCCTTACTCTTGCAAAATGCTCCGGTGCAAAAGTCGGGATTCCTTCATACTCGAACTGTTCCTTCGGCATACAAATCGTATCCCCGATCGCAAAGATACCCGGATCAAATACACCGATAATATCTCCGGCATATGCTTCATTCAGTATCTTACGCTCGTCCGCCATGATCTGCTGCGGCTGCGACAGGCGCATGACCTTACCGCCCTGCACATGCTTCACTTCGGCACCGGCATCAAACCTTCCGGAACAAATGCGCATAAATGCTACCCTGTCCCGATGCGCCTTATTCATGTTCGCCTGAATTTTAAAAACAAATGCTGAGAAATCATGTTCCACAGGATCAATCAAACCGATATCAGCCCTGCGCGGAAGCGGCGTTGTCGTCATTGCCAGAAAATGCTGCAGAAATATCTCCACACCGAAATTTGTAAGCGCCGACCCGAAAAACACCGGCGTCAGATCGCCTGCCTGTATCCGTTCCAGGTCATACTCTGCACTTGCGCCATCCAGAAGTTCTATCTCATCAAATAATTGAGACTTATATTCCTCTCCGATATGTGCCGTCAGTGCAGCCTCATCCGCAACCGGAATCCGGGTGGCATGTCCCTCTTTCGTCCCTTTCTCGGTATCCGAATAAGTGATCACACATTTGCTCTCGCGCTCATATACGCCCTTAAACCCTTTACCGGAACCGATGGGCCAGTTAATGGGGCATGTAGCGATCCCCAGTTCCTTCTCGATCTCATCTAACAGTGTGAATGTATCGTCGGCATCCCTGTCCATCTTATTAATAAAAGTGAAAATCGGAATATGACGCATGACACATACCTTGAACAGTTTTCTCGTCTGCGCCTCCACACCCTTCGATGCATCAATCACCATGACTGCAGAATCCGCCGCCATCAGCGTCCTGTAAGTGTCCTCCGAGAAGTCCTGATGTCCCGGTGTGTCCAGAATATTAATACAAAACCCGTCATATTCAAACTGCAATACGGAAGAGGTGACTGAAATACCTCTCTCCTTCTCAATCTCCATCCAGTCGGAAACCGCATGCCTGGCAGTCGCTTTCCCTTTTACACTGCCCGCCAGATTAATGGCTCCCCCGTACAGCAGGAATTTCTCGGTCAGAGTCGTCTTACCCGCATCCGGATGCGATATGATCGCAAAAGTTCTTCTTTTGTTTATCTCGTCCGCATAGTTGCCCACGTTTTTATCCTCCAGATTCTATAGCATAGATGTACCGGCAAACTCCGGCCGTATCCCGAAATAATCGAGTACCGTTGCCCCGATATCCGCAAACGTATCCCTCGTACCGAGATTACCGGGAACCACACCCGGTCCATACATAATGAACGGCGTATGTTCTCTGGAATGATCCGTCGATACGGTATATCCCGGATCACATCCGTGGTCAGCCGTGATCATCAGGATGTCCTCCTCCCGAAGCAGTTCCCGCAGCATGGGCAGTTTGTTATCAAAATCGGTAAGCGCCGCGGCATAGCCATCGATATCATTCCGATGACCGTACAGCATATCATAATCTACCAGGTTAACAAAGCACAAGCCTTCAAAATCCCGCTTCATATACGCAATCGTTCTCTCAATTCCTTCTGCGTTGCCTTTGGTATATACATATTCCGTAATCCCTCTGCCGGCAAAGATATCCTTGATCTTGCCCACGGAGATCACATCCTTCCCCGCTGCTTTCAGCTGATCCAGCATGGTAACTGCAGGCGGTTCCAATGAGAAGTCATGCCGCCCGGATGTTCTGGTATAGCTGCCGCTTGTACCGACAAACGGTCTTGCGATCACACGCCCGACGCCATGTCTGCCCTGCAGAATATCTCTCGCAATCTTACAATATTCATAGAGTGTCTCTACCGGAACGACATCTTCATGGGCCGCGATCTGAAATACGCTGTCGGCCGAGGTATAAACGATCAGTTTGCCGCTGCTTACATGTTCGTCACCGTAGTCTTTGATCACTTCCGTGCCGGAATACGGTCTGTTACACAGCACACCCCTGCCCGTCGCCTTACTGAACTGCTCCAGGATCTCATCAGGGAATCCATTCGGATAAGTAGGCAGCGGCTGCTTCGATAAAATACCCGCAATTTCCCAGTGCCCTATTGTAGTATCTTTGCCTTTTGATGCCTCTCTCATACGTGCAATTCTGGCTGTCGGCGCCGGCACTTTCCCGCCGCACTCCACGCCATCAATATTGAAAAGCCCCATCCTGCCCATGTTCGGCATATCAAACTTTGCACTGGAAGCCACGGAACGGAGCGTGTTGGTGCCCTTATCGCCATATTCAGCGGCATCCTCCATCTCTCCGATCCCGAAGCTGTCCAATACAATCAAAAATATTCTTTTCATTCTCAGCTCTTCGCCTCCGTATCTTAAAATATGCGCGTATAGTATACCATATATTTACCGATCGTGCACTTAATTTGAATTGACGGTACTGATCACCACCGATTCCGCACTGACGCCGGTCTTACGGATCACGATGTCTTCGATCTGTGCCCGCTGCGCCTCCGTCAGTTCCGCTGTATTGACAACCACATCCACACTGTCGCCGTCTATGCTGACGATCGCATCGTCAAATCCTTTTGCCTCCAGCAGAATCTCTGCCGCCGTCTCTTTCTCCGCAACATCCGTCATGGAAATCATGCTGTTTACCGCTTCCTGCTTCTGTGTTTCGCTGATATTAGCATTGTTGATAATCTCTAATAGTGTTTCTTTGTTCTGCGCACGCGTCTGTTCTTTCTGCAATTTTGCACCGGAAAGTCCCGCTACAGTACCGGAAGAGGTAAACACCGCTTCTCCCGGAACGTCTTCCATCTGTTCTTCCGCTAATGCCTCTGCAAGTTCTTCGTCCACACCGCCGTTCTCCGCCATCGTTACGTCCGTATCCAGACTCTTGATCTCTCCGGAAGCCTGCTCAATATCCTCCTCCGACAGATCCGTAAATGCCGCGTAATCAGACTCATCACTTCCGAGTGCCAGATTACCCATGTCGTCAGTGGTAATTTCACCGTTAACTGACATTATGTCCTCTTCCGTTACTTTTGTTCCCGCAAAATTCAGGTAGCCTGCTACGGCGATCATGATTGCAAGCGCCGTGATCATCATCTGGTTCTTCTTGATCATATTTTTCAATTTTTTCTCCCCTTTACACTGATTATTTTTTCATCTTTACTATTTTTATCTTATTCGCTTCGATATCAAATAATACCTGAATTGCCTCTATTATATTTTCTTGTACACTCTGCGACCCGGCCCCCTGTGCAATCACAACGACTCCCTCCACCGCCGGCGGTATCGTCATGATCACATACGGCACGTTCTGACCGTTTACGTCCGTCGTATAGATCGTACTCTTCTCAACCCTGCTCTCCCCGATGATACGGCTGCCACCCGCCGAATCCGTTTCCGTCGTATCGGAATAAGTCTCGGGACCGTCCTTCTCAACAATCTTGTGCTCGGACTCTCGCAATGTAATCAGCACCCTGACATGACCGACGCCGTCCACATACCTGAGTGTATCTTCCAGCCTCTCCTCCCAATACTCCGCATAATCATCCGCCTCGCTCCCGGTCCGAACCTCCGCTCCCGTTTCATCTACTGCTGTATGATTTCCGATTGTACCACCTGTTCTGTCCGTTATACCGGACTTTATCGTTTTCGGTTGTGACGGTATTGCGATTATACATAGAAGGACTCCCGCCAGAATCATAATCAGACATTGATCTTTTCTGAGTTTTTTTCCGCCTGTCAGCTTCTCGATCAATTTCCTGCTATTCTCCAAGATATAACACCTCCACTCTGTCCTCGGCTATCCCCAGTGTCTGCGCAAAAACATCTTTCAACTCCTGTATGCTGCCGTCCGCCCCGCCGGTCCCGGTCTTCTCCGTATTCCCATTGTCTCCCACAACGATCTCATTGATCCGAATCAGTCCCGCTTCATCCGTTTCCGGCAAACCGCCCTCATCCCCCGCCGCCTTCTCATTTCCGTCTTCCTGCATACTGATCCTGCTCCCGCCGGACTTCCGTACCGTAATCCGCACACGCTCAAAAACCAGCTCCTCCCCGCTCCCCGTACCCGCCGCTTCGCCGCTCTTTCCCAGATCAATCGTCACTTCTGTAACCTGCTCACCGCGTTCCGCAATCCTGTCGTTAAGCCTGCTCCTGATTTCCTCCTCGATTTGCTGTATCACTGCCGCCTGCGTGGAATCCGTCACATAAGACATCTGATATCCTGCTTCGCTTCTCTCCATGATCTGCTCCATCATCCTCGCCGCTTCCTCCTGCCATCTTGCGGCTATGTTATCAGAATCAGATACAAACGGTCTGACAAACAGCAAAAGGACTATAACACCCGATATTATTTTCATATATTTCTCGTAATGCCGCCCGGCTGCAAAATGCATTACCGTCTGGGCAATAATCATAAACATCCCGATCTGTCTGATATTCTCCAGCATGTTTATCTTCACATCCTTCCGCTTGTTGTGTAGGTAATAATGGCGATCTGTATCACAAACATACCAATAGAAGAAAGGGCTATTTTTAACAGCATGATGTTGCCGTCCCCCACGCGGTTGGCACAATTGGTCATCCGTTTATCGCTGACAATGCCGATCAGCGCCGCGCTGAGCTTGATCACCCCGGAAAGCAGCGCCAGTTTCAGTACCGGAATACAGCACAACACGATCAGCACAAGTGTGATATACAGCCCTATGCTGTTCTTGACAAGCACTGCCGACCCGATCACCATCTCAAACATTCCTTCCGTCAATCCTCCGATTGCCGGTATCGCTGACATTGCTTTCTTAAGCACGGAAGACTGCAGCGAATCTATTACAGGTGTTATCATTGCTTGCAATATACTGAATCCCGTGATAACTCCAAGCGTAACCTTGATGCTGACACTGATCACCTTACTCAGAAGCTCTAATAACAGCGTCAGCTTTTCTTCCATCCATACGCCATTGATGACTGTCAACAGTATATAGGTGTACACCATCGGAAGGAGAAGTGTCAGATAGCCCCATTCTATCAGGTAGACAATAAAAAGTAAGATCTGGTAATACACGGACGCAGATGCGAGACCGGACGCGCTTCCGACTGCGATCATATAAGTCGGAATATACAGCTTCATAAACATGGTGACCGTCTCGAGAATCTCCCGGACGACGGAAGCCGCTCCTGCAAAAGATTTCATAAGTACGGCTATCATAAGCAGATAGACAAAAAAGAAAGCGATGTCAGACACCTGATGATCCTGAAACAAATCTGCAAAATTGACAAACAGCGCTGCCACAACACCCAGTACAAGAATTGTAACAAACAATGTCTTAAACTCTCCTGTCTGGGAATTAATAACGCCAGTTATTCCGTTTCCGATTTCTTTCACGGCTTCCCACAATCTTCCCTGCAGAATCAGATTCATGACTGTTCTCC
>ERZ777011.3359-NODE-3359-length-10353-cov-19.566421_pt1 | contig 10353 bp, 7 predicted proteins | sample MGYA00374964_ERZ777011 | MGnify/ENA primary metagenome ERZ777011 (study PRJEB29310, sample SAMD00008975) | mouse gut metagenome | study: EMG produced TPA metagenomics assembly of the Metagenome analysis of fecal microbiota from mouse which was promoted...
GCTCCAACAAGCATTTCACCACCACATGGGCATTCGGTATAGGATGGAACATAGCCTACGAAGACTTCATCAGGAACCATACAGGAATCTTCAACATGTTCAAGATCCGAGGCTCCATCGGTAACCCGGGCAACCAGTCGTTCGGAGCATTCAACGCCATCACCACCTACAAGTACAACAACTGGATGCTCAACAATTTCGGCACCGGTGTGCTCATCAACGCTTTCGGCGACCCCAACCTCGAATGGCAGAAGACCATCGACCTCAATGTCGGACTCGATCTGAGCATGTGGAACCGTTTCCATCTCAACTTCGACATCTACCGCAAGAACACTGATCCGTTGCTCGCATCAATAGGCGTGCCCTTGTCAGTCGGTACCACCAACCGTCTTGCCAACATAGGTCAGCAGGTCAACAAGGGTTACAGCGGCACTGTGCGCTATGCCATACTCTATAATCCGAGCAATAGTCTTAACTGGACAATGAGTGTGTCGTTTTCACATAATTCTTCGGAGTACCGTAAGATCGGAGATAAGCTTAACCAGTTCAACAGGGAGAACCTGTCCAAGAGTCTCACCCGATATTATGACGGAGGGTCGCCAACAGCTCTTTGGGCTGTGCGTTCTGCCGGAATTGACCCTGCAACCGGTCAGGAGATATTCATCACCAAAGATGGGGCCTACACATTCAAGCACAGCTATGCCGATGAGGTGGTTGTAGGCGACACCCGCCCCGACCTTGAAGGAGTGATCGGCAACACGCTCTACTGGAAAGGCTTCTCGGCAAGCGTATACTGTCGTTACAGTCTCGGAGGCAAAGCGTTCAACTCCACTCTCTATAACAAGGTCGAGAGCATATCACGTACCGACCTGTCATCCAACCAGGACAAGCGTGCTCTCTATGACCGCTGGCAGAAGCCGGGCGATATAGCCCAGTTCAAGGGTATACGTGAGACATCAAGCACTCCAATGTCATCGCGATTTGTGCAGGACAATGATTATTTCACCATCGAATCAGTTCATGTCGGCTGGGAACTCCCCACCAGATGGATGGAGACAATCGGATTCCAGGGCATATCGCTAAGTGCATATATGAACGATATCGCCCGATGGTCGAAAATCAAGGATGAGAGAGGTACGTCATATCCTTTCTCCCGCAGTGTGAGCTTTGCTGTCGGTATAAACTTCTAACCGGAACACTAAATAATCATGAAAATAAAATTATCTTACATACTGGTAATGCTCGGAGCCCTATGTGCGTCATGTTCGGACTTTCTGGACGTGCAGCCGAGCGACCGCATTTCTGAGGGACAGAATTTTTCGACTGTCGCAGGCTTCAAGCAGGCTCTTAACGGCATATATATCGATCTGAACGCATCCGAACTTTACGGCAGGACTCTCTCATGCGAGTTCATAGAGATAATGGCGCAGCGTTATGATGTGGGACAGGACAACAAGGCTGCCCTTGAGATAATGCAGCTTGACTTCAGTGGTTCTTCCGCTCTGTCAAGACTGGAAAGCATGTGGGGAAAGGCTTACAATCTTATAGCCAACACCAATCTTATAATCCGTAACTGTGAGGAACGCCGCGATGTGCTTCCTGACGAGTATTATCATATCATAAAGGGGGAGGCGTATGCTCTGCGTGCCTATCTCCATTTCGACATGTTCCGCTTGTTCGGCACAAGCTATACTCCGGAAGAGTCCACTACGGCACTCCCTTACTATACGGAATTTCAGCTTGATGTCAATCCGCGTCTGTCGTCCCTTGAGTTTATGGAAAAGGTTCTTGAGGATCTCGCGGTGGCTGAGGAAGAGCTCAAGAATGATCCTATCGTGACTTATGGCACTTCGGGCAATCCTAAAGATGTGTTCCTTAAGTACCGTAACCTGCGCCTTAATCTTTATGCAGTCTATGGGCTTATGGCAAGATGCTACTATTATATCCACGACGATGAGAATGCCTATGCATATTCCAAGAAAGTGGTGGATCTTCAGGAGCGTTATTTCCCATGGATAAATCCTATAGCACTGACTCGTGCGAGTGTCGACAGAGTGTTTTCTTCCGAGCTGCTTTTCTCTTTGCAGAATCTACAGCGTGACAATCTGTTCACCTCTTTATTTGATGCCAATAATCTCAAGACTTCCACATTGCTTGCTCCACGCGACAATGTAGTGGAACAGATATTCGAAGGGAGTCAGTCCGCCAGCGACTACCGTGTGAAAGCATCGTTCAAGAATTCTGTCGAGCTCGGAGGCATGACCTACCGCATGTTCAACAAGTACCAGGGTGCTGACTCACTGTACAGCCAGATGATACCTATGATACGTGTGAGCGAAGCCTATCTGATACTTGCCGAGACAGGTCCCGATGATGAGGAGCGCATGCGGCGTTTCAATGAATTCCGCAATGCCCGAGGGCTTAAAGGTATCACTAACATACGTGAGCTTAATAATCCCACTGATAAGTATTATTCACTTTACAAGGAATGGGTAAAGGAATTCTATGGGGAGGGACAGCTGTTCTTCTGGTACAAGCGCAATAAATGCTCAGCCATGCGTTCAGCGACCGATCAATATGATGATTATCCGTTCAGAGTGTCGCCGTTGTCAAAATATACTCTGCCCATACCTAACGGAGAGTCGCAGTATAACTAAAACTACTTCATAAGACTATTGATATGAAAAATATAATTATAGCCCTTGGACTTGTGATTTCGGCATCGGCTCTCGTCGGTTGTGAGGAGTCGCTCGATACTTATGCAGGAGAGAACGGCATATATTTCGATACCAGATATGAAGAGTCTGAAATGCAGAACGATACCATCGATGTGCATTGGGGACTTAAAAAATCAGATGTCACGAGCCAAAAGCTCACATTGATAGTGAAATTGTTTGGGAATACATCACCTGTCGACCGCCGATTCAGCATACGTGTCGAGACTGATCCGGGAGATGAAAAAGCTGCCGAGCAGGGGGTGGACTATGTGATGCCGCCTCTTGAATATGTCATGGAGGCTGGAAAGGCGGAGACTCCCATTGAGATAGAAGTGTTGCGCCGACCTGACTTAAAAGACAATGCAAGGCGTTTCAGGATCAACCTTGTGGAAAGTGATGAACTGAAGTTCCATTTCACCAGGGCTGTGGGCTTTGTAAATGCGGACGGAACTACAGAGACAAGACCTATAGATCTGCAACGAGTGATCCGTATCGACGAGTCATTCCCCATGCCTGTATGGTGGGACCACCGTGGAGAGCCTTATTTCGGCACATGGTCTCAGACAAAGGCTTCGCTAATATGCGATGTGATGGAAATAGACCGTGAGGACTGGATAGCAAAAGCTACTCTCACTGCCGGATATCTGAAATTCTGTGGAGCTTTCATGAAAAGATGGCTTGACGAGCAGAATGCACTGAATCCTGACAATCCGATACTTGACGAAGATGGTGAACCTATGAAAATGGGTATTGAGTCCGACAGATAATATCTAAACAATTCTTACGACAATGAAAAAGTTTCTATATATACCGGTTATAGTTGCCGCCGGATTATGGTCGGCAGGATGTGCCGACGACATAGGTAATTATGACTACACCGAAATCAATGAGGTGTCGGTAGCCGTGGACGACAGAAGCCCCGAGGAAGGCAAGACCTATAATGTTGTCGCGTTCATTGACAATATCGACTTTGATCCTCAGATAAAGTCGTCGTTAGGCATAAATGATGAGTCGGCCTATGAGTACGAGTGGCGTGTGATGCCTCTCGGTGCAGGATGGGAGGAAATCGATACTGAGGACATCACCGTGTGCACCACCCGACGTATCAATCAGCCGGTCACACTCTCTCCGGGTAAGTATTCGGCATTCTTCAATGTCAGGGATAAGGCGACAGGTGTGGTGTGGACCACCCGCTTCTTTCTGATGGTGCGTTCTGTCACCAACGAAGGATGGCTCGTTCTCAGCAATGTAAACGACAAGTGTCGTCTTGATATCGTGTATAACCGCAGCGAGACCGAGGACCTCCTGGCTCATGACATATTCCAAGATGTGGAGATGGATCTCGGAAAGCCGGAAAGACTCATTTTCAATTATGATCTCAGGGACCAGGCTACTCTGCTTGTCACCGATAAGAACACTTACAATCTTGACCAGGTGGATCTGCATGTAGGCGAGGAGAACAGTCTGGTGTGGCGTTTCGGCGTATCGCCTGAGACGGTGCGTGTTAAGGCTTCCGCGATATCGAAGTATGCCGGACGTAACCTTTGGGCTATAATTGATGAGAATGACGATATCTACACTATTGCACGAAGTGTGGATGGGGCATTTTTCGAATTCCCCCTGACTCGTCTCAACGGAAAGATTCCTTTCAAGCCGGCACCCTTTATCGGTGTCAACCATTACAACTACAACGATGGGTGCAATCCTGTGATAATGTATGATGCCGACCACCGTCAGTTCATACAGATCCACAATAACTCGGTATATCCGTCGGTGATGGATTTTGAAGGCAGGCATCTTTTTGACAATCCTACCGGACGTGACATGGTGCATATGGAATCATCGAAGTCAGGACCTGTTCACTCCGTGCTGCGTGACCCCTCAACAGGTGAGACATATTTTTATTCGATCCATCTGCGTGGCGAGTACATTGAGCCTGAAAATTGGTGGGAAGAGGGTGATTACATAAGCTATAATGAACAGGCTGCCTACGGTAAGGTTATCGGTCCGGATGTGGATAATGCTACTATGTTTGCTTTCCACCATCAGTGGGACTATCTTTTCTATGCTGTTGGCGACAAGGTGTATCAGTTCAATCTTGCTGCTCCCGATGAACCGGCAATCCCTGTCCTGTCATTCCCGGGAGAGACTGTCAAGGTGCTAAGATTCAATCCGTTTGTTGGCTGGGAGGCATATGCCGACTGGGAGCGGGCACGCGGATATCAGTTGATTGTCGGTACCGATGTGCAAGGGGCTCCTGCTGATAACTGTGGAAAGGTTCGCTTCTATGAGGTGCCGAATCTTATGCAGCCTCTTAAGAAACTGAAAGAGTATGACGGTTTCGGCAGTATTGTCGAGGTCGTGTATAAAGAACGTGCAAAATCATAATAATACATGAAAAAGTTAAGTGTATTGGCGGTTGCTTTCCTGGCTGGGAGCATAGCCGCGACAGCCGCCTATAATGTGACTGGAAAAATTGAAAACAATGGAGGTACCCGCATATATCTAGTCACTCGGACCGGCACCAATACTGTCGACACAATAGCAACATCGCTAACACCCGACGGAAGTTTTGTTTTCAAAGGTGATTTGGGTGTTGCTCCGATGGCTGCCGAAATCTTATCGGAAGGTTCTCGTATGCGAGTGCCTGTGATGCTTGAGGATGGAAGGGAATATGACGTTAAAGCCGATGTACGCTCGCCTCAGGCATGGACTGTGAGCGGAGGAGGTGACTTGCAGCGTATCCGCAATGAATTCCATGATATCGAGCTTGAGCATTCCATGAGGTGCGACTCGGTGGAGAACTATTATCGGTCCAACTATGATCTCAATGATTATTTCTGGCGATTGCAGCTCAAAGGGGCTCTTAATGATGAGGTGGGCATGTTTGATGCAAGGCGTGACGAATTTGTTTCCGCAAATGACAATCTTGTCAGTGCTTCGGTGCTCGTTTCGGATATACGCAGACTTGTAAATGAAAAGACGGTCCATAAGAAATATGCAATGCTTGGAGCCAATGCCCGCAATACCGTAGCCGGAAAGATTCTGGAGGCTGAGGCAGAGAGGATGATGCGTATCGTTGTCGGTGGCACTGCGCCTGATTTCACAATGCCTACTCCCTCGGGGGAGAATCTTTCGCTCTACGGAGTGAAAGCTAAAGTGAAGATACTTGATTTCTGGGCTTCATGGTGCGGACCTTGTCGCGCTGAGAATCCTACCTTGCGGAAGCTATATGCTGAATATGCTCCCAAAGGGCTTGAGATAATAAGTGTTTCGCTCGATACCGACAAGGATGCTTGGATAAAGGCTATCAAAGATGATGGGATGACGTGGAAGCATGTCTCGGAACTTGGCGAAGGGAATACTCCTAAATCAGTATATAACATCTTCGCTATACCCCATATGTTCATCCTTGATGAGAACAACCGCATCATATCGGACGGACTTCGGGGTGAAAGGCTTATAGAGTTCATTGCCGGTCAGTTCAAGGACTGAACCGATACGTAGAAAATCACATATCCTCAGAATATACGTGTCAGGGGTGTTCACCCTTGCCGACATTCTGAGGATATGTGATTTTTTTTGCGTACATTTGTCGGAAGAATCTTATAATACCTTAAAAACAAGCAATGAAAAAATTTAATGCAATACTTGTAGGGATTGTGCTCATGGCGACTGTGGGGACAACATTGGCGTCAGAAGCTCCGGCAAAGAACCAAAATGAACGTCCGAAACATTACTCAGAGTGGTTGGCACGCTCGGAGATGAAACGTTTCCCGACGAGCTGTATGCTCGATTTTTCCAAGCGTCCCAACTGGGGATATGTGGTAGGCATCGAACTGGAGTCAATGCTTGACACATATTTGCGTTACGGCGGTGACGATATCCTTGCATATTGCAAGCAGTATACAGATACCATGATTGCTACTGACGGAAAGATACGAGGTTACCGTCTGCTTGACTATAATCTTGATAATACGCGTACAGTGCATTTTGTAACCCGCATGTACAGAGAGTTCCCCGAACCTAAGAATCTTAGGGCTATCAACACCATAATGAAGCAGTTCAATGACCAGCCACGCACTAACGAGGGGGTGTACTGGCACAAGGCGATATATGCCTATCAAGTGTGGCTCGACGGTATTTTTATGGGTCTCCCGGGCAGACTGCTGGCGGCTTCTACCATATATTCGCCCGATCTTGCCGTGCCTATATATGACGATGCTGTTGAGCAGGTCAAGGCAACCTACGACCGCACCTATGATCCGAATACCGGGCTTAACCGTCATGCATGGGATGAGAGCCGCGAGATGTTCTGGAGCGACAATGTGACCGGACTGTCGCAGCATTGCTGGGGACGTGCACAGGGATGGTACACTATGGCACTGGTGGAGATACTGGATGCTCTTCCCGAGGACTATGCCCGCCGTGGCGAGGTGATCGATCTCCTGACCCGCACATTCGATAATGTCATAAAATGGCAGGATCCAGCTACCGGAGTGTGGTATCAGGTCATGGATTCACCCGGACGTGAGGGCAATTACCTTGAATCCACCTGCTCGTCGATGTTTGCATATGCGCTTCTTAAGGCTGCTCGCAAAGGTTGGGTGAAAGATCCTAAATATCTTGATGCCGGCATGAAGGCTTACAAGGGTATTGTAAAGAATTTTCTTCGCGAGGAGCCTGACGGGACGCTATCGCTCACAAACTGCTGTTCGGTAGCAGGTCTTGGTCCGGGCATAAGCGATGCTGTGCTTAAGGCTGCGCCTAACGTAAAGGAGAACAAGCGTCGTGACGGATCATATGCTTATTATCTCAGTGAGCCTATACGTGACAATGACGGAAAGGGTGTAGGCCCTTTCATATGGGCGTCTCTTGAGATGGAAGGGATGGGGCTTGATATTGCCGGACTGAAATCAAATATGTAAATTTGCACAAAATTTTGACTGCCCTATGCTTGACATGCTTCGATTTTCGCGTAAGCCATATAAGTTGGGTCTCGTCCTTAGCGGAGGAGGCGCGAGAGGTTTCGCGCATGCCGGAGCCCTCCAGGCTCTGGAGGAGATGGGTGTGAAGCCTGATGTGATAGGTGGCGTGAGCGCAGGTGCGGTAGTTACCGTGATGTATGCGTCAGGAATGAAGCCCCAGGAGATTCTCAAGGCATTCAGTGATGCGAAGTTCGGTGACTTTGCCGAGCTGGCATTGCCTCGCGACGGTTTCTTTTCGATGGATGGGTTCAAGAAGTTTCTGCGCAAGCAGATACCTTACTCTGACCTTTCCGACCTTCCTCTTCCTGCGGTGGTGTGTGCCACAGATCTGATAGGGAGTAAGGCGGTTGCATTCTGGGAGGGTAGCATCGACGAGTGTGTCTCGGCATCGTGCAGCATACCTATTGTGTTCAAGCCTGTCAAGATAGGTGGTGTGATGTATGTCGACGGCGGAGTTGTTGCCAACCTGCCCGCATGGGCTCTCAGGGACAAGTGCAAGTATCTCATCGGGGTCAATTGCTCACCTATGCCTCGGCGTTCTCAGCCTAAGTCGATACTCGATGTGGCTCAGCTCACCTATGACCTGCTTGTGAAGAACAATTCCACAGAGCAGATGCAGATGTGTGACCTTGCCATAAGCATCAATGATATTGCAAAATATAAGGTATTTAACCTCAAGGAGATAAACAGGGTGTTCCGTTCAGGATACGACAGTACGATGCTGGCGTTGCTTAATGCAGGTTTCGTGCGTCCGTCGGATGTTAAAAAGACGTGAACAATTTAACCAACTTAACTAAAATGGACCGAAAACCGATCATATATCAGATGTTCCCACGTCTGTTTACCAATACTACTGAAAAATGTGTCCCTAACGGAACAATAGCTCAGAATGGGGTGGGGAAGATGAACGAAATCACCGACAAGGTGCTTGCCGGTATCAAGGAACTGGGGGTCACAGCTGTATGGTATACAGGTATCATAGAGCATGCAACCAAGACCGACTACACCGACAAGGGCATTGTCCCTGCCGATAATCCTCATGTTGTGAAAGGAGAGGCTGGTTCACCATATGCTATAAAGGATTATTATGACGTTGACCCGGATCTGGCTGTGGATGTCGATAACCGTATGGGTGAATTCGAGGAGCTTGTTGCTCGCACTCATGATGCAGGTCTTGAAGTGATAATCGATTTTGTACCTAACCACACTGCCCGCTGCTACCATTCGGATGCCGCGCCTGCCGGTATAGAGGATTTCGGAGCGCATGACGATGCCGACATGTTCTTCTCTCCCAATAATAACTATTACTATATCACCCGCCAGCTGTTTGCACCCTCTATAGATCTCGGTTCTGGTAAGAAAGCTTATGTGGAGTTTCCTGCCAAGGCGACCGGCGACGATTGCTTTTCGGCATTTCCGGGAGTCAACAACTGGTATGAGACGGTAAAACTCAATTACGGTCGTGATCCGTATAATGGCACCGGACATTACAACCCTATTCCCGACACCTGGTTCAAGATGCTCCATATCCTGCGTTTCTGGGCGTCCAAAGGTATTGATGCATTCCGTTGCGACATGGTGTTCATGGTGCCTCTCGAATTCTGGCAGTGGGCGATACCCAATGTCAAGGACAAATATCCCCGTGTGAAATTTATTGCTGAGATATATGATGTGGCGATGTACCGTGATTTCATATTCACAGGCGGTTTCGACTATCTCTACGACAAAGTGAATCTGTATGATACCCTCCGTGGCATACAGTGCTCCAACTTCTCTGCCGCCACAATCACCAATTGCTGGCAGTCAATAGAGGGGATACAGCCTCACATGCTTAATTTCCTTGAGAACCATGACGAACAGAGGTTCGGGTCGAAGTTCTATGCCGGTGACCCTGCCAAGGTGATACCGTCGCTTGTGGTAAGTTCAATGATATCTACCGGTCCGATGATGATATATGCCGGGCAGGAGCTCGGCGAGCAGGCCACTGATGCCGAGGGATTCAGCGGTTATGACGGACGCACCACCATATTTGACTACTGGAGTGTAGGGACTCTGCGCAGATGGTATAATAATGGTAACCCTGACGGCTCTCTTCTCACTCCGCGAGAGCGTTGGCTGAGGGCTAAATATTCCACCATACTGAAACTGTGCAACAGTGAGAAGGCAATATCACAGGGGCGTTTCTATGACCTCATGTATGTGAATTACCATAATCCTACACTCAATCCTCACCGGCAGTATGTGTTCATGCGTAGCCATGATGGAGTCACTCTGCTGATAGCAGTCAATTTCTCGTCCGATTCGTGTGACCTTGCTGTGAATATTCCTCTTCATGCTCTTGAGATGCTGAATATCCCGGAAGGGGAGATTCTTTCGCGTGAATTGCTTTCCGGAGAGACGGATCTTAAGACTCTCTCATCCTCCGAACCGTTCACTGCAATGATACCTCCGTATGACGCTGTTGTTTGGAAGATAGTCCACAGGAATGTGAAGTAAAGTCTTTTAATACAGCTTGGCCGTATATAATAAAGGATATGGCATATGGATCAACTGATCCATATGCCATATCCTTTATTATGCTATTCTCTAAGATAGAGAACGGTTGTTATTCGCGGTTCTCACGGCGGGGACGGTCGCCACCTTCGCGG
>ERZ777011.3360-NODE-3360-length-10353-cov-3.835017_pt1 | contig 10353 bp, 9 predicted proteins | sample MGYA00374964_ERZ777011 | MGnify/ENA primary metagenome ERZ777011 (study PRJEB29310, sample SAMD00008975) | mouse gut metagenome | study: EMG produced TPA metagenomics assembly of the Metagenome analysis of fecal microbiota from mouse which was promoted...
GGGAAGGCAGAAGCCGCACAGAGGCAGGCCGAAAGAAACATTAAGCAAAAACACACAGTCTGTACTGTACACAGTCCAGGCTGTGTGTTTTTTGTGTACGCGGAAATTCATAATTGCCCGGCAGTTTTTCCATGAATATCCCCGCGAAGGTTTTTTAATATCATCAGGCTCAAAACACCCCTTTCACAAATATCTCAACCCCGATCCCGATCAGAATCAAGCCGCCCAATATCGTTGCTTTATAAGAAAACTGTGTTCCGAATTTCCTGCCGATCAGTAGGCCGGCCATACAGATGACGAAGGTTACCGCCGCGATAATCAGTGCACACATGAGCGCTGTGAAGAAGCCGTATCCTGCGATCGTGAATCCGACGGACAGCGCATCGATGGAGGTTGCCACACCTTGTATGAGAAGAGCGGCCATGCCGACTTTAGGAGGCTGTGTCTCTTCGTCTTTACTGTGGATTCCTTCGAGCAGCATCTTGCTGCCGATCATAAGGAGCAGAATCAGCGCGATCCAGGGAACCAGTTTCTCGAAAGTTTTGAAGTACTGTGATATGGTGTGTACGCAGATCCATCCGGTCATAGGCATAACTGCCTGAAATATCGCAAATACACCGGCAATTGTGCACATCTTATTCTTTTTCATAGCCGGTTCGTGAAGTCCGTTCGCGAGGGATACCGAGAAGGCGTCCATCGCCAGTCCGATACCAAGTAATACGCTGTTACAGAAAAATAACCAGTTCCATTCCATCTTTTGTTCCTCCTTATGCAAATAAAAACCAGGTACAGCCGTTAAACTATACCTGATTATATTTCCGAAAATATACAGACTCCATGCATAGTTTAGGCTATACATGAGTCTCGCAATTTAAAACAAGCCAGACCGGATGGTCAGTATGTTGACTTGCTACGATATACGCTTGCTACTCCCTCATGAGTAAATGATTATTAGCAGTATACCATGGAATATTTTGCCTGTCAAACGCGGGTTTTCTCTGAAATGTCCTAAGCGGAGAGCTCATAGCGCGGAAAAGAAAAGAGCAGGAATTGACGCAGCTTGGTTTTGCGGAGCTGATCGAGGTGAAGGATGAAAAATTGTCGCAGACTGATAAAATACTTTGCAATGCAAGGAACATACTATATAATATAAGCAAATCTATTGAATGTCATTGACGGGGCAGAAGGAGTTGGCAGGATGAAACATGCGAATCGGGTATCAGAAATTATAAATGCCTTTTCACCGGAACCATTGCAAGGGGAAGAGATGGAGAAGTTTTACTGCAATGACACAATGGAATATCGTATGAGTGATAAATATGATTCTCCGATTGAAGATATCTTTGAGATGTGTCAGGAAGAGGGGACGCAGAATGCATTTCTACTGCTTGGACACAAGGGCTGCGGGAAGAGCACAGAGCTAAATCGGCTTTCAGAGCAGTTGTCTGCACAGGGCTATAGAGTGAAGACGATTGTGTGCAGTACGGATTTGGATATGTTCAATATTGTATATTCTGATCTCTTTATTCTGATGGGAGAAGCACTGCTTGCCATAGCGAAAGAATGCGGTTGTAAAATCAGCAAAGCGTACCTCGATGATATTATGCATTTCTGGGACGAAGGTGTGGAGACATCTGTGTCAGGGAGAGAAGAGATGACAGACATAGAGGCGGGAATGTCGGCTGAAACACCGGGGTTATTGCATGTTTTAAAGGTGTTTACAAAGATTAAAGCAGACTTGAAATATAATGAGGAAGTACGAAAAGAGTATCGAAAGAAAATAAGCATCCGTTCCAGCGAATGGATAAAGCTGTTAGGAAATGTTGCGGAGGAGATTGCCGGGGAAACAGCAGGGAAATCGCCGATCATTATTTTTGAGGATTTGGATAAGTTGAATCCGGAAGATGCATGGAAAGTATTTTATAACTATGCGGCGGTTCTCTCCGGCATGTCGTTTCCTGTGATCTACACTTTCCCGATCGGGCTTTCTTACGATACGAGATTCGCCGCAATGGAGGGTTATTTTGTCACAAAAACATTGCCGATGATCAAGATTGAGACGATAGAAGGACAGCCGTATGAAGACGGCATCAATATTGTGCGTGAAATTGTTCGAAAGCGTGCAGATTTAAACTTATTTGAAGAGAGCGTGCTGGATAACCTTATCCGGTATTCGGGAGGTTCGCTGCGGGATCTGTTTCATACAATTAATGCGTCAGCGAAAAGAGCGGAGCGCAGGAACAGTGAAAGCATTTCCATGGAGGACGCGGAGCGGGCATTGGAGGAAGTGAAGACTTCTCTGACCAGGCGGATCGAGCAGAAAGATTACAAATTCCTGATCAATATATGCACAGGGAATAAAGAATTGATTGAAGATAAGCAGGCACTGTTAAAGATGCTGCAGGCATCAGTGGTTCTTGAATACAACGGGAAAAGGTGGCACAATCTGCATCCGTTGGTTGCGCGTTTTTTTGCTGAGCAGGGGTTGATGGAAGATGGCGGAAAGTAATCAGGAAGGGTATCAGACATTAGGGTGGATTCTTAACAAATCCGAGGACGGACTGTTTCTGGTGATTGCAGATGAGCCGATACAGCGGGAGATTGTGGAGGTCTATCGGGGCGGCATGATAGGTGTGTATGATTATAAGCACCGTCAGGGCGCGTTTTCTTTTCAGAAATTGAAGGATTGGATTGATTCGCAGGCGGATATCCGGACTTTCTTCCTTGTCAACTTTCAGCTTGCCGTGCAGAGCGGACAGGAGATTAGCCGTCTGAATTTCAGTAGGGATATGCTGACGGGACTGGGTAAAAACCTGGTTTTTTTTACGACAGCATATGGTGATGACCAGCTTGCAAAAGGCGCATATGACTTCTATTCTTTTCTGAAAATCAGGATTACATTTCATGATTATACGTCAGAAGTAAGTCGTGATTATTTAACATCGCTTCCAGACACAGGGAGGGAAGCGCAGGGGGAAACCTGGCGGAGTGAAGAAGGGGATCTTAAAGATGCAAAACATAGATTAAGAGAAGCGTATTCTTTAGTACAGCAGGCAGAAGAATGCAGTGATAAAGCGGACGATCATGAGATCATAAAATTATTGACGAAAGCCGGGAATATTTTCGAAGAGGTATTGGGAACAGAGCATTTGGAAACTGCTTCGGTATACTATGAATTGGCAGATGCGTACCGGAGATTATATGCGTATCAGCAGGCGGAGGAATTTTGTAATAAAGCGTTGAAGATACGTAGAGATATACTGGGAGAAAATCATCCGGATATAGCAGCATGTTATGATATTCTGGCACGAATATATAAAGGACAGGGAAAATACGGAGAAGCGGAAAAACTGTGCCAAAGGGCAACGTCCATGTGTGAAGGGATGTTAGGAGAGGTACATCCGAAGACAATAGAATATCAAAACAACTTGGCGGTTATATATGACGAGCAGGGTAAATATGCTGAGGTGGAGAAGCTGCAAGAGCAGGTGCTTGCGTCAACTTTAAAGGTGCTGGGAAAAAAGCACATTAATACCGCAGTCTGTCACCATAATTTAGCGATAACATATATAGAGATGAAGAGGTATGAAGAAGCAGATGAATTACTTCGGAAAGCACTTGCCATCTATGAAGAGATACTGGAGGAAAATGATCCGGATATAGCAAGAATCTATAATGCTCTGGCAGCATTATATGAAAGACAGGCAAGATACACGGAAGCGGAAGAACTGTATCAGAAATCCTTATCTATATATGAAAAAACGTCTGTGGAAAGTGACACGGGAACAGCGGGTGCTTATAATAATCTGGCTGGCTTATATTTCAGGCTGGGAAAATACACGAAAGCAGAGAAAATGTATAAGAATGCACGGTCTGTCTTTGAGAAACTGTTAGGCGAGAACCACCCGTATATAGCGGGAACTTATGGTAATATGGCATACTTATATGAAATGCAGGGTAATTATCGAGAAGCAAAAACATTGTATTTAAAAGAAATTTCAATATATGAAGCAGTATTTGGCGAGGAACACCCGAAAACAGTAGTCAGCTATTGCAATTTAGCTGAGTTATACGAAAAGCAGGGAGAGTATGCGGAGGCGGAAGAACTGTATAGAAAGGCATTGCCGATTGCCGGACGGGTGCTGGGTGAGAGTCATGGCCTTACAAGAAAAATTAACGACAGACTGGCGAACTGTTTGTAACGTTGACCTGCCGCGTCGCTTATTGCGTACAGGTTGGTTGTATGCTACAATATACAAGGATTCCGTGCGCTGTATGCGGGGCGCACATTCGGGGCAGGGAACGTGTTAAGCAGCGTTTCCGTGATCATACTATATTACAGCAACCATAAGGAGAAGGATATGGCGAGCATCAGTTTAACGAAAGTTATCGACAAATTTAAGTTGGAGAATCTTACGCCGGAAATTGACATTTCCAAGATCAATGTAACACAGCCGGATATCAACCGTCCTGCATTGCAGATCGCGGGTTATTTCGAGCATTTCGAGACTACGCGCCTGCAGGTGGTGGGATTCGTGGAGTACTCTTATATGAACGGGCTGGATGAGGAGAGGCAGATCGAGATCTATGAGAAGCTGCTCAACAATCCGATTCCCGGGATTATCTTCTGCAGAGAACTGCATCCGAACGATCTGTTCCGGAAGACGGCAGTGAAGTACGGCGTACCGCTGTTGATGACGAAGAAAGCGACGTCCGCATGTATGGCGGAGGTTATCAGATGGCTTAACGTAAAACTGGCGCCCTGTATTTCCGTCCACGGCGTTCTGGTGGACGTGTACGGCGAGGGTGTATTGATCACGGGTGAGAGCGGTATCGGTAAATCCGAGGCAGCGCTGGAACTGATCAAGAGGGGACATCGTCTTGTCACCGATGACGTGGTGGAACTGCGCAGGGTCAGCGAAGATACGCTGGTAGGTTCCGCGCCGGATATCACGAAGCACTTTATCGAGCTGCGCGGTATCGGCATTGTGGATGTCAAAGCGCTGTTTGGTGCTTCCAGTGTAAGAGATACGCAGAATATAGATCTGGTTATCAGACTGGAAGACTGGGACAAGGAGAAGGAGTACGATCGTCTGGGACTGGAAGAGGAATATACGGAGTATCTGGGCAACAAGGTAGTCTGCCACAGCATACCGATCAGGCCGGGACGTAACCTGGCGATTATCTGTGAGTCGGCGGCGGTCAACCATCGTCAGAAGAAGATGGGCTACAATGCGGCGCAGGAACTGTATAAACGTGTACAGAACTCTCTGGCAGGCAAGCGGAACGAGGAAGAGTAGAGGAGGATAAGCAATATGGCAGAATATGTATTTGGGGTTGACGTAGGCGGTACGACGGTAAAGCTGGGACTTTTTGACATAAGCGGCAATGTGCTGGATAAGTGGGAGATTCCCACCAGGACAGAGAACGGAGGGATGAAGATCCTGCCGGATATCGCACAGAGCATTCAGGACAAGATGTCTGAGAAGAATATTGCCGCAGAAAATGTGGCGGGCGTGGGCGTAGGCGCGCCGGGACCGGTAGACGGTGACGGGATCATACATAAAGCTGTTAATCTGGGCTGGGAAGAGATGAATCTGAAGAAAGAGCTTACGGCGCTTCTTGGCGGTATGCGGGTAGAAGGCGGCAACGACGCGAATGTGGCGGCGCTCGGTGAGATGTGGAAGGGCGGCGGACAGGGCTATAAGAATCTGGTGGCGGTTACGCTGGGTACAGGTGTCGGCGGCGGCATTATCATCAACGGGAAGATCATGACGGGCGCGACGGGCTCCGGCGGTGAGATTGGTCATATCCATGTGGAGGATGATGAGACAGAGGCGTGCGGCTGCGGCAATTACGGCTGTCTTGAGGAGTACGCTTCCGCTACCGGCATCACCAGACTGGCCAACAGGATATTGCAGGCAAGCGAGATGGACAGTGTGCTCAGACAGGGCGAAGTGTCTGCGAAGACGGTGTTTGATGCCGTAAAGGCGGGAGATGAACTTGCTATTGAGGCTGCGAGGCAGTTCGGTGATTATCTCGGCAAGGGACTGGCAGTGATCGCGGGTGTTATTAACCCGGAGATCTTCGTGATCGGCGGCGGTGTATCCAAAGCAGGCGAAGTACTGTTTGACTATATCCGGCCTGCTTTTGACAAGACAGTGTTCCATGGCTGTAAGAATACAAAGTTTGCACTGGCTACATTGGGTAACGATGCCGGCATATATGGTGCGGCCAGGATGGTGTTAGCGTGATAAGGGATTAGATTAAATGATACATAATTTGTATGTGATTGGACTATTCTAAAATAGAATAATAGTGACTCTTCAGACTACGCCATGCACTCGCTGCATGGCGTCGGAATATAAATAAGTAAGAAGGAAAACTGTGAAACGGACGGTATAGAGATTGAGCGCATCAATGTATGATTATATGAAAACGATTATTCCGAGGGAACGTATCCTGTTTCAGGAGCCGATGAAGCCGCACACGACTTTTCGTGTGGGCGGCGAGGCGGAATGCTTCATCACCATACAGCAGGAAGAGGAACTGGTCAAACTGATCCCCTATCTGAACCAGATCGAGCAGGATTATTTTATCTTGGGAAACGGCAGTAATCTGCTGGTGGGTGACAAGGGTTACCGGGGGATCGTGTTTAAGTTTGACGGTCCGATGGAGGAGATCCGTGTGGAAGGTACGCGCATTACGGCAAAGGCGGGTGCGCTGCTCTCCAGAGTAGCGGTGACGGCTAAGGAGAACGGACTGACGGGGTTGGAATTTGCGGCGGGGATACCGGGCAGTATCGGCGGCGGCGTAGTGATGAATGCAGGCGCATATGACGGAGAAATGGAACAGGTGGTGGAGGCTGTCCGCGTGATCGACCGTGAGGGACAGATCACGACACTCGACCATGATACGATGGAGTTTGGCTACCGTACCAGCATTATCAAGAACAGACCGTATATTGTGCTGGAGGTTGTGCTGCAACTCGCGGCGGGTGATCCGGAACAGATCAGTGCGAAGATGGAGGAGCTTTCAGAACTTCGCAGGAGCAAGCAGCCGCTGGAGTATGCCAGCGCGGGCAGTACTTTTAAGAGACCTGAGGGATACTATGCCGGCAAGCTGATTATGGATGCCGGTATGCGGGGCTACCGGATCGGCGGTGCGCAGGTGTCGGATAAACATTGCGGGTTTATCATTAATACGGGTAAAGCCACGGCGGCAGACATCCGGGAAGTGATAGAGGAAGTGCAGGAGCGCGTCAAGGAAAGATTTCACGTTGCGCTGGAGCCGGAAGTGGTTTATCTGGGTGATTTCTAGGTAGATTCCGCAGAGCGGAATCGTGGAGGTTATTATGAGGTTTGTGGTGGTGACCGGCATGAGTGGCGCGGGAAAGAGAACGGCCATGAAGATGCTGGAGGACGTGGGATTTTATTGCGTGGATAATCTGCCTGTGCCGCTGATAGAGAAATTTGTAGAGCTGGTTGCGACGCCCAACGGAGAGATCAGTAAGGTCGCTCTGGGACTGGATGTGCGTGCAGACCAGCCTTTTGGCGAGGCGCAGAGTATACTGGACAAGCTGCGGGCAAACGGATATCTGTTCGAGATTCTTTTCATGGATGCGGGCGATTCTGTTCTGCTCAAACGCTATAAGGAGACCAGGCGTATGCATCCGCTGTCACCGGACGGGAGAGTGGAAGAAGGCGTCAATAAGGAGCGGGAGATCCTGCAGGAGATCAAACAGAAGGCGGATTATGTGATAGATACATCCAATCTGCTGACCAGAGAATTGAAAGAAGAAATTGATCATATATTCGTCCGCAATGAAGAGTATAGTTCTTTAATGATTACAATATTGTCATTCGGATTTAAGAATGGTATTCCGGCGGACGCGGATCTTGTATTTGATGTCAGGTTTCTTCCGAACCCGTTCTACATCGACGAACTAAAGCATAAAACAGGTAATGACACGGAGGTACAGGATTATGTGATGAATTTTCCCGAGGCTGCCGTATTCTTAGAGAGGCTGACAGGTATGCTTGACTTCCTGATTCCGAATTATATTAAGGAAGGAAAACATCAGCTGGTGATCGGCATCGGCTGTACCGGCGGCAAGCACAGAAGCGTCACGTTAGCGAACGAACTTTATGCAGGAATGAAAGATCACGGTAATTACGGTGTTAAGCTGTATCACAGAGATATCAGGCAGGGAGTATAGATGCAGCGGCTGCTCTGCTATGGAGGATTGGAATGTCTTTTTCCGGAACAGTGAAAGAAGAACTGGCAGAACAAATCGGCACGGCGAGACACTGTCAGCTGGCGGAACTGGCAGCGTTTTTTCATTTTGCCGGAAGTACCTGCGAGAATGGAGAACACTTAAGTTTTCATACGGAAAATGAAGCAGTTGCCAGAAAGGGCTTTACATTATTTAAAAAAGCATTTAATATAGATAATGTTGTGATGAAAGAAAGGGGCAGACTGCTGCCCGACGACGAGATGGAGAAGAAAGTGATACAAGCCTTGCACCTTGCGGGGACGGCGGAGCCGATCGAACTGGAAGCACCGGTCAGCTCTCTGCTGGTGAAGAACTCCTGCTGTGCAAGGGCGTATTTGCGGGGTGCATTCCTGTGTATCGGCTCCATGAGCGATCCGGCGAAAAGCTATCATCTGGAATATGTATGCAGTAAGAGCGCGCAGGCGAAGCAGCTGCGGGATATGATACAGGAATTTCAGATCGAGGCGAAAATCATCAGGCGCAAGAAATATGATGTGGTATATCTGAAGGAAGGCGCCGGGATCGTGGATCTTCTTAATGTTATGGGGGCGCATGTGTCATTGATGAATCTGGAGAATCTCAGAATCGTCAAAGAGATGCGCAATTCTATTAACAGGCGTGTCAACTGCGAGACGGCAAATATCTCCAAAACCGTTACCGCAGCGTCCAGGCAGATCGAGGACATATTGCTGATCAGAGATAAGTATGGATTTGAGAATCTGCCGGACAATTTAAGACAGATGGCGGAGGTTCGATTAGAGTATCCGGATGCGGCGCTCAAGGAATTGGGAGAATATCTGGAACCGCCTGTAGGTAAATCGGGTGTAAATCACAGGTTACGCAGACTGAGTGAGATAGCTGATGGGATCAAACCGTAAAAGGAGGAGAATATTATGATACAAAAATCTATCCAGATTAAACTGGAGACGGGCTTGGAAGCCAGACCGGTCGCTATGCTTGTACAGGTAGCAAGTCAGTTTGAGAGTTCGGTGTACATCAATGCAGACGACAGAAAAGTCAATGCTAAGAGCATCATGGGTATGATGAGTCTCGGACTTGCCAGCGGTGAAGAAGTGGTAGTCGTTGCAGAAGGCAATGACGAAGGATCGGCGGTTGAGGAGATCGAGAAATTCCTGAGCGGCAGGTAAGAAGAGCAAATGATGTACATGACATTTAGATAAGGCAGAATATGAGGAGATTTCCTGAGGGAAGTCTCTTTTTATAGTATAGGAAATTTCTCAGAATGGATTGCCTACGGCATATCGGAATGTTAAAATGTTAAATATAAAAAGGGTAAACAGCTTCGTGCCGGCGGTAAGGCGGCAAATTACGGAAAGGAAGTGCAGACATGAGCCAGAAGATGCTTTTCATCTATAATCCGAGAGCCGGCAAGGCGCAGATTCGCAGCAACCTGCTTGACATTATTGACATATTCGTGAAGGCCGGCTACGAAGTGACTGCATATCCGACGCAGGCGGCGGGAGATGCGGTCAAGGCGGTCAGAACACGGCGTGACGGTTACGATATTGTGGTATGCAGCGGCGGAGACGGAACGCTGGACGAAGTAGTAAGCGGTATGATGCAGTGCGATGAGAAGCTTCCCATAGGGTATATTCCGGCAGGCAGCACCAATGATTTTGCCAATAGTCTGGGGATTCCCAAGAGTATGATCAAGGCGGCGGATGTTGTTGTGAAGGGCATAAATTTTCCATGTGACATCGGCGCATTTAATTACGACAGTTTTATCTATGTGGCCGCATTCGGTATTTTCACGGATGTGTCCTACGAGACAAAGCAGGATGTTAAGAACGTACTGGGCCATGCCGCATATCTGGTCGAGGGTGTGAAGCGGCTTCCTTCGGTACGCTCTTATCCTCTGAAGATCACAAACGGCGAACAGATGGTAGAGGGAGAATTTCTCTACGGCATGGTGACGAATTCTTATTCCGTCGGCGGCTTCCGCGGCATAACGGGGCAGGATATTCTGCTGGATGACGGACTCTTCGAGGTGACACTGATCCGCAAACCGTCCAATCCGCTGGATCTGAACAATATTATTCTGGCGCTGGTGGATAAAC
>ERZ777011.3361-NODE-3361-length-10348-cov-2.457301_pt1 | contig 10348 bp, 8 predicted proteins | sample MGYA00374964_ERZ777011 | MGnify/ENA primary metagenome ERZ777011 (study PRJEB29310, sample SAMD00008975) | mouse gut metagenome | study: EMG produced TPA metagenomics assembly of the Metagenome analysis of fecal microbiota from mouse which was promoted...
TATAAATGTAACTGTTACCAATTCAAATAAAGTTACAGAAATTCATCTTTCAAAATACGAAATGACTGTGGGTATTGGATATAAAGACCTTTCATGGGTTACTATGCTTCCTTCGACAGCAACGAACAAAAACGAAATCTGGAAAAGCTCCGATGAAAATATAGCAACTGTTGACGAATTTGGCTGGATACTGGGAAAAAATATCGGTGAATGTACTGTAACTGTTTACAGCGAAGATAATCCGAGCGTCAAGGCTGAAATAGCTGTCAAGGTAGTTGCCACATCCGAAGCTGAAAAACCCGATCCGTGGGAATCAGCACTTTTCTCCTGTCTTTCACAGGAACAGTCAGACAACAAAAATGTTGCACTCTATACACCGTTTCCCAAAAATGCATCCGGAAAATATGTAGTTGATTATACAATCACTGATGCAAACGGAAAAATTACTACTTTATCTTCACCTGTTCTTATTGTACCCGAAACGGATTCAGTAACTACACGCCTCAATGCTGAAACTTCAAACTTCACTGTAACTTCCTATCTTACCAATCTCAGCACCAATCAGCGTATTGAAATCGGTACTTATAAACTCTGTTCCGACCCACGTTACGCAAAGACAGTGAATGAGAATATATACAATGCTTTCTACAGCTTAGACGGAATTGTTACAGAATAATCAAACAAAATCTTAAATATGGTGTTATTTATTAAAATAATAAATAACGCCATATTTTTTCTTAAACTTATCTTAAAATTATAAAATAAAATTGACTTCTTTAATAACTTACAGTATAATTAAATAAACAATAAAAAGGAGAAATTTATATGGAAAACCTAATTATAACAGCCTATGAATTTTCAGCGTCATTTATTCCGTTTATGATAACTATGATATTTCTTCATTATAAGAATAAAAAACAGGAAATACATATTTCAAAAGTTTATTATGGCATAGCAGCAGTTTTTTCAATTTATATAATTGCAGTATTCCATTTTACAGGTACGGGAACTCTATATGATGGATTTTTATATGAATTAGAACTAAAACAAGAACAATTAAATTTTGTTCCCTTCTCAAATGATATTGATATTACTGCCTACTTGCAAAATATTTTATTATTTGTTCCATTCGGTTTTTTAATTCCGCTTATCCATAAACAAAAAATCAATATTATTTATATATTAACTAATGGTTTTTTATTTTCCGTGTTGATTGAAACCAGTCAATTATTGAATAACAGGCGGACAGATATTGATGATTTAATTCTTAACACGTTAGGTGCTTTTATTGGCTTTATCCTATATAAATTATTCATCAGAATTACAAAGTTCAAGTATAAGACTTCTTTCTATATCGAACCGTATATATTTATCGCAATAATTTTCATCAGCCGATTTCTGTTATTTAATGAAATAGGCATTGCAAAACTTCTCTATAAATTTTAACAGATACAAAATAAACCGCATACAGAATAGTTATTCTGTATGCGGTTCAACTTTCTTATTTGATATTCCAGATATTTTCAGCATAGTCGGCAATTGTTCTGTCAGAACTGAATTTTCCCGCATTGCACATATTCAGCCACTGTTTTTTAGCAAATTCCATTCGATTTGTACCATAATCAGCATTTGATTTAAGTTTGGCTTCAACATAGCTTTCCAAATCGCCCAACAGATAATAATTGTCAGGAGTATGCCAGCTTGCACCGTCAAGAAGCGATGTGTAAAGCTCACGGAAATCACCTGAACCGCCGTCAGATACAGTGCCATCAATAAGGGATGATACAACTGCCTTGATTTTCGAATTTTCAGCAAAAGTTCTTCTACTTTCATATTCAGGAATAATTTTTTCAAGTTCCTCAACACGTGCACCGAATATATAATTATTTTCTTCTCCGGCTTCCTGCACAATCTCAATATTTGCACCGTCATATGTGCCAAGAGTTACCGCACCGTTCACCATAAGCTTCATATTGCCGGTACCGCTTGCTTCAGAAATATCAGCAGCAGCAACAAGCTTTTCAGCATATGAAACATTATAGTTCTGAACGAAAACAACTTTAAGCAAATCTCTTGTTTCAGGGTCACTTGAAACAACTCTGCCAATTTCATTAATATACTTGATTATTGCTTTCGCACGGCGATAACCCGGTGCAGATTTAGCACCGAAAATAAATGTTGCAGGAGTGAAGTTCTTAATACTTCCGTCCTTTATGCCATTGTAAATCCAGAGAATTGAAAATGCATTAAGAAGCTGTCTTTTATATTCATGAAGGCGTTTAATCTGAATATCATAAATTGATTCCGGATTAATTTCAATACCATCACGCTCTTTTATAAAACCGGCAAGCTGATTTTTCTTATCCTGCTTAATCTGAATAAATCTGTTGATTATATTTTCATCATCAGCATACTTTGCAAGTTCCTTAAGCCTATCCAGATTGGTTATCCAGCTGTCATCGCCAAGAAGTTCAGTTATAAGTGAAGAAAGTTCCATATTGCACAGTGCAAGCCAGCGTCTCTGAGTTATTCCGTTGGTTTCATTGCGGAAACGCTCAGGATAAATGCTGTACCAGTCAGAAAGAACAGTATCTTTCAGAATCTGGGTATGAATCTCCGCAACACCATTTATGTGACTTGACGCATAGCACGCCATATCAGCCATATGAATCAGTTCCCCCTTTATAATCTTTATACGGTTAATTTTATCCTTCTGTATACCATTTGCATACATTTCAGCAATAAGTTCTTCATTAATCTGTATAATTATCTCATAAATTCTCGGGAGAAGCTCCTCAACAAGACCTATCCACCATTTTTCAAGTGCTTCTTGCATAACAGTATGATTTGTATAGTTGAATACTTTTTTAGCGATTTCAAGAGCCTTAGCAAAAGTATATCCCTCATTGTCAATAAGCTGACGGATAAGTTCAGGAATTGAAATTACCGGATGAGTATCGTTCAGTTGTATAGAAATATAGTCTGCCAGATTATCAAGAGTACCATAGCGGGCTTTGTGTTTTTTTATGATATCCGTAAGTGATGCACAACTGAAAAAATACTGCTGTTTCAGGCGAAGTTTTTTACCCTCGTTTGTGTCATCATTCGGATAGAGTACACGTGAAATATCCTCTGCAAAAATCTGTTCTTTTGATGCCTCAAGGTAATTCTGGCGATTGAAAGTATCAAAATCAAATTCTTTAACCGGTTCGGACTGCCACAGACGGAGAGTACCGACATTTTCAGTTTTACATCCGAAAATCGGCATATCATAAGGTACAGCCTTAACCGTCTGTCCGTTGAAACATACCAGAACAGTATCCTCATCGCATCTCTTTGACCAGCAATCACCGTATTTTGTCCAGTCATCAATATTTTCCTTTTGAAAACCATCAACAATTGACTGTTTGAAAAGTCCATATTTGTAGCGGATTCCATAGCCGTCAAGCGGAAGATTCAGTGAAGCCGCACTGTCAAGAAAACAGGCTGCAAGTCTACCAAGACCGCCGTTTCCGAGTGCTGCATCCTCAATCACTTCCAAATCAGCAAGATTGAGCCCAAGTTCATTAAAAACAGAATTTACTTCATCATAGATTCCAAGACATAAAAGATTATTATATACAGCACGTCCTACTAAAAATTCCATTGAGAGATATGCCGCACGTCTTTTACTGAGATGCTCCTGACGACTTTTATTCCAGTTATCAGAATAAAGCTCCATAACTGTCTCACCAAGAGCATTATGAAGCTGCTGCGGAGTTGCAGTCTTAATGTTCTTCGGAAGTTTTGAAGTAAATTTTTCAGTAAAGATATTCTTATCCATTGGTTTTCCCTCCAAATTTATTTTAATTATCTATTATATAGCTTATTAAGTTTACGGATTTTTTTAGCAAGTTCTTCTGTAAAATCAGATTTATTTGCACGGAACTGCCAATTATTGCCCAAAGTTGAAGGAGTATTCATACGTGCATCCGCCGGACTGTCAAGAAAGTCCTGCATCTGAGCAACTGCAACTTCTGCAACACTTGACCATGCTGCACGTACCACTGCCATTGGTATATCAGACTTTTTCTTCACATTCAGATATTTTTTTGCAAATTTAAGTGACTTCTTATCCAATGTTTCAATCCAGCCATTAAGTGTTTCGTTATCATGAGTACCAGTATATGCAAAGCAGTTTGTAGTTGTGAAATTATGCGGAAGATTTTCATTTTCTCCGTCATCGAATCCGAACTGCAAAACTTTCATTCCGGGGTACCCGCAATTATCAAGCATTTCACGGACTTCCGGAGTAATAAATCCCAAGTCTTCAGCAATAATATTAAGTTTGCCAAGCTTTTCTTCAGCAAGCCGGAAAATTTCATAATTAGGTCCTTTTTTCCACTCACCGACTGTAGCATCCTCATTACCGTAAGGAATAGTATAGTAACTTTCAAATCCACGGAAATGGTCTATGCGTACAATGTCATAAAGCTTTGTTGCAGAAGAAATACGGTCAATCCACCATTTATACCCTGTTTTTTTATGATATTCCCAGTCATAGAGAGGATTTCCCCAGAGCTGACCCGTAGGCGAAAAATCATCCGGCGGACAGCCTGCAACTCGTACCGGACGACGTTTTTTGTCAAACCAGAAAAGTTTAGGCTCACACCATGCCTCAACGCTGTCAAGAGCACAGTAAATCGGAATATCTCCGACAATCTCAATATCATTTTCATTTGTATATGATTTCAGAGCAGTCCACTGACGATTAAATTCAAATTGAATGAATTTGAAAAATCCTATTTCTTTTTTAAGCTCTTTTTTTACATCAGAAATTGCTTTAAACTTATGCATTGAAATATCATTTTCCCACTCATACCATGCTTTACCGCCATTCTTGAACTTCAGTGCCATAAACATCGCATATTCCTCAAGCCATGAAACATTCGCATCACAGAATTTCTTGTATGCCGGAAATTTTGAAGCCCTGAATCTTGAGTAGGCAATGCGAAGAACATCAAAACAATTGTTGTATATTATACTGTAGTCTACTTTTTTTGAATTGCTTTCCCAGACAATATCAGAATATTCCTCACGTTTCAGCAGACCATCACCCTCAAGTATTTCAAAATCAATGAAATAAGGATTTCCTGCATTTACTGAGAATGACTGATATGGTGAATCACCATAGCTTGTTGGGGAAAGAGGCAGAATCTGCCAGCATTTTACTCCTGAATTTTTCAGAAAATCCACAAATTCAAATGCGTGCCTTCCCATTTTTCCTATACCGTATTCGGACGGAAGACTTGAAATATGAAAAATTATACAACTTTTACGCATTCCTTAAAAAACTCCTTTCAAATTAAAAAAATTTATTATCTTTATCATGTATATTTTTACAGATATTCCGTATAATACATAAAAACGAGGTGTTTTTATGAAATTTTCACAATATCTTTTTAATTTTCTTATGGGTTATTTTGTATATGGTTTCATTGAAATTATGTGCAGAAGTTACACTCATTGGACCATGTGTCTCACAGGCGGGCTGGTTATGACCATACTTTATATCATTAACAGCAACAAAACCATGACTCTTATAAAAAGCTGTGCAATAGGTGCAGCAATAATTACAAGTATTGAATTTTTGGTAGGAGTTTTTGACAATATAATTATGGACTGGCACGTATGGGATTATTCAGACCGTCCGTTTAATGTCATGGGTCAGATTTGTCCGCTGTATTCAACTTTATGGTTTCTTCTGTGTATACCTGCATTCTTTCTCAGCCGAATTATTTATAAAAGGTTCAATCAATAACCCTGTTGTTTAAGTTCCGCAACAAGACCGGTATAAAATTCACGGATATCATAGCCATCAATATTTTCTCTGAATAAATCTATTGTATCACCGTGACTTATACCTCTTGTTCCCGACGCTTTTACCATTCTGAAAGTGCCGTGTTTTGCGGACTCAACCCATACAAGCCCATCATTTTCACCATTGAGTTTCTTTATTATTAAATATCCGATATTAAGAGGCAGTCCGGCAGAAAATACATTCTTCATGCATGACATACAGCTTCTGTATGAAACATCAGGAGAATCAAGCATTTTGCTTTCCAGTTCCTTAAGGCGAACAGGACTTAAATCTTTTATGCCTGAAATGAAATCCGGTTCTTTGTCTCCCAGCTTATGAAAGATTTTATTATATTTCCTTGCAATACTGTTTACAGTTTTATCAGAAAACTTGCTCATTAAATAATCAACCATGTCACAACCGCCGTGAGGCGTATTTATAGTAGTAAGCGTGGCAACATATTTGTCAAGCCCAAGACTGCTTATTGCATAGCGTGAATCAAGTCCACCTTTTGAATGAGCTATAATATTTACCTTTTCTGCACCTGTTTCGTTTATTACCTTTAAAATAGTATTTTTCAGCTCCTCTGCACTGTCGGGTACAGAAAGTGCAGACTGTTGATTGCCATAGTAAACAGTTGCTCCGTTCCTGATAAGACTTGCCGGAACTCTTCCCCAGTAATTCATAAGCTGCCAGTCACGAAAAAAAATTCCATGTACCATAACAACAGGGTATTTTGTTTTACAGATTTCATTTTCAGCACGGGCATTTTCAAGCTCTATTTTATCGGATTCAAAAAAATACTCACGCTTTGCCTTTTTGTAAAATTTATAAATGAGAACCAAATTTATGACAGGAATCCACCAGAAAAGCATAAGCAATATATAATCCATAATTTTAATCTGCTTTGAACTTACTGTTATACGTATAAATCCGTCAAAAAACATTATGGCAATAGCAAAGAGCGGTATAACAACGGAAAAAATTTTCGGAAGTATATCGGCTTCGGAATGGATAAAATAAAAAACTATTACAACAATTGCAGGAATTACTGCCATTCCTGCAATCCATACAAGGCTTGTCCCACGCTTCAGCACTTTTAAACGTGAGCTTTTTACCGGAATTTTTTCATTCCTGAAAAGACTAAAAATAAATATAACTGAAAGAACAAGAGCAAGAACAATTTTTAAAGGCTCCGAAAGGCTCAGCTCAGTACAAAGTGGAACAATATTGCAGAACAATATCAGGAAAATTAAATCTATTATTTTCTTCATAATAATCTCACCAAAAAACAGGCTGTCCCTCAGACCCTGAATACCATTTTCGTCAGAAGATTCAAATGCAAAGAAATCATCATCAAGAACTTCAGGCACTCTTGTGCCGCACTTTCCGCAAAACTGGAAATTTTCACTTACTTCTGCTTTACATTTAGGACAGATTTTCTGTCCCTTAATTCCATTAAGCTCAAAATGCATTTTCTTGATTCTTCTGCGTCTCTGGTCAATATCATCACATAAAACCTTGAGAACTGCGGGGTCTTCATTTGGATTTTTATAGTATTTTTTACCGATATCTGCAAAAATCTCAACAATTCGCTCCTGCTCATAAAGAATTTTTCTTTTGAGATTACTTGCTTCAGACATACTTTTTGTCTTATCAGAAACGCCTCTGCTGACATCTCCGATTTTATCAATAATGCTCATTCTTATCACTCCTATAAAAAATATACGTTCATACAGATTCTTTTATAAAGCCCCTGCATACCTGTACTTATATTATACAATTTTGATATAAATTTGTCAAGTACTTCTGAACATTTTTTTACAGTCTTATTTTAATCATGGAGCTTGCGCTTATCAATAACACGTACAGCTTTTCCCTCGCTTCTTGCAATTGATTTTGGATTTACAAGATGAACTTTGGGACTTATTCCAAGCATGGTTTTTATGGAACTTGCAAGTGTTTTTTCGTACATCTGAATATCCTCGCCTGCTGAATCTGCCTGAGTAGGATTCATTTCAATGCTTATATCAAGAGTATCAGTGTTATTCATTCTGTCAACCTCAATAAGATAATTTGGTGAATAACCCTGTTCAATAAGTACAGTTTCAATCTGTGACGGGAAAACGTTTACTCCACGGATAATAAGCATATCGTCACTTCTTCCCATTGGCTTGCTCATTTTTATAAGAGTACGTCCGCATGAGCATTTCTTTCTTGAAAGAACACATAAATCCCTTGTTCTGTAACGCAGAAGGGGGAATGCTTCTTTGGTTATACTTGTGAAAACAAGCTCACCTACTTCACCTTCCGGAAGCACTTCACCGGTATCAGGATTGATAATCTCAGGAATAAAATGGTCTTCATTGATATGCATACCAGTCTGTTCACTGCACACACCCGGACCGCTTGTTTCAGTAAGACCATATATGTCATATGCCTTGATTCCGAGTGATTTTTCAATTGAATGACGCATTTCCTCGGTCCACGGCTCTGCACCGAAAATACCTGCCTTCAGTTTTATGTCATCTGTAGTATATCCCATATCATGAAGAGTTTCACCGATATATGCAGCATATGACGGAGTACAGCAAAGAATTGTTGAACCTAAATCACGCATGAATGTAATCTGTCGCTCTGTATTGCCGCTTGACATAGGAAGAGTAAGACAACCGACTTTATGTGAACCGCCGTTTAATCCCGGACCGCCTGTAAAAAGTCCGTATCCATAGCATACCTGACAAACATCCTCATCAGTACCGCCTGCCGCAGTGATAGCCCTTGCACAGCAATTTTCCCATAAGTCAATGTCATGCTGAGTATAGAATGCAACAACACGTTTTCCTGTTGTTCCGCTTGTTGACTGAATTCTTACACATTCACTGAGCGGTTTTGCAAGAAGTCCATACGGATAAGCTTCACGTAAATCTGCTTTTGTTAAAAACGGAAGCTTGTGCAAATCATCCGTTGATTTAATGTCTTCAGGTTTAACTCCCTTTTCATCCATTAAGTCATGATAATATTTTACATTCTCATAAACGTGCTTAACTTGTGCAACAAGACGTTCATCCTGTAATTTTTTCATATCCTCACGGGGCATACATTCGATTTCTTCATTCCAATATCTTTCCATTGGTTTAAATTCCTCCTTATTTATTAAAAGTATTCTGCCATCTACTTAAATTTTCCATTAAAGACAGTAAAGTTTTTCTGAGTGCATTTCCGTCAGCCCTGCTCACACGATTCATTCGTTTCATCATTTCTGAATCAACATTTGAGGGAATGGCTGCAACTTCATTCAGACCACAAACTATATTATCTAAAATTTTATATTTCCCTGATAAACTTTTTTGTGTAAAATTCTTCCTTTATTTTTTTCACAGGCTTTTATGTACTTGTCTGCATAATCTTCACCCTTACATGAACAGTACCGTGAATAATCATGATTATATGCAATATCCTCGAATATACAGGCATAAACCCATATAGTACAAGCATCTTTAATTCCAATGGTTATTTTACCCTTGTTAAAAAGAATTTTCCCAAACAGTTTCCTAAAGTATTTATATTGCGTATAACACCTTTTTTATGTGTGCATACTATCTTCTTTACGACCTTTTGAGCTTCCACAAGTTCAAAAGGTGTCATCATACAAAATTCCTACCCAGTGCAAAAGCCTTTTTGTTGAGTTCGAGGAATTTAGGCGGTACACACTGTTCAAGTGCGTTTTGCCAAAGTTCGTCAGGAAAATCCATCTTTGAAGCAAGGACTCCCATAAGCACAACATTTGAAGCCTTTGATGTACCTGCCTGCTCAGCAAGTGAAAGAGCGTCAACGGTAGTAACGTCAACACCAGCCGATTCAAGTTTTTCAACAAGGTTTTCAGGATATTCCATAGCTCCAGTAATAACTGGCATGGGGTCAATCTGCTGAGTTGAGGTAATAAGCTTTCCGCCCTTTTTAAGATAAGGAAGACAGCGTGAAGCTTCCAGAAGTTCAAATGAAATTACTGCGTCAGCCTCTCCTTTTTCAATTACCGGTGAATATACCTTTTCTCCATACCTGACATATGTAACAACAGAACCGCCCCTCTGACTCATTCCGTGAACTTCGCTTACCTTTACGTCATATCCCTGTGCGAGCAATACATTTCCCAAAAGTCTTGATGCAAGCAGTGAACCTTGTCCGCCTACGCCTACTATCATAATTGATTTTGTTTCCATAATTATCCTCTCCTATATATTAATTCTTACCAATTTTTGAAAAAAGTGCGATTTCACCTATCAAGCCGAAAAGACAGCTTTTTACAAGTGAGGCTATATATTCGCCTTTCATCTCCAGGTTTTCAAGCAGTACGCTGAAATTTGAAAAACATTCTCCGAAAATGCCTTCTGTTACACCAAAGTTTTCCTTTACAAGTTGATTATACACAAATATCTGCTCCTGTAAGAGAAGAATCTTCTGACATAACACCTGATATAATATCTTTCTGGAAAGTTGGGAGATACT
>ERZ777011.3362-NODE-3362-length-10343-cov-2.827760_pt1 | contig 10343 bp, 15 predicted proteins | sample MGYA00374964_ERZ777011 | MGnify/ENA primary metagenome ERZ777011 (study PRJEB29310, sample SAMD00008975) | mouse gut metagenome | study: EMG produced TPA metagenomics assembly of the Metagenome analysis of fecal microbiota from mouse which was promoted...
AAATACTTTAGGATCAAGTGAAAGTTCTGCATATGCAAGAATTGCTATGAAAGGTTTATTAGATGGTCAAGCAGTTAATTATGATGGTCAAACTGATATTACTGCAACTAGCACTAAAACATTTGAAAGAGGTGTTATTGTAGTTGGTCGTGCTAAAGCATGGACAGAAAAAGACTTTGCTGAAGATTTAACTGGTAAAGATTTTATGCAAAATGTTGCAGATCAAGTTGCAGATTATAAAGATGCACTTGACCAAGATACTATCTTATCAGAATTAAAAGGTATCTTTGCAATGTCAACAACTGATAAAGATAAAGAGTTTGTTGATAAACATACTACAAAAGTAAAAGGAAATATGACTTCTACAACTTTAAATAGTGCAACTAATAAAGCATGTGGAAAGAACAAGAAAAGTTTCAAAATGGTATTTATGGATAGTGATATTCAAACTAATTTAGAAAATATGAATTTGCTTGCTAATCTTAAATATACAGATAAAGAAGGTGTCACTAGAGATATTGAACTTTATAGTTGGAATGGTAGATTAGTAATAGTTGATGATATGCCTAAAACAGAAGGTTATATTGATGCAACTGCTGATACAGAAGGAGCATTAAAGATTGTTGCTAATTCTGCAACCCCTGCTGCTGGTGAAATTAAACTTGAAGATGTTACACCATATTTAGATGATAGAACAGGTGATTATGTAGTATTAGGAACTGAATATATAACTTATGCTTTAGGTGAAGGTACTATTGATTATGAAGACCTACCAGTTTCACATCCTTACAGTATGGCAAGAGATGAAAAAACAAATGGTGGTGAAGAAACTTTATATATGCGTCAAAGAAAAGTATTTGCACCATTCGGTATTTCTTATGAAAAGAAAGTACAAGCAAGTCTATCACCAACTGATGCTGAACTTGAAAATGGTACAAACTGGACAGTTGTAAATAGTGGTGAAAATTCTGAAACTGATAGAAGTTATATTGACCATAGAGCAATTGCTATTGTAAAAATAGTTTCAAGAGGTTAATTGAAATAAGAAAGGGTGATATTTATGATAGAAAATAAAGAAGTTACTGAAGAAGTAACAAAACCAACAGAAGAACAATTTGATGTTGATTCTTTTGTTGATAGTATCATCCAATTAAATAATGACCTTGAACAATCATTTAAAGAAGATACTGAAAAGACCTTTGTAAAAATGATTGTTCAAAGGTTATTAAATTTTGGTTTAAAACTTGTAGAATCGGATAATTGGATTGTGATGTTTTGTATGAACAAAGCAATTAATCATGTTAAAAATTCTGCTAATATAAGTGTTATTCCAAGTGAATTATATGAAATTATAGTTGATAGAATATGTGGTGAATTCTTATTCAATAAACATAAATCAAATCAATTGACATTGGACAATTTTGATTTTGATATAGCAGTTAAACAATTACAAGAAGGTGACACAACAATTCAATTTGCTATTAATGAAGGTTCTGAAACAGATGAACAAAAGTTAACTTCTTTAATAAATTATTTAATAACTTATGGGGAAGGTGATTTAATATGTTACAGAAAGTTAAAATGGTAGCAAGAAAGAATTTTGAAAAGTTATATGATTGTAAATGTGATATTGTTGAATATCAAGAGATTCAAAAACCAAATAAATCCACAGGTTTTGGTGAAGTCAAAGTAAAAGAACAAATACCTTGTAAAATATCATATGAACGAATTTCTACAATCAATATAGTTGATGATAATGCTAATAAAAAAACATTATCAACTAAATTGTTTATATCACCTGATATTGAAATTAAAACTGGTTCTAAAATAATTGTTACAAACAATCTAGGACAAATTAAAGAGTATCAATCAAGTGGTGAACCTGCACCATATGATACACACCAAGAAATAATGTTGGAATTATTTGAAGGTTGGTCATAATGAGTAAAAAAGGAAAGTTTGAATATAAAGAGTTTAAAGAATTTAATGATAGAATTCAGAAACTATCAAAAGAACAAGTTGATTTATTTATAACTGCTTGTGCAAAAGAACTTGCTGCAAGATTACTTTCTAAAGTAATAAAAAGAACACCAGTTGGACAATATCCAAGTGGTTCAGGTAAAGTTGGTGGAACATTAAGAAGAGGATGGACTGCTGGAAAAAGTGCTTCTTCCTATGTGAGTAGTTTAACCATTCAGCATGTTGGAAATGAATATATAATTGAAATTACAAACCCAATTGAATATTCATCATATGTTGAATTTGGACATAGAACTAGAGATCATAAAGGATGGGTTAATGGTAGATTTATGCTTACTATTTCCGAACAGGAAATTCAAAGTGCAACACCTAAAATACTTGAAAGAAAAATTCAAAAAATGTTGGGAGAGTGTTTCAAATGATAAATAGAATAATTGATGCTATTAGTATGGCATTAAATGATGAGTTTAATCCAAATAATAAGAATAATTATAAAATTTATGATGAAGAAGTAAATCAAGGTTTAAAAACACCTTGTTTTTTTATTAATGCACTGAATCCAAGTGAAGATTTATTTAGAGGTAACAGATATAAAGAAATAAATCAATTTTGTATTCAATTTATACCTGATAAATCTGATAATGAGAAAAAACATACTTGTAATAATATAAGAGAAAGATTATTTTCTTGTCTTGAATATATCACTATTAAAGAAAATGATGGTGAAAGTGAGTATAACTCATTAATTAGAGGTAATAGAATGCATGGTGAATATGTTGATGGTATTTTAAATTTCTTTGTAAATTATGATATGTTTGTTAAGAAGAAAAAAGTAGAAACAGACAAAATGGATTCATGTGAATATAATTCAACAATAATGGAAGGGTGATATTAAATGAAAGAAAAAGTTGAAAATAAGGAAATTAAACAAAAAGATACTTACACTAAAGAAAGTATCATAAAATCAAAAAAATATTCTAATAGAAAAGATTTATTAATGACAATTCTTGAAGATGGTGTTGAATACACTTTTGAAAAGGTTGATTCATTAATTGAAGAATTTATGAAAGAGGTGAAATAATATGGCATTAGGTGGTGGAACATTTGTTGCACAAAATAAAAAGTTACCTGGTTCTTATATTAATTTTGTTTCTAAAGCAAGAGCAAATTCAAGTCTTTCAGATCGAGGATTTGCAACAATGCCTTTAGAACTTGATTGGGGAAAAGATGGTGAAATTTTTACTGTAACAAGTGGTGATTTTGAAAAGAAATGTTTAAGTATTTTTGGTTATGAAAACACCGATGAAAAAATGAAAGGATTAAGAGATTTATTCATTAATGCATCAACATTATATGCTTATAGATTAAATAGTGGTGAAAAAGCATCAAATGATTATGCTACTGCAAAATGTAGTGGAACAAGAGGTAATGACTTAAAAGTTATTATTGGTAAAGATGCTGATGATACTACTAAATACATTGTTGATTTATATTTGGGAACAGTTAAGGTTGATTCTCAAACTGTAAAAAATGCTACTGAATTAGTAGAAAATGATTTTGTAACATATAAAACTGATGCAACATTAGCAGTTACTGCTGGAACACCATTAACTGGTGGTACAAATGGAACAGTAAATGGTGCTAGTTATCAAGGATATTTTGATAAAATTGAATCATATAGTTACAATGTTATGGGTATTGTTTCAACTGATAATTCTATAAAAACACTTGCTGCTAATTTCTGTAAGAGATTAAGAGATGAAATCGGTGCAAAATTCCAAGTAGTTCTTCATAATAAAGAAGCAAATTATGAAGGTGTTATTAATGTAGTAAATAACACAGGTGCTGAATTAGTTTATTGGGTAACAGGTGCTGAAGCAGGATGTGCAATTAATAAGTCATGTTTAAATAAAAAATATGATGGTGAATATGAAGTTGATACTGAATATACACAAATACAACTTGAAAATGCAATTGATGAAGGAAAATTTGTACTTCATGCAGTTAATAATGATGTAAGAGTGTTAAAGGATATAAATAGTTTAGTTACTATATCTGATGATAAAGGTGTTATTTTTAAAGACAATCAAACAATTAGGGTTGTTGACCAAATTGCAAATGATATTGCAAATTTATTTAATACAAAATATCTTGGATCAATTCCAAATGATGCAAGTGGTAGAATTTCATTATGGAATGATATTGTTCAACATCATGAAAGTTTACAAAATATGAGGGCAATTCAAGATTTTGATAGTACAAATATTGAAGTGTCACAAGGTAATGATAAAAGTTCTGTTATAGTTACTGATGTAGTTACTATTGTTAATACAATGGCACAATTATATATGACTGTAACCATAAATTAAAGGAAGGATGGGTTAGATTATGAATAATATAACAATGAAAGCAAAAGATTCAATATCTGCAAAATTAGCAGAATGCTTTATAACAATTGGCAACAATAGATATAATTTTATGCAGGCAATTAATCTTGAAGCAAATTTTGAAAAAACTAAATCTGAAGTTCCTATTTTAGGGAAAACAGGAAGAGGTCATAAGTCTACTGGTTGGAATGGAACAGGTTCTGCAACATTCCATTATAACACTTCTATTTTTAGACAAATGATGGAAGATTTTAAAAATACTGGTAATGATGTTTATTTTGATATTCAAATTACAAATGATGATCCAACAAGTGCTGCTGGAAGGCAAACTGTTGTGTTAGTTGGATGTAATATTGATGGTGGTGTTTTAGCAAAATTCGATGCTGATAATGATGACTACCTTGATGAAGATCTTGATTTCACATTTGAAGACTTCAAAATTCCTGAAAAATTTAGTTTACTTGAAGGTATGTTGTAATATAATCCCTTACTTATGTAGGGGATTTTTATTTGTATATAAAGAAAGGTGGATTTATAAATGTCAAATTTAAGTAGATTTTTAAAAGATAATAAGATAAAAAAAGAAAATGTAAAATATGCAGCAACAAAATCATTAGTTGATGAAAAAGGAAATCCTTTGGAATGGTTGATTAAACCAATTACAACTAAAATGAATGATGCTATAAGAGAAGATTGCATGTATGAAGTTCCTATGAAAGGAAAAATGGGTGTATCAAGAGAAAAATTGAATACATCAAAATATATTGCTAAATTAATTGTTTCTTCAGTTGTAGAACCTGATTTAAATAATAAAGAATTACAAGATTCTTATGGTGTTATGAGTGCAGAAGAACTTATTAAAGAAATGATTGATGATCCAGGTGAATACAATGATTTTGCACTATTTATTCAAAATTATAATGGATTTACAGAAACACTTCAAGATGAGGTTGAAGAAGCAAAAAACTAATTAATGAAGACAGTGATGCATCTTATTGTTATTATTGTCTTCACAAATTTCATTGGAAACCTACTGATTTTATTGAAATGGGTAGAAAAGAAAAAGCATTTGTAATTGCTGCTATTCAGTTAAAATCAGAGGATGAGAAAAAGAAAGAAAAAAAGATGAAAAAACCTAGTAAGAAAGGTAGGTGATTTTTGTGGCAAGTATTACAACTGCAATACATCTTACCGATGCAATGACACCAGTTTTAAGAAATATAACTGGTGCAATGGATTCAACTCTTGATATTTTTGAAAACATGGACAGTGAAATGAATAAATCATTTGATACTTCCAAAATAAATTCTGCAAGAATTGCAATCGATCAAGTAAATGCTTCATTAGATGCAATGGATGATAATATAAATAAAAATACTCAACAACAAAGCAAATTAAATAAAGAAATTCAAGATGGTAAAAATCAAATTGATAATATGATGGGTTCTGTTGTTTCATTAGTTTCTGCTTATGCTGGATTTAAAACAATTGGTAAATTAGTTAATTTGTCAGATGAATATACCCAAACACGAGCAAGATTAAATTTGATGAATGATGGTTTACAAACTACTGATGAATTGCAGCAAAAAATATTTAATTCTGCACAAAGAGCAAGATCATCTTACCAAACACAGGCAGATATTGTTGCAAAACTTGGACAAAGGGCAGGTGATGCTTTTAAATCCAATAATGAAACAATTGCATTTGCAGAAAATTTAAGTAAGTTATTTGTTATAGCAGGTGCTAGTCAACAAGAAATGGCATCAGCATCATTGCAATTAACACAAGCATTAGGTTCAGGTGTTCTTCGTGGTGAAGAATTAAATGCAGTATTTGAATCAGCACCAAATGTTATTCAAACAATTGCTGATTATTTAGATGTACCAATTGGTAAAATTCGTGAAATGGCAAGTGATGGTAAAATTACTGCTGATGTAGTTAAAAATGCTTTACTTGGTGCTACAAATGATATTAATAGTCAATTTGATAGTATTCCTATGACTTGGTCACAAGTATGGACTAGTGTTATGAATGAGTTATATGTTGCAACACAACCTATATTAGAATTAATTAACCTCTTAGCACAAAATTGGTCAATTATAGAACCAATAGTAATTGCATTAGCAACTGCAATTGGTTTATATACTGCTGCTTTAATTGCTTATAATACAGTTCAAGGTATTTCATCAATGATGGAAGCAGTACATGCTGCATCATTGGCAATGCAGAGTGGTGCAACCTTTGCAGCAACTGCTGCACAGTATGGTTTCAATGCTGCTTTGTTGGCATGTCCTTTAACTTGGATTTTATTGATTATTATTGCAGTAATTGCTGCTATCTATGCAGTTGTTGCAGCAATAAACAAAGCAAAAGGTACAACAGTTAGTGCTACTGGTGTAATATGTGGAAGTATTAATGTAGTCTTACAATTTTTCAAAAATTTAGGATTATTTATTGCAAATGTTGCTTTGGGTATTTGGAATGCTTTAGGGGCATGTGCATCAAATATTGGTATTGCATTTAATAATGTTATTTGCAACATTAAATCGTGGTTTTATGGATTACTAGAAACAGTTATGGATGTCATTGCTGGAATAGTAAAAACATTAAATAAACTACCATTTATTGATATTGATGTATCAGGTATTACAAGTAAGGCAGATGAATATGCTGCAAAGAAAGCAGAAGCAGAAAATAATAAAAAAGATTATGAATCAGTAAGTGAAGCATTTAATAAAGGAATGAATACTTTTGATGCTTTTGAAACTGGATGGGTTTCAGATGCATACAATGCAGGTTACAAAGTTGGTGAAAACATTGATTCAGCAATTGGTAATTTCTTTGGTGGTGGGGATATTCCTGATATGGCTAGTGATTTAGGTGATTTGGGAAATTCTGCATCTAAAATTGCATCAGATACTGGTTCAATCAAGGATTCACTAGATATAACTTCTGAAGAATTAAAATATTTAAGAGATTTGGCAGAACAAGAGGTAATTAATAGATTCACTACTGCTGAAATCCATGTTGATATGGGTGGTATAACAAACAATGTATCAAATAATAATGATCTTGATGGAATTATTAATTATCTTGTTGAAGGTGTTGAAGTTGCTATGGAAGAAACTGCAGAAGGGGTGTGATAAATTATGGGTTATGAATTTTATTTGGATAAGATGTTATTACCTATAACACCTTCCAAATTGGAAATAAAAATAAAAAATAAAAATAAAACTTATGATTTAATTAATGAAGGTGAAATTAATATTTTGAAAAATGCTGGTTTATCAGAAATTAGTTTTGAAGCAACATTTCCAAATGTTAAATATCCTTTTGCAGTTTATAAAAATGGTTTTGTAACTGCTAATCATTTTTTAAATCAACTAGAATTATTAAAAACCAATAAAAAACCATTTCAATTTATTGTTACAAGATTATTCCCAAATAAAAAATATTAAGGTATCATTAGAAGACTACACAATTAAAGAGGATGTAAAACAAGGTATGGATGTTGTTGTTACCATAAAATTAAAACAATATAGAGATTATGGAACAAAGGTATGTAAGGTTACAATTAAACAAGCAAAACCAGTTGCTAAACCTGTTGTAACTAGACCAGCAACAACATCCCCTGCACCTACACCAGCACAACCTACTAGAACTTACACAGTTAAAAGAGGTGATTGCTTGTGGAATATAGCAAAAAGATATTATGGGAATGGTAGTCAATATACAAAAATATTTAATGCTAATAGAGATAAGATCAAAAATGCAAATTTAATTTATCCAGGGCAAATTTTTGTCATTCCATATTAGGATTATAATGAATAATATAGAATTATTAATTCAAAATGGAAATACAGTTTATCAACCTGTTTTAGAAGGTGGTGTTAATTGGGATACTGAAAGAACCAGTACACCTGGAAAACTTACTTTTAAAGTTATTCAGGATGGTTCTTTTAAGTTTTCTGAAGGTAATCCAGTTAGATTAAAAATTGATAATACTGAAATCTTTTATGGCTTTATTTTTACAATTAAAAAGACTAAAGAAAAAGAAGTGAGTATCACTGCTTACGATCAATTAAGATATTTAAAAAATAAAGACACTTATGTTTACAATAATAAAACTGCTAGTGCATTTGTAAAAATGTTAGCAAATGACTTTTATTTGAACATTGGTGAAATAGAAGATACAGGTTATGTTATACCTTCAAGGGTTGAAGAAAATCAAGAATTGTTTGAAATGATAAAAAATGCATTGAGTTTAACACTACAAAATAAAAAAGAAATGTATGTGTTATATGATAAATTTGGAAAATTGACCTTAAAAAATATTAGAAATATGATTGTACCAATATTAATTGATGAAGAAACTGGTGGTAATTATGATTATCAAGTTAGTATTGATTCAAATGTATATAACAAAATTAAATTAACCTATGACAATGATAAAACTGGTAAAAGAGAAGTCTATATTGCACAAGATACTAAAAATATAAACAATTGGGGTGTATTACAATACTTTGAAAAATTACAAAAAGATGAAAATGGACAAGCAAAAGCAGATGCTTTATTGTCTTTATACAACAAGAAAAAAAGAAAATTATCTATATCAGATGTTATTGGTGATTTAAGAGTTAGAGCAGGTTCATTGATACCAGTTAAAATTGATTTAGGGGATATAAATGTATTACAACTTATGATTGTTGAAAAGTGTTCACATTCATTTGATAACAACCAACATTTAATGAAATTAACATTAAAAGGAAGTGATTTTGATGTATGATGTAAATGATTTATTAAAAATAATAAAACAAGCAGCAGTAAATGCAGTAGATGCTAGTAAACCAGTAAACATTGTATTTGGTGTTGTAATAAGTACATCACCTTTACAAATCCAAATAGAACAAAAATTAACATTAGGTAAGGAACAATTAGTTATAGCAAAACATTTAACTAATTATTCAACTACAATGAATGTTTATATGGACACAAATTCAAAAACTGTGTCTTTTGATTTTTCACATGATCATAATGTTAATTTAACAACAGATAAAAAGGAAAATCACACGCATAATGTTAATGGAAATACAAGTAACAAAGATTTAAGTGATAGTAAAACACATAATCACAATATAAGTGGTGATTTTAATGTAATAATAAAAAATGGTTTAATGGTTGGTGAAAAAGTTATTCTTGCTAGGATGCAAGAAGGACAAAAATATATAGTTTTAGATAGGATAGGTGGTTAATATGTTACCAGATGTTAATGATTTATTAACTACTGAATTGATAGTTGAAACAGAACCAAGTAAGAATTATAAAATGAAATTTGAACAAGATTCAATCAGTGGTTATGTTGATGAATTAGAAGCAATGAAACAAGTTGTTTATAAAATATTAAATACAGAAAGATACGAATATGAAATATATTCTTGGAATTATGGAATAGAGTTAAAAGATTTAATCGGTGAACCTGTATCTTATGTGGTTGCTGAATTAGAAAGAAGGATTTCTGAAGCATTATTACAAGATGATAGGATTGAATCGGTTGATTCTTTTGAATATGATTATTCAAAAAAAGGTGTTGTACTTGTAACATTTACAGTACATACACTTTTTGGTAATTTTGATGAAGAAAAGGTGGTGAATTATTGATGGATTATAGTTCTATGACATATGAAGTAATACTTCAAAGAATGCTTGATCGTGTTCCTGATAATATGGATAAAAGGGAAGGTTCAATTATTTATGATGCATTAGCACCTGCTGCTGCAGAATTAGCAATTTTATACATTGAATTTGGGATTATTGAAAATGAATCTTATGCAGATACTGCTTCAAGAGATTATCTAATCAAAAGAGCAGCAGAAAGGGGTATCATTCCACACCCTGCAACAAATGCAATTGTAAAAGGTATTTTTACACCAACAACTGTTGATATACCTATTGGAACAAGATTCAATTCTGATAACT
>ERZ777011.3363-NODE-3363-length-10341-cov-2.852324_pt1 | contig 10341 bp, 5 predicted proteins | sample MGYA00374964_ERZ777011 | MGnify/ENA primary metagenome ERZ777011 (study PRJEB29310, sample SAMD00008975) | mouse gut metagenome | study: EMG produced TPA metagenomics assembly of the Metagenome analysis of fecal microbiota from mouse which was promoted...
TGCGCTGCCGCGATCTCCTGCAATTTCTCATAATCCGGGCGCGGCATCAGCAGGTCTATATCGTCGTCCCACGGGATAAAGCCCTTGTGCCGGACTGCTCCCAGAAGCGTCCCGCCCGCCATATAGTATCTAAGTCCGTTTTTTTCGCATATATCTATAAAAAGCTTGAGCATCTCAAGCTCGCGCGCCTGTATCTCTTTAAGTGAAAGCAGATGCGCCCCTTCAGGCGCGCTGCCGCGCGTATCCGCACAATCAGACATCTTATCTCTCCCGGTGCCTATTCATCCCTTGTGGCAAGCATACTTCCTATCATACGCTCATAAGTTTCGCAAAGCCCGATTTCCGGCTTCCAGCCAAGCGCCCTTAGCTTGTCCGCGTTGAGCTGCATTTTGACGTCGGGAGCGTAGCCGTAGGTAAGCGCATCGTCCGGTATGTCAAAGACCACGTTTATATCGCCGCCCGCTATTCTTTCGGCGACCATTTGCGCCATTCCTTTTATCGTCGTATTCGATTCCTCGTTCGTCACGGTATAAGCCTCTCCCGCTTCGCCTCGGATAAGAAGCAGAAGCACCGCCTTTATCACATCTCTTGTGTAGCAGTAATTTCCCACGGAATTTCCCTTTGTGTGAAGGACTATATCAGTCTTGTTTATCGCGCTTTTGGCAAACTGCGCGAATACCCGGTTCTCCTCATAGGGTATACCCGCTCCGAAGGTCTGCGCAAGCCTTGCCATTCTGACCGGAACTCCGTACTCCTTCGCATACGAAGCGCACAGGCATTCGCATATCCTTTTGCCCTCTGAATACGAGCTTCGCACATTGAGAATATCGATATATCCGAGGTCGCTTTCTTTTACACACTCAAGCTCAGGATCGGTCACGCCGTACATCTCCATCGACGAAAGATACACAACGCCCTTCGCCTTGACCATCGCGGCATACGAAAGTATGTTGTCCGTGCCGAGAACCGCCATTTTAATGGTTTCCACGGGCTTTTCGACAAAAAATTTCGAGGAGGTGGGGCTTGCGGTGTGAATGATGTAATCCGCCTTCACCGACCCGTCAAGCGGCTTTGTGACATCCTGAACAAGAAAGCTTAACGCCTCCTGTTCAAAGTCCTCAAACATGCGGCGCGCCTTATCCTCGTTTCTTACCATAGCCGCAACCTTTATTCCGGCGTTTTTAAGGCGGTTCATCGTAAGCAGCGCCTTTATCGCTTGCGAGCCGACAAGCCCCGTCGCTCCGGTGACAAGCACAGTGCTGTTGTAAAGCTCCTCAAAAGGCAGCCCGCACTCCGCGATATTTTCCAGATCCTCGCGCAAATATTTATCAACAGGCATAAAATACGACCTCCTTTGCTACTTCATAAACTCCGCGTATTCCCCAAGAACCTCCTCCGGCTCTCCTATACGCTTTATCTCTCCGTCGTGCATCCACATTACTTTGGTGCAAAGCTCTTTAAGCGTGGGAATGCTGTGCGAGACGATGACCACGGTGCGGTCCTCGTCGTTTATAAGGTTTTTCATCTTGTTAAGACTTTTTTTCTTGAACTTCTCATCGCCCACGGACAGCACCTCATCCACGAGCATGATCTCAGTTTCCAGTATCGCCGTTATCGAAAAAGCAAGCTTGGAGTACATGCCGCTCGAATATGTCCGCACAGGCTTGTCTATAAAATCTCCCAATTCCGCAAACTCAATTATCTCGTCCTGTTTTTCTTTAATATGTTTCTCGGAAAAGCCCAAAAGCATACCCGAAAGCATAATATTTTCGCGTCCGGTCAGCTTGGTCTGAAACCCAACGCCTATTGAAAGCAGCGATACGCTGTGCCCTTTCAGGTCGATAGAGCCGCTGTCAGGGGAAAATATTCCGGCTATCGTCTTTAACATCGTCGATTTGCCGCAGCCGTTTTTGCCTATTATACCCCATATCTCGCCCTTTTGTATCTTAAAGCTGACGTTTCTGACTGCGTGCACGACGTCCTTTGCGTTGTGCTTTCCCCGCAGGAGCATCTTTTTTATGGAATAAGATTTCAGGCTTTTATAATCAATGCAAAGATTGTTTACCTCAATAGCGTACTCACTCATTATATCACCTTTACATAGCTGTTTTCATTCTTGTATATAAGCCTTATCCCTAACGCCGACACAAGCGACGAGCCGACAAACCACGCGAGCAGCCATTTGTAGTGCGGAGCCTGTCCGTACAAAAGAATGTCCCTCATCGACGATATTAGCAGCGCCATCGGGTTGCACTCCGTCACAAGACGCCCCACCGCCGCGCCGAACTGCCTGCCCACTCTCAGCTCGATATTGTAAAAAACGCCCGTAAGATAAAACATTATCCTCAGAAAAATCCTCAGCACATTCGCGAGGTCGTCCACATACACGCCGAAGTGTAGAAGAAACGAGCTTATGGCGAACGTCACCGTAAAAAGCGTCATCATTATCGGTATCAGCCAGAGCAGGTTCCATGTGACGGGAACCTTATATACTATCATCATTATGACTATTATGACAAAGGAAACCATCATTTTAAAGCCGTTCACATACGCTTTTACAAGAATGAGCATATATTTTGGCAGGTAAACCTTTGACACTATGGATTTGTTATTTTTCACGATTTGCACGCTCGATAAGAGCATCCGGTTAAAAAAGTCCCACATCGTAATACCCACGAATATGAAGAGGACATAGTAATCCTCCTTCATACCGAACACTCTGCCGAACACGAACGCGTACACTAACATAAAGCAGAAGGGCTCCAATATCCACCAAAGCCAATTCAGATAAGAATTGGCAACTTCTGCTTTAAGTTCCGATTTGCCGGCATAAATAACAAACTTTCCGTGTTTTTTTAAGTCTGTAAGAAATCTTTTCATCATGCCACCGATTTTGATTTAAAGTTCCACCTTAACCTTGTCGAGATGCCATATATCCCTGACATACTCCTCGATTGTCCTGTCGGAGGAGAATTTTCCGCTGCACGCGGTGTTGAGCATCGCCGAGCGCGCCCAGCCCTCGCTGTCGCGGTACTTTTCCTCTATTCTGGACTGAGCGTCCGCGTACGAGCGGAAATCCTTGAGGATAAAGTAAACGTCCGGTCTCTTGTCATAGAGCAGAGAGTTGTATATATCCCTGAAACGCTCGGAATCGTCGGGAGAATAGAAGCCGTTTATAAGCTGCATAAGCACCTGTCGTATCTCCTGGTCGTTGTTGAAAATATCCTGGGGATTATAGCCGCCCTCGTTCTGATATTTGATGACCTCGTCCGCGCTGAGTCCGAAAATAACGGCGTTCTCCTCGCCTACCTCGCCAACTATCTCAACGTTGGCTCCGTCCATAGTACCGATAGTAACCGCTCCGTTAAGCATGAACTTCATATTTCCCGTTCCCGAAGCCTCCTTGCTTGCCGTCGATATCTGCTCGCTCACATCGGCAGCCGCAAATATCATCTCCGCGTTGGAAACACGGTAATTCTCTATAAATACGACCTTTATCTTGCCGTTTATCGACTTGTCGTTGTTTATCACATCGGCAACGCTGTTTATAAGCTTAATGGTAAGCTTCGCCCTTCTGTAGCCTGCCGCCGCCTTCGCGCCGAAAATAAAGGTTCTCGGATAGAACTCCATTTCGGGGTGCGCCTTGATCTTATTATAAAGGTACATGACATGAAGTATATTGAGAAGCTGTCTTTTATACTCGTGAAGTCTCTTTACCTGAACGTCGAATATCGAGCGGGGATCGACGTCAACTCCGTTATGCTCCTTAATATACGCAGCAAGCCTGAGTTTATTCTGATACTTGATCTGCATGAATTCCTGACGGCTCAGCTCGTCGTCAGCATATACCGCAAGCTTCTTTATATGGGAAAGGTCGGTTATCCACTCGTCGCCTATTTTGCGCGTCACCCATTCCGCAAGCAGCGGGTTTCCGTGAAGAAGGAAGCGTCTCTGCGTGATTCCGTTGGTCTTATTGTTGAACTTTTCCGGCATCATCTCATAGAAATCTTTAAGCTCCTGCTTCTTGAGTATCTCCGTATGGAGAGCCGCAACGCCGTTTACGGAGAAGCCCGCGACTATCGCGAGGTTAGCCATCTTGACCTGACCGTCGTATATGATAGCCATTTTCGCGATCTTATCCTGATTGCCCGGATATTTTTTCTTAATGTCCTCGACAAAACGTCTGTTTATCTCCTCAACGATCTGATAGATTCTGGGAAGAAGCCTTGAAAACAGCTCGATAGGCCATTTTTCAAGCGCCTCAGCCATGATCGTATGGTTGGTGTAAGCGCAGGTCTTTGTGGTGACTGCCCACGCCTCGTCCCAAGTGAGCTTTTCATTATCCATGAGTATCCTCATAAGCTCCGCAACCGTAACCGTAGGGTGGGTATCGTTAAGCTGGAAACATACTTTTTCATAGAGCTTTCGCACATCGCTGTGGTTCGCCTTGTATTTCGCTACGGCTCTCTGAATGCTTGCCGAAACGAAGAAATACTGCTGTTTTAAGCGCAGCTCCTTGCCCGCGTAATGGTCGTCGCAGGGATAAAGCACCTCGCAGATAGTCTTTGCAAGATTTTCCTGCTCCACAGCCTTGTGGTAATCACCCTTGTCAAAAGAGCTTAAATTGAACTGCTGGATAGGCTCCGCGTCCCATATTCTCAGAGTATTTACTATATTATTGCCGTATCCGACAACGGGAAGGTCGTAGGGAACCGCGCGGACGCACTGATAGCCCTCCTGCACGAAATGCTCTCTTCCAGTCTCGTCCGTATATGTCCTTACATAGCCGCCGAACTTGACCTCAACCGCGTACTCCGGTCTTTTTACCTCAAAAGGATTACCGTCCCTGAGCCAGTCGTCGGGGATCTCCATCTGATAACCGTTCTCTATTTTCTGCGCGAACATTCCGTATCTGTAACGGATTCCGCAGCCGTACGCCGGATAACCCAGCGACGACAGCGAATCAAGGAAGCACGCCGCAAGTCGTCCGAGACCGCCGTTTCCGAGCGCCGCGTCCATCTCCTGATCCTCGATAACGTTAAGGTCAAAGCCCATCTCGTCAAGAGCCTCCCTCACCTCGTTATAGCATGTGAGATTTATCATACTGTTTCCAAGCGCGCGCCCCATAAGAAATTCCATGGACATATAATATACGGTCTTCGCGTCCTGCTTCTCAAATTCCTTCTGGGAAGCTATCCACCTGTCGATGATATAATCCTTCACGGTGTACGCAACCGCCTGAAAAACCTGCTGTCTGCTCGCCTCGTCAAGAGTTTTGCGGTACATATTCTTGACGTTGGCGGTGACTTCCTTCTTAAATTCTTCTTTGTCAAAATTCATTTTTTCCATTTTTCTCTCCCTTATCCTGCCGCTTGGCGGGTTGATAAACTGTGTTAATTTCTGTAAACCCCCAGAATTACGTTTTCGCCGTTTATATTCCATTCCTTGACGTATGCGCCGCTTTCGCTCCCGACCGCCGACAAAATTATCTCGTCGGCGAGCACCTCCGACATTACCTCGCTCCTGTTCTTCCCAAGAACATCGGCTATCCTTTCATTGCCTTCGGCATAAACGGTTATTTTGTCCATGACCTCAAAGCCGGCTTCTTTTCTCATGGTCTGTATCTTGCTGATAAGCTCCCTTACAAAGCCTTCCTCGATAAGCTCGTCTGAAAGCTTTGTGTCGAGTACGACTGTCACGCCGTAATCGCTCGCCGACTCATATCCCTCGGTCTGCGCAATCTCTATAAGCAGATCGTCCTTGCCAAGCTCCACCTTCTCGCCGCCGAAATCAAATACAAGCTGTCCTTTTTCGTTAAGCTCATCCATAGCGGCGTTGCCGTCTATCTTAGCAAGCGCCTGCCTTATCTGGCCGAGAAGCTTTCCGTACTTAGGCCCGACCGTTTTAAGCTGCGGCTTGAAGCTGTAAGAGCTGTACGCCCTTACGTCGTCGGTGAACTCTACCTTCTTGACATTAAGCTCATCCCTGATTATCGCGGTAAAAAATTCGGAAAGCTCAAACGGCGCTTTGACATACATAGTGCCGATCGGCTGGCGGTTCTTTATATTGGCGGCGTTGCGGCACGCGCGTCCGATAACGACCGTCTTTAAGACCTCATCCATATTTTTCTCAAGCTCGCCGTCTATCCATTCCTCGTTGACGGCGGGAAAATCGCAGAGATGTATGCTTTCCGGCGCGTCCGCGTCAATGCTCTTAACAAGATTCAGATATATTTCCTCCGTCATAAACGGGATCATCGGCGCGGCAGCCTTGCAAAGCGTAACAAGCGCGGTGTAAAGCGTCATATAAGCGTTAATCTTATCCTGCTCCATTCCCTTCGCCCAAAATCTTTCACGCGAACGTCTTACATACCAGTTGCTCAGGTCGTCCACGAACTCCTCAAGCGCCCTGGTCGTCTCCGGAATCCTGTAAGCCGCAAGGTTTTCGTCAACCGCCTTGACAAGCGAATTGAGCTTTGACAGTATCCACTTATCCATGACCGTCAGCTTGTCGTATTCAAGAGAATATTTTGTTGCGTCAAATTCATCTATATTCGCGTAAAGCACGAAAAATGCGTAGGTATTCCATATCGTGCCGAGGAATTTGCGCTGTCCCTCAGTAACCGCCTTATCGTAGAAGCGGTTGGGCAGCCACGGCGCCGAATTTGAATAGAAATACCATCTTATAGCGTCAGCCCCGTGCGTCTGAAGCGCGTCGAAGGGATCTATCGCGTTGCCCTTTGACTTGCTCATCTTCTGTCCGTTTTCATCCTGCACAAGTCCCAGCACTATTACGTTCTTGTACGGCGCTTTGTTGAAGAGAAGCGTCGATTCCGCAAGCAGCGAATAGAACCAGCCTCTTGTCTGGTCTACCGCCTCGGATATGAAATCAGCCGGAAACTGCTGTTCAAAAAGCTCTTTATTTTCAAAAGGATAATGATGCTGCGCAAACGGCATCGCGCCCGAATCGAACCAGCAGTCTATGACCTCCGGGACCCTGCGCATCGTTTTGCCGCAGTCCGGGCACTTTATGGTGACCTCGTCGATAAAAGGACGGTGAAGCTCTATATCGTCCGGGCAGTTGTCAGACATTTCTTTAAGCTCCGCAATGCTGCCGACAGAATGCATTTTGCCGCAGTCCCCGCACTGCCATATATTAAGGGGAGTTCCCCAGTATCTGTTACGGCTTATTCCCCAGTCCTGCACGTTCTCGAGCCATGAGCCGAAGCGTCCCGTCCCTATTGTTTCGGGAATCCAGTTGATCGTATTGTTGTTGCGGATAAGATCGTCCTTTACCGCCGTCATTTTAATAAACCATGACTCCCTCGCATAGTAGATAAGCGGCGTGTCGCATCTCCAGCAGAATGGATAGTCATGCTCGAATCTGGGCGCGTCGAAAAGCTTTCCCTGCGCCTCAAGGTCTTTAAGTATCTCAGGGTCCGCCTTCTTGACAAAAAGTCCCGCGTACGGCGTTTCCTCGGTCATATTTCCTTTGCCGTCAACAAACTGGATAAACGGAAGGTCATGCGTGCGCCCGATCCTCGCGTCGTCCTCGCCGAACGCCGGAGCGATATGAACGATTCCGGTACCGTCAGACATCGTTACATATGTGTCGCTCGTCACAAAATGGGCTTTTTTGTTCTGTTTTGCGGCGGCAATTCCCGCGCATTCAAAAAGCGGTTCGTATTCTTTTCCCTCAAGCTCCCTGCCGACATAACGCTCAAGCACCTCGTACGCCTTGTTTTCCTCGTCTCCAAGCTTCCCTAACACCTTGTCGAGAAGCGCCTCTGCCATAATATAAGTATATCCGTCAGCCGCCTTGACCTTGCAGTAGGATTCGTTCGGATTTACGCAGAGCGCGGTATTTGAAGGCAGCGTCCACGGCGTCGTCGTCCACGCGAGAAAATACGCGTCCTCGCCTTTGATCTTAAAACGCACCACAGCCGAGCGCTCTTTTACGCTCTTATATCCCTGCGCTACCTCGTGCGACGAAAGCGGCGTGCCGCAGCGCGGGCAGTAGGGTACTATCTTAAAGCCCTTGTAGAGCAGTCCTTTGTTCCATATCTCTTTGAGCGCCCACCACTCGGACTCTATATAATCATTCTCATAGGTAACATAGGGATTATCCATGTCCGCCCAGAAGCCGACGGTTCCCGAAAAATCCTCCCACATTCCTTTATATTTCCACACGCTTTCCTTGCAGAAACCGATAAAAGGCTCAAGTCCGTACTCTTCTATCTGCTCCTTGCCGTCAAGACCGAGCTTTTTTTCCACCTCAAGCTCCACCGGAAGCCCGTGGGTATCCCAGCCCGCCTTGCGCGGAACCATATTTCCCTTCATGGTCCTGTAACGCGGTATCATATCCTTTATTACCCTTGTAAGCACATGCCCGATATGGGGCTTGCCGTTTGCGGTGGGCGGTCCGTCATAAAAAGTGTAGGTCGGACAGTTTTTACGCATTTCCATGCTCTTTTCAAAAATGCGGTTGTCCTTCCAGAACTGCTCCACATGCTTTTCCCTCTCAACAAATTTGAGATCAGTCGACACTTTTTCGTACATGAATGTTGAATTCCTTTCTTTATTATTGCGCTGCTCTTCAGCGCATAGTGGTATACCCGCAGGGTGTTTCTTTATTATTGCGCCGCTCTTCAGCGCATAGCGGCTGCTTTTGACGGCAAAAAACCTCTGCCGTTTATGATGGCAGAGGCCTGATTATTCCAAACATCAGTAAAGCTGCTTCGCAGCGTCTTCGGCATACCAGCATATGCGTCCTCTGTAACGGGAGAATCCCGGCATTTCCTACTCTCGCCCTCAGACGTATTTCGGTCAGCGACTCCGGAGTGATATTCGTTTCGTCCTTACTTGCACCGCTTCCCAGCTTGCGCGGCTCTCTTTGGCGTTCGGAACGTACTACTGTCTCCATCGCGGTCTTTAATCAATTAAAGGTATTGTAGCGTTAAGGAAAAGATTTGTCAAGGAAAAGTAAAGAAATGACCTGCTTAAATACCGCGCGGATGTCGAGTATTCCCGTTTTCGTTCAGTATGTATTGAACAAAATCATTTCTAGGAACCGGTTTTGAGAAAAAATATCCCTGAATCAGATCGCAGCGCAGGTCAGAAAAAACATCAAGCGCCTCCTGTGTTTCAACACCCTCCACAACGACCTCCATGTTCATATCTTTTAACATTTTAACCGTGTTTTTTATGACGATCCGCATTTTGGGATTATTTATCTCGTCAACGAAGGTTTTATCAAGCTTGATTATCCTTACCGGCAATTGTATGACACGTTTTATATTTGAATAACCCGTACCGTAATCGTCCAATGAAAAACTGATTCCCGCCTGCGTGAGCTTATTAAGATTATCCTTCATAACGTTCTGTTCGTAAGCCGTAGCGCTCTCAGTTATCTCAAGGTTGATTTTGTCGGGAGAAACGTCATATTTTTTCATAATTGAGAGCAAAGCGTCAGCCAGGTCAACATTCATCAGCTGCACGACCGACAAATTGATTTCTATATAGTCCAGCCCCAGTTTGCCGAAATCGTCGCTGGCAATAAACTGGCATACCTTCTCAAATACAAATTCTCCTATAAGGTGGATCGCCCCGCTTTTTTCAGCCGCGGCGACCAGAAATTCAGGCGATATGAATCCCATCTGCGGGTCAAATAAACGCAGCAACGCCTCCGCAGAGGTAATTCTGCCCTGTCCTGTGGAATAAATAGGCTGATAATAAACCTGAAACGAATCGTTCTCGATCGCCTGCTCTATAATTCTGTCTATATTATTCTTAATATCAAGCTGCTTCTCATCATAAAGTTCGCCCGCGAACATAACCTGTCCGGTATAGATTTTTTTCTCGTGAAAATCCATTCCGAATGACATAAGCGCCTTGAAATCTTTAATTTCCTCCGGACAGCGCGCAAGTATCATAAACGGCGCCAGATTTATGTTAAGCCCGTTAATATTGATATGCTTTTTTAATTCCTGATTCAGCATATCGGCTGTCGGCCCGGCCTTATCCCTGTTTTCTTCACGAAAAACCATTCTGAACCTGCCGTTGTCAAGATAATACATATCCGCATACCCGCGCATTTTTTTATTGACTCTGCGAATAGTATCCGCAACTCTTTTCAATATCTGCGTGGAGGGATCGTAGCCTAATATAGCCCTGACGTTCTGATAATTAGCAAAATTCAGCATGATAATGCACACATGCTTGTCATTGTAAAAAGCGCGTTTGACATCATGTGTATAGGCGCTGAATTTCATAAGCCCGGTAAATGTATCAACATAATCCTCAGGGCTCTGAAGTCCGAAGCTCATTATCAGCAAGGCTACCG
>ERZ777011.3364-NODE-3364-length-10339-cov-20.028296_pt1 | contig 10339 bp, 10 predicted proteins | sample MGYA00374964_ERZ777011 | MGnify/ENA primary metagenome ERZ777011 (study PRJEB29310, sample SAMD00008975) | mouse gut metagenome | study: EMG produced TPA metagenomics assembly of the Metagenome analysis of fecal microbiota from mouse which was promoted...
ACAGCGACAATTTCAGGCAGTCGTCAATACAGGGCGTGATGAAACGAATAAAAGCAAAAGGTGCGAACATAATTATCTATGAACCCACTTTGCAAAACGGGGAGACTTTTTTCGGCAGTCGCATTGTAAACAACCTCAACCAATTCAAACAGCTGTCGGATGCGATAATAGCCAACCGCTACGACAAAAATCTCGACGATGTGCAATCCCGGGTCTACACCCGCGACCTTTTCATGCGAGACTAATCAACTTACGAACAATCGCTATGCAAACCCACGGATTAGTATCCATCATAACCCCCTCCTATAACTGCGCCGCATTCATCAGCGAAACCATAGAGGCGATACAGGCGCAGACCTATACCGACTGGGAGCTGCTGATTACCGACGACTGCTCCACGGATAACTCAATCGAAATAATCAACCGGTATGCAGATAACGACCCGCGCATCATCCTTATCCGCCTAAAACAGAATTCCGGCGCAGGTGTGGCGCGTAACCATGCGATAGATTGCGCTAAAGGACAATATATCGCCTTTTGCGACAGCGATGACAGATGGTTTCCTGAAAAATTAGAGAAACAAATTTCATTAATGAAATCAAAAGGAATCGCATTATGCTATTCTTCATATATGACATGCAATGAAAAAGGAGATATTAATGGCATTATAGTCGCACCTAAAAAAATATCGTATAACGACATCCTGAAAGATGACAGCATGGGATTCCTTACATGCATATATGACGCTACTATAACCGGAAAAATCCACCTGCCAACTATACGCAAACGCCAAGACTGGGGATTGAAAATCAAACTACTCAAACAGACAGGAACAGCTATAGGAATCCTGCAGCCATTGGCTATTTACAGGCTCAGGAGAAACTCCATATCAAACAAGAAGCTCAGTTTAATAAAATATAACGTCGGGGTCTACCGGTCGGTCTTAAACTACGGATTACTGCGTGCATGGTGCAAGTTCCTTTTCGTATTTATGCCACATTACCTCGTAAAACGACTAAGAATCAAAATAACCAACCGATAGGTAGTATATCGGAGTACATACCCCGAGACAATATCCGTCTCAAAACAGAACAATTCCAAGACAACAGAAGCAGCGGCGTGCCACTCGGGCGCGCCTCCATTTTTTCAACTCCGATTTTTCAGATACATTTATATCGTTTTTCTACAATCCAACCACCGTGTTGCATAAAACCACCAAAATCGCTACCTTTGCGTGGATTATACCCATGCGGGATAGCCTTTGCTGCCGACAGGCGGCCTCATAACGCAACTAACCTTATGAAAACCAAAGCATTATTTATAAGCCTGCTAATGCTTGCCGGTTCATTGCCGATGAATGCCGCAATGACCGACCAACAAGTTATAACCTACATAAAACAGCAGACCGCACTCGGCAAAACAGAGCAACAGATCGGGCGCGAGCTGGTGGCGAGAGGGGTAACACCCGAACAGGTAAACCGCATCAAAGCAGCCCAGAAAGCCACACCCTCTACGATAGCGGTAGACCCCGCCGGCCTCGACCGCAAAACCCTCAACCTTCGCCAAAGCGAGACAAACGAGGAAGTAGTGCTGGAAGCCGACATCGACAACGACGAAGCCCACAACGACAACCCTTCAGAAAACCGTGCCCAGGAAATCTTCGGCCACCGGGTATTCAACTCGCGCAACCTCACCTTCGAGCCTAACGAAAACACCGCCACCCCGCAGAACTACCGTCTCGGGCCAGGCGACGAAATCGTAATCGACATATGGGGCGTCAGCGAAGACCACCTGCGCCACACAATCACACCCGAAGGCAATATCATGATTGCCCAGCTCGGCCCACTATACCTCAACGGGCTCACCATCAGCGAAGCCAACGACCATATCCGCTCGGCCTTCGCATCGAAATATTCCGGGGTCGACAGCGAATCAACCGACATATCCGTAACACTCGGCCAGCTGCGCACAATCCAGGTCGACATAATGGGAGAGGTGTCGCTGCCGGGCACCTACCGCCTGTCGTCATTCTCAAACGTGTTCCATGCGCTCTATAAAGCCGGAGGAATCAATAACATCGGCTCTATGCGCAACGTGGAAGTCTACCGCAACGGCCGCCGAATAGCCACCGTCGACATCTACGACTTCCTCTTCAACGGCAAACAGCAAGGCAACATCCGCCTGCAGGAAGGCGACATGATCATGGTGCCCCCCTATTCCCAGCTCGTAACCGTAGAGGGCAACGTCAAACGCCCGATGCGCTATGAGCTAAAAGCCGACGAGAAACTCGCCGACGCCATAGAATACGCCGGAGGTTTCTCAAGCGACGCCTACACCGACATGGTGAAAGTAGCCCGCACCTCCGGACGGGAAAAAGAGCTATTCAACGTGGCAACCGACGAATTTAAAAGCTACCCACTCCACGACGGCGACATAGTGACAATCGGAACCGCCCTCGACCGCTACAGCAACCGAGTGGAACTGCGCGGAGCCGCCATGCGCCCCGGATTATATTCGCTCGGTTCCGGCATCAAAACCGTGCGCGACCTCATCAACAACGCAGAAGGGCTGGCTGAAGACGCCTACACCGCCCGCGCCATCCTCTACCGCGAGGCCGACGACCTCACCCTAATATCACAGGCCATCGACCTGGGCGCACTAATGGCCGGCACCGCCCCCGACATACCGCTGCGCCGCAACGACGTGCTGGTAATATCAAGCGTAAAAGACATCTTCGAGCGCGGAGGATTCACCATCAGCGGACGGGTTGCCAACCCCGGCACCTATCCCTATGCCGAAAACACCACCATCGAAGACCTCATTCTCGCAGCCGGAGGCCTGCTCGAAGGAGCCTCGGCGAAAGTCGACGTTTCCCGCCGAATCAACGACCCGATGGCCACCGCCTCGGAATCACAGATAGCCGAGATATATTCGTTCACACTCAAAGACGGCCTTATAATCGGCAACGGCAACAAATTCATCCTCAAGCCATACGACGTTGTTGAAGTCCGCAAAAGCCCCAACTACGTAGCCCAGCAGTTCGTCAGCCTCGACGGAGAAGTCACCTTCTCGGGCAACTACGTGCTGCAGAAACGCAACGAGCGACTGACAACACTCATCAACCGCGCCGGAGGACTCACACCCGAAGCATACGTGCGCGGGGCGCATGTGATGCGCCGCATGACCGAAGATGAAAAAGCCGCACGCGACGAAACCCTCCGCCTGGCCATGAACAGCAGCGGCGCCGATTCCATATCCGTGCGCAAACTCCAAGTGTCAGACTACTACTCCGTCGGCATCGACCTTGAAAAAGCCCTCGCCAATCCCGGCAGCAGCCACGACCTGATTATGCGCGCCGGCGACCGCCTTTTTGTGCCAGAGCAGATCAGCACAGTCAAAATCTCAGGCGACGTCATGGTGCCCAACACCGTAACCTACCAGAAAGGGCTGAAAGTCAAAGACTACGTAAACCTTGCCGGAGGCTTCGGCAACCGGGCCAACAAAGGCAAAATATTCATAGTCTACATGAACGGCATGGTAGCGCGGGCAAAACGCAACACACCCATAGAACCCGGATGCCAGATAATCGTGCCGTCGAAACCTGACAAGAAAGGATTCGACTGGGGCAAAGCCCTCACTATATCATCATCAGTAGGCACCCTCGGTACAATGGCAGCAGCCATCGCCTCACTGTTCAGATAAACCAACCTCATCAAGCCAAACATAATCAAACCGACATGCGCGACGAAAAAGAGTTTACACCCAACCAGGCCGATCCGGAAGAAGAAATCGACCTGCTCGAACTCGCAGCAAACCTCTGGAAAGGACGCCGGATTATCTTCAAATGGGCCGGAATCGGAGCCATAATCGGCCTGATTGTCGCTTTCAGCATCCCCAAAGAATACACAACAACAATAAAACTCGCTTCCGAAGCAAATGCCGGAGGAAGCACTGGAAGCCTCAGCGCTATAGCAGCCATGGCCGGCATAAACACCACTGGCAACAAAGCCGGCGATGCGGTCACACCTGAGCTATATCCCGACGTGCTGTCGTCAATCCCCTTCGTTGTCGGCTTGTTTGACGTGCCGGTCACAGAGAGTGAGAACGACTCGACCTACACCGTGCGCAACTATATCGAGCAGCACACATCGACCCCATGGTGGTCGGCAATAATGGCCCTCCCCGGCAAAACAATCGGCATGGTCAAATCATGGTTCTCACCCGAAGAAGACACCTCCTCCGGAGGCGCCACCAACCCGTTCAAGCTCTCAAAAAAAGAGACCCTCGTAAAAGAAGCCCTATCAGCCCGTATAGCTGGATCATACGACGATAAGACAGGCATCAACACCATATCTGTCACCATGCAGGATCCACAGGTATCAGCCATGCTCGCCGACACCGTGGCCCACCACCTGCAACAGTTCGTAACCGACTACCGCACATCCAAGGCACGCAAAGACCTTGAATATGCCGAACAGCTCAACAACGAAGCACGCGAAAGCTACTACGCAGCCCAGCAGCGCCTCGCCGATTATCTCGACCGCAACCAGGGCATCAGCCTCCACTCGGCCCAGGTAACCCGCGACCGCCTTTCAAACGAAGCCCAGCTCGCATTCAGCCTGTTCAACCAGACATCCCAGCAAGTGCAGCTCGCCAAGGCAAAAGTGCAGGAAAACACCCCTGTCTATGCTATCGTAGAGCCGGCCACAGTACCGCTCCGCGCGTCTAAGCCGTCAAAAGCAATGATACTCATCGGTTTCACCATTGTAGCAGCCATAGCGGCATCGGCAAAAATACTCCTGTCCGACACATTTAAAGCCCTAAAGACAAAAGTAAGTGCATAGACATCTCCACGCAATAATTGCAATCATCACGCTCGCAACCCCCACAGTTGCGGGCGCGGTTGTTAATAATGGCAACGAACCAGACGACGCAGTGACATTCTCATTCGATGAAATTCTGCGCTCAATGAACGATGCCACCCAGGCCGCCGACACCCTGCGCCACGACAACGTCACACCCGTTGAAAACACACTCGACTACATGGCCGAACTCTTCACCTCAGGCCCCGGCTCCGAACCCATCCTCGGAGGAGACCAGACAGCCATGCTCCACACCTCCCTGCCCGACGGCGACATCCCGATAAACGTCAGCGAATTCCACATGCCCGTATCAGGCCGCGTGACATCACCATTCGGACAACGCCCCAGATTCAACCGATTCCACCGGGGCATCGACATGCAATGCAACGGCGACACCGTGCGCGCGGCATTTCCCGGCACAGTCACCCTCACCCGCTTCGACCCCAAAGGCTACGGCTACTACATCCTCATCACCCATCCAAACGGGCTGCAGACACTCTATGCCCACCTCGGCAGCATCCTTGTTGTTCCCTCAGCGAAAATCAATGCAGGCGATCCCATCGCAATAGGCGGTTCAACCGGCAACTCCACCAGGCCGCATCTCCACTTCGAGACACGCTACCGGGCCGTGCCGCTGAATCCATCAGAAATCGTAAACCTCAAGACCGGAAAACCCATAAGCCCCACATTCATCTTCAACAAAAAACGGCACACTCCGCAATAAACAGCCCCGCAACACCGAACAAAAACCGCCCCACACCTGTTTCTAATGCAAAGGGCATTCCGGAATCATCACCCGGCATCCCCCAGAAGCATTTCCCCCGCGGCAGAATGAACCAATTGCAACGACCAATCGTTAGCCAAGGGAACAACAACGACAGATCGCCATAAGCCCTGCCCATAAATACCGACAGCAATGATTCAGAAAAAAGTCATCGACGCAATCTACAAAAAATGCCGCCGGCGCCCACAGTCGCCCGACGAGCTCAACATACCCCTCCTTTTCGAGAAACTGCCCGAAGAGGCAATGATCGAAATCGACGAAAACGACATAATCATCAACAACATCGACGCCTCATCACCATTCCACCGCATCCCCGTGAGCCATATCCACGCCATTCTCGAGTTCGACGAAGCGGTGGCAATCGTACTCCACTCATCGATAATCTTCCTGTCGAAAGACGACGGCTCCGTCCACGTCCACCTAAAAGAAATGCGCCCCTCCATCATCGACCGCATCCGCGCCGCAATCGCAGCAGACTGACACAGCCCCATCACGCCCGGGAAAACGCCATCTCCCAAAAATTTTGGCAAACCGAAAAATAATCGTAACTTTGCACTGCAACAGCAACCACAGGCGCAAGTGGCGTAATTGGTAGCCGCGCCAGACTTAGGATCTGGTGACTTCGGTCGTGGGGGTTCGAGTCCCCCCCTGCGCACAAAACAACTGCAAAAACAACCCAGTGTGGCGGAATTTTCCCGCCACACTTGTTATTTCTGTATAGGCGCCTCAGGAAATCTCCGGCAAACCGCATAATAAGCAACCGGAAAACCATCAGAAACGCCACATTATAACTAACACCCAAAACATTCACACCATGCTCAACGTAGGCCAATACCTCCCCGACGATCTCGGCACCGACAGCCAGGGACGTAATGTGAAAAGTTCCGACTTCGCCGGAAAACCCATGATAATCTATTTCTATCCCAAAGACAACACCCCGGGATGCACCGCCGAAGCCTGCTCAATCCAGAGCGACCTTCAGCGCCTCACCGACCGGGGATATGTAGTAGTCGGCATAAGCAAAGACTCCCCTGCCAGCCACATCAAATTCGCCGCAAAATACAACCTGCAGTTCATCCTCCTCAGCGATGAATCAACAGCCGTAAACCAAGCCTTCGGCGTGTGGCAGAAAAAGAAAATGGCCGGTCGCGAATACATGGGCACAGTCCGCACAACCTTCATCGCCGATGCCGACCACTGCATCACACACATCATCACCAAAGTAGACACCAAGAATGCCGGGCGACAGCTCCTTGAACTTCTCTCCGACAACAAATAGCTCCGCCGCCCCACACCCCTCAACAAAAGCCGCCATTGACCGATGGCGGCTTTTTGCGTATCTTTGCACAGCCAATGACAAAAAAACATCACATATCACACTCCGGCTCCCACCTCCTGCCCCTGTTGTTAACCGCAGCCATAATCATAGCACTGACCGGTTCATGCCGCCGTCTGCCTTCACAGGCCGACAACCACCTCATCGGCATAGACAGCATAATAGAAAACCGCCCCGACAGCGCGCTCACCATGCTGCGCGCAACCGACACCACACGCCTCAACCTCCCCGAAAGCCACGCCCTCTACGCCCTGCTCCTCACCCAGGCCGAAGACAAGAACTTCATCGACTCCAACTCCGACACCCTCATATCACGGGCAACCTCCTTCTATTCCACCCATCCCGGCCTATCCCCCACCCGGCGCCTACGCGCCCACTTCTACCACGCCCGCATCCTCTCCAACGCAAAAAACTACGCTCCAAGCCTAATCCATCTCAAAGAAGCCGAAGAAATAGCCCTTAAAATCAACAGCCATCACTATCTCGGACTGATTTACCGTAATCTGGCCGACATCTATGGCGAAATCAGAATTGCAAAAGAACAAGTAAGATATGCACAGCTGTCGTTAGACCACTTTCGCCAAAGCGGCAATGAACGCTTCACAACCTATGCCTACCTGGACTTAGCTCGTGCCTACCTCTCCGCCAACCAACCCGAAACCGCAATAAACACCTTATCGGGAATAACCATAATTACATCCGGACAACAGCAGCCCGACAGCAGCCTGATTGCATATTGCCATCTGATTAAAGCTCACGCAAACTTCCTTCAGGGCTACTACGCTGAAGCAGCATCCAACTACCGCCAAGCCATCCTTATGGATTCCGCTTCGTTACATCAGATCGACTATCGGGGATATATCGTTGCACTCATAAAAACCGGTCATCGTGATTCCGCTCTCAATGTTGCCGCTGAAATATCTCAATTATTTGGAGCCACCTTTATTACACCTTCTCAACTTGCATCGGCAAAAGATGATTATAAAACAGCATTCCACAACCTCCAAAAAGAATATCACGAACTCGACAGCATATCTTGGGCAATGATGCAACAGAATGTGTCAGACACATCAAACATTCTTGCGCAACAAAAAATCGAGAACCATAAAAAAGACATAGCATCACAAAAGAAACTAACATATCTCATCCTTCTCTTTACATCATGCGTAATCTTATTGATTGCAGCATTATGTTATGTCTATTATCTTCGCTTATCACAAAAAAGACAAATAACACTTCTGGAAATATCTGACTTAAAAAACAATCTTTTCAAGTCTTCCAATCAAAACGATAAATTCCGCCAGCAAATTCAACAGCTGTTTATTTCTCGATTCAGAACTATCGATGAATTGTGCACATTATATTACGAGCGCACCGACAACAGGCTCAAATCAACAGCTTTATCAAAAAAAGTAATATCAGAAATAGAATCAATAAAAAATGATAGCGAATATCAGACCCAACTCGAAGCTGAAATAAACTATTATAATTCAAACCTGATAGAAGATTTCAAACGCAACTACCCCGAAAGCACCCCCACAGAGATAAAACTTTTCATATTCTCTGTAGCCGGCTTTTCCAACAAAGCACTATGCATATTTCTTGACACTAAAATCGAAAATTTATACAATCTCAAATCCCGGCTGCGCAAACGCATTAGCGCCAAACCAATCCCTCGACAAGCCGACTTTTTATCGTTAATATAACATAATCAGCACATAATCAATATATTACCAAAACCCACAATTACCCACAACATAACATCCTCATAATCAGCCGCTTATTAACAACTCTATTACAATGATAGAAAATTGCGATTTCTATCATTTTTAATCCATTGCAATTCTGCTTATTACGCGTATTCCATGATAGGTTTTATTATGGCATATTTTTGGTGTTGCCACGATATTCTCCGATTTTTGTCTCAAACCAAATCATCAATTATGAATACCTATAAGTTCCCACTTGCAATCGGCCTGGCAATTCTAACCACGGCTCCCACCATCTATGCAGGCTCCGGAAATGATTTCGACCCGGGTAAAACAATATACGTTCCCAAAGGGCCTCAGTCTAACCGCCCACGCATTCCGTCTCGATCATATATAACCTGTATCTATATATCGGGAAAACTCACTTTCGAATTGCCGACAGGGAGCGAAGCCCTATCTGTCACCATTATCCACAAAGCAACCGGGCAAATTTGGTTTAACCTTGTTAACGAGAATTATCCTTCAATGGAGATCGGCACCGCTTCCGGCACCTACTCCATAACCATCATCACCGAATCCGGCGATGAGTTTTCCGGCTCATTCACCCTTTGACAATTACCTCGTAGTATTTAATACACAATAAAAAGCGCGGCCACGCAAACAACTATTTTTATTAACCCAAAAAACATTACTCTTATGAAAACATTTTCAATGGAGATTCACAACTTTGAGCCGTTGTCAGATATGTCTCTTGAGAACATCAAAGGCGGCGCCGATTCAGTATGTTGCACCGTAAATAGCAATTGTAACATAAATTGTCCAAAGTATGTAAGTTGCCCAAGTAACAAAGTTGGAGGAGGCTCAGGAGAGTGCACCTCAAATAATAGTTAAACGTGTAATCGCCTAAATGGCCACAAGTTTTAGGAGGGGCATTTCTTGAGTTAGACTTCTTTTCCACTAATAAGAACCCGCCCATCAAATGCCCCTTCTAAAACTAACAAATATGTTCATCTCAACCACATAGTTATCAATCATTTTCCCATGTACCAGCAATCGATTTACACCCATATTTTCAAAAGAGACACCAATTATTATCTTTACAATAGTAAAAGTGCACTCTTCGCACAGATTTCGCAGGAGTTATATGAAGTGCTGTATAACCGTTCATATAACGAACTTCCTGAAGATATAGTAGATACACTGAAAAAGCAAGGTGTTATTGTAAGTGCCGACGAGCAGCATCTACATTATCATGAATGCATGGTGCGTTCAAATGCAAGGTCATATAACGACTCTGTTTTAGGGTTGGTCATCGCCCCGACCACAGGATGTAACTTCGATTGCCCATACTGCTTTGAGGGTCAGAAAAGCACCATAAACATGAGCGACAAGGTGGAGAACGGCATCATCGATTTTATAAAAAAGCATGAGAACGCTAAAGAGCTGCACCTGACGTGGTACGGCGGTGAGCCGTTGACGGCATTTAACCGCATCCGCTCTCTCTACGACAAACTCAATTCCCTTAATTTAAAAATCACTGACCATCAGATTGTCACAAACGGGTATAACATAACCCCGGAAATAATCAACTTCTTTCACTACTGTCCACTAAAAATGGACGGGGTTAAAAATTAAATAAATTCGGTTC
>ERZ777011.3371-NODE-3371-length-10313-cov-14.566972_pt1 | contig 10313 bp, 10 predicted proteins | sample MGYA00374964_ERZ777011 | MGnify/ENA primary metagenome ERZ777011 (study PRJEB29310, sample SAMD00008975) | mouse gut metagenome | study: EMG produced TPA metagenomics assembly of the Metagenome analysis of fecal microbiota from mouse which was promoted...
TCCGTCTATATATCCATTTTCCAGTAATCCTTTTAATATTGTTTGTATTCCTACTTCTTTGTCTGTAAAAGTATTCATATTGTATCCTGCAAGTTGCATATTTAGTTCTTCTAATATGCTTGCTTTTTTGTGTGTTTCTGTTGCAGTAGTTGCTCTTGATAGTATTCCATTTTCTCCTACTATTGCATTAATAGAAACACCTGCTAAGATTAGCATTATGATTATTGTTATCACTAATGCTATTAATGTTATTCCGTTTTGACTGTTTTAACATTTTCTTTGCATTCTTTTTCTTCTGTTTCTTCATTTTTCTCCTCCTTATTTTTTTCGGGTAAAACAGTATAAAAACTGCTTTACCCTGTACACAAAATAGAAAAGTGTGTTTTCACACTTTTATTTATATATAATCAGAAGGAAAACCACCTCTGATTACTGGCAAAATTATTTTTTGAAACGTTTTGTTTCTTTTAAACTTAAAAAAATATCTGAAACAGACACATTATACAGTTTCGCTAATCTTTCTTTTAGGGCATCACTTGGATTTCTTTTTCCACATTCTATCATCGATAAATACTCCTTGGTTATATCTAACAATTTGGCCGTTTCTCGTTGTGTTAAATGTCTTGTTTCTCTTAACTCTTGCATTGATTTCAAGGTGTTTTACACCTCCTTTTTGAAACATTTTGTTTTGCTATATTAATATTATCAAACGAAAAGTTTAATGTCAATAATTTTGCTTAAAAATTTGTAACAATTTGTTTCGCTTTTTAAATTTTTTTGCACATTTTGTATAAAAAGTCTTTACATGTTAAACATTTTGTTTTATAATGTCTATGAGGTAGGGTATGAATAGATTAAAAATTTTAAGAGAAGAAAAAAATTTAACTAAAACAGAATTAGCAACATTATTAAATGTAAAATCACAATCAATTGGTCAGTATGAACGCGGAGAAAGAGATTTATCTACTGAAAAGTTAATCAGATTTGCAAATTTTTTCGGAGTTACAACAGATTATCTTTTAGGTGTAAGCAATACCAGATTATCTGATAGTGCCGATTTAAACAATTTGTTACACATTCCAGTACTTGGAAAAATTCCAGCTGGTATGCCAGTGCTTGCAGTAGAAAATATTTTAAAATACTTACCAATTTCTCCTGATATGTTTTCAATTACCGAAGAACAAGATTTATTCTTCCTAAAAGTTGATGGAGAAAGCATGAATAATGTAGTAGCTAATGGCTCTTATGTTTTAGTTAAAAAGCAAGACTATGCTGAAAACGGAAACATTGTCGTTGCACTTGTCAATAATAATGATGAAGCTACATTAAAGAGATACAAAATTATTGATAATCAATTTATTATGTTAGAGCCAGACAGCTCTTTTACAGAATTTGAACCAATAATCATTAATTTGAAAAATCAAAATTTTAGAATTATTGGTAAAGTTATTGGAAATTATAAAGAGTGGTAAAAAAAGTTCAGTATAAAACTGAACTTTTTACTATATTCTAAATCCCTTATTTTTTCTTTCTTTTGACTATTTTTATAATCGTACTAATTATTACAACAGCAATTAGTATTGTACATACAAATATTATTCCATTACTCATTTTATCTATTTCTTTATCTGCACTTAATTCTTTCGTTTCTCCTTGAACAGTTTGCATGTCAACTGTTTTATTTTCTTCTTGCCAGTTTTCAAATTCTTTTAAAAACTTATCATAGTTTTTAGGAACTTCACCAATATACTCTAATTTATATTCACCATCTTGCTTTGTCATTTCTAAATAACATACATTCCTTTGTGGTGTGTCCCAAGAAGTATTATTTGCATCTACTGGTGTAACTTCAAAATTTATATTCATTAAAATTTTATTATCATTATTTGAATTTGTACCATATCCATTTATTCTATAATCTGTAATTCTTTTTTCAATAGGTGTTTCTTCACTTTTAAAATTTTCTAACCATTTTTCTACTTCTGGTTTCCAAATATCTTCTCTGTTGATACTATCTATTCTAGCTTCATATTCTTCTTTTTCCATTACTACACTCTCCTTTCGCACTCATACTTAATTTTTCTTTTCAATTTTGATTATTTCTTCTTTGCCATTTTTATTAACTACAACATTTACCTCATCTGTCGCATCATATTTTGTTAAATCGTACATTGCACTATATGTTAAACTTTTTTTATCTTCTGAAATATCCTTGCTTCCATTTTCTCTTGGTCCCATTGTAAATTCAAATTTTTCATTATTACTATTCAATAAATATACTTCCACATCATACGCTTCATCATAAGCTTTTCTATAATTTTGATATTCTTCTGTCATCCATAATTTATTATACAAATATGAACTTATATCTGATTCAAGTGTTTTAAATTCACTATCTTCTGGTAAAGTTTTCAAAAATTCTATTTCTGGTGTTGTTGGTGGTTCTTTTGGAAGATTTGGTATAACATTTTTTAATTCTACTTCTACTTCCATTCCAGTTTCATATAAAGTAGCATTAGTTACTTTATAATTTGAATTAGTAGAAGATTTTTGTACATATTGAATAGCTGTTCTATTATACATTTTTTCTGGAACATTAACTTTAAAATCCCAATTACCAGTTAAAGTAATTTCTCCATCTCCAAACATAGTATTCACAGTCTCATCTTTTGAAATATTTATTTTTCCAAATTTTACATTAAGTTCTTTACTATTAGGAAAATGATCAGAACCAGTATAAATATTATATACAACTTTTAAAGTATGATCTTTTCTTTCTTCTAAAAAAGTATTAACTCCTGTATTTATAAATTTTTCATCATCTATGTATTCCATTGTCTTTTCTGTTCCGACAAATACTATATACCCATTCTCATCTGTTATAACAATATCTGTAAAGTTCATTTCCCAAACATCTTCTGCTTCACCTTGTATTACTTCCAATGCTTTATCTGATAAATTAACATTAAAAGTCATACTTAAATTAAAATCATCCATAACTAGTTCATCAACTTTTACAGAAGTTTCTAAATCTTCAACTCTTTCACCTGTTTCTTTATTTTCCATTACTGTATTTGAAATTTCTGGTTCCATTTCTGGCTTTTCAATATATCCTTCTTCCATTGCATGACCAATTCCATTACCAGTTGCCCAAAAATTTTCATATATTTTACTAGAAATATCTCTCGCACATACAATACCTGTAATTGAAAACATACATATAACAACTGCAAAACTACTTTGCAATATGTTTTTAATTTTATTTTTTCTAGCTCTTTCTTTTCTAAAATTACTAGCACTAATGTTATCTTTTAAATTGTTTAAAATACTATCTTTATCCATAATCAATTAAAAACCTCCTAAATTTAATAATCGTTTTATTCTTTCTCGAGTTCTATGCAAAGTTGTTTTTACATTACTTAGCGATAAATTCATTTCCTTTGCAATAGTTTTCACTTTTTTATCTTCATAATAAAATTTTGTAAATATTAGATATTCTTTCTCTCCAAGTTTTTTTACATTTTCCATAATCCAATTATTTACTTCTTTTTCTTCTATGATTTTGTCGACATTAAATCTAGAAACTAAAATTTTATCATAATCTTCAATACTGAATTCGTTTGATAATTCTTTATATTTTTTGAATATAATTCTTCTAGTAATTCCAGCTATATACGGACTAAACTTCAAATTTTTGTTAAGCTTCTCTGAATTTTTCCACAAAACTAAAAACACATCTGAAATAATTTCTTCTTCATCTTCTACTTTAATCGTTCCAAAATTTCTAATTATAGCTGTTATATAACTTTGATAATCTTCTAAAAGTTTTTCAAAATTCAATTTTTCTTTATCAAAATATGCTCCAATTAATTCTTCTTTTATCATAAATTGCTCCTTTATTTTGTCCTTACATCTATATATTGTCTTAAATTATATAAAAGGTTACAAAAAAGAGAATATTTTTAAATATTCTCTAATGTAAACTCATCTTTATTGAATTTTATAGTTGTAGGTCTACCATGTGGACAAGTATATGGATTTTTTAAAACCAATAAATTATCAATTAATTTATCTACTTCCATTTTAGTTAAATCCATATTAGCTTTTACTGCTGCTTTACAAGCAACAGTTGCAATAAATCTTTCTTCTATATCTTTACCTTGACTTCTTTCACTTGTAAGCATTTCGTCCAATGTATCCATAAATAAGGCTTTACTAGTTGTTTTTTCTCTATATTCGATATCTGGAATTCCATTAATTTTAACACTATTATCCCCAAATTCTTCTATATCAAAACCAGCTTTTTGAAAAAGTTCAATATTTTCTTTTACAAATTCACATTCTTTATGTGTTAAATTTATAATCTCAGGAATTAAAGTCATTTGAGTATTATTTTTTAAATTGTTTTTATAATTTTCTTTAATTTGCTCATATAAAAGTCTTTCATGAGCAGCATGTTGATCTATTAAATAAATATCCTGTCCAACTTCTATTACTATATATGTTCTAAATAAAATACCAATATATTTATATTCTACTTTTCTTTTATTTTCACGCTCAATAATAGATTTTTCTTCCACTTTATCTATTTCTTTACTTGGTATAATAGAAGGTTGTTTTATAAAATGATTAGTTACAAAATTATATTCTTTTTCTATATACTCAGTTTTTCTTTCTTCCATTTCAGTATTACCTAAAAATTCCTTAGAAAGCATTGCACTTTTTATAGCATTATAAAACACTTTAAATATTTTATCTTCATCTTTAAATCTTACATCCATTTTAGTTGGGTGAACATTAATATCATAATAACTTGCTGGCATATCTAAATTTAAAATAAAAAAGCCAAACTTTCCAATGCCAGTTCCCCCGCCTTTAAATGCTTGATCCGCACTTGCTGTTAAAACATTATTTTTTATATTTCTTTTATTTAGAAAAACTATTTGATCTTTTCTAGTGTCTCTGGCAATTAAAGTTGTTCCAATAACTCCACTTACCTTTATTCCTTCATCTTCATAATCTACTTTTATAATATTTTCTTGAACATCTTTACCATATAATACATATATTAAATCATCTATACTTCCGTTTCCATTTGAAGAAAAAACTATTTTACCATCATTTATAAGCTTTATAGAAACATCTAAATGAGATACTGCAAATTTTTGCAACCATTCCTTTATATATCTAAATTCTGTACTGTCATTTTTTAAAAATTTATATCTAACTGGTGTATTGAAAAATATGTTTTCTACTATTATAGTTGTACCTGTATTGGATGATACCTCTTCTGCTGAAACAATATCACCACCATCAGTAGTAATTTTTACTCCTATTTCTTGATTGTCAGTTTTAGATATTATAGTAAAATTAGAGATTGAAGCAATACTTGCCAAAGCTTCTCCACGAAACCCCATTGTATATGTGTGTTCCAAATCTTCAACACTTCTTATTTTACTTGTAGCATGTCTTTCAATAGAAAGTGGTAAATCCTCTTTTTCAATACCTTTACCATTATCTGTAATTTTTATAAAAGATTTTCCACCTTTTTTTATTTCAACAGTAATTTTAGTAGCTCCTGCATCAACTGAATTTTCTACTAATTCTTTTACCACATTTGCTGGTCTTTCAATAACCTCTCCTGCTGCTATTTGATTAATACTTAGGTCATCTAATAAAACTATTTTCCCCATTATTTGCCCCTTTTTATAGTTTATAATTATCTAAAAAATGATGTGTTTCTCCGTTTTTATGATATGAAATAATTGTATCTAAATTAACATTTTGCACACTATTGAATATATTTACATCAACATTCTCATAGTCTTCACAAAGTTTTTTTATAAGAGCTTTTATCTCTTCTCTTTTCGAAGCTTTTTTCTTATTTGCATAATCTTCTGTAAATTTACATGCACATTCTATAAATTCTAAATTGTTTTTATCTCTCCATTTTACAATATCTTCTTCTTTAACAAAATATAATGGTCTAATAAGCTCCATACCGTGGATGTGAAGTACTACATACCTTTGGCATCATAGTTTGCATCTGTGCACCATAAAACATTCCCATAACTATTGTTTCGATTACATCGTTAAAATGATGTCCTAATGCAATTTTATTGCATCCCATAGTCTTTGCCTTCTCATATAAATAACCTCTTCTCATTCTTGCACATAAATAGCATGGACTATCTTCAATCTTTACGACCCTATTAAATATATCTGTTTCAAACATTTCAATAGGAATATTAAGTATTTTTGCATTTTCTATAATCTTGTCTTTATTTTTTTCATTATATCCTGGATTCATAACAATAAAACAAACTTCAAAATTCATTTTTCTATGCTTTTTTAATTCTTGAAAACATTTAGCCAGTAGCATAGAATCTTTTCCACCAGATATGCAAACTGCTATTTTGTCTCCTTCTTTTACCATTTCATATTCAGTTATACCTTTTATAAATCTTTTCCATATTTCTTTTCTGTAAGTTTTTACAATGGTTTGTTCTATTTCTTCATATCTTTCCATTCTAAGCTCCAATAATATCCTTTATTACTTCTCCTGCTATAATTAATCCGGCAACTGATGGTACAAATGAAATACTTCCTGTCACTTTACCTTCATGTTTTATAGGCTCTTCTTTTGAGTATAATACTTTAACATTTTTTATATCTCTTTGTTTTAACTCTTTTCTCATTACTTTTGCGAGAGGACACACAGAAGTCTTAGAAACATCTGTTATTTCAAATTTTGTAGGGTCAAGTTTGTTTCCTGTTCCCATTGAAGAAATAACTGGAATGTTTAACTTTTTAGCTCTTGCAATTATTTCAATTTTTGCTGTTATTGTATCTACACAATCTATAACATAATTAGCTGTATTGTCAAAAACATCTTCACTATCTGGCATAAAAAATTCTTGATATGTTTTTATTTTTACATTTGGATTTATACTTAAAGCTCTTTGCTTTGCCATTTCCACTTTTGGTTTTCCAATAGTATCGTGAGTAGCTATTATTTGTCTATTTATATTAGTTAAATCAACTTCATCTTTGTCTACTAATATTAAATTTTCTACACCAGCTCGCACTAACGCTTCTACTACAAATGAACCAACTCCACCGATACCAAACACAACAACCTTTGAATTTTGAAGCTTTTTAATTCCATCTTTGCCAATTATTAATTCCGTTCTCTCAAATTGATTTGCCATAATGATCTCCTTTTCAGCGTTATTATTATATCACTAAAAAACAAAAAAGTCAGTATTTTTTCTCAAATACTGACCAGTTTTAAATTAAGTTTATTCTACTTTTCCGTAGACTCCTCCACCGCCTTCAACAATGTGCATTTTTCCGTCACGAGCTCTAATAATATTATTTGCAATTTTCTCTCCAACAACAGCTTCTATATCATCATCTGATAATTTATGCAAAATTGTCATTTCTGTACCGAAATGATTTAACAACTTATCTATTGTTTTCGCTCCAAGTCCTGGTATAAATGTAAGTGGAATTTGATATACATAAGGAGGTCTAAATTCTGGACTTTTTGTATCAACCTTATCTTTTATTATTTCTATTCTATCAAAAACTCCCATTGTGATATTTTTACTTTCGCAGTCTGGGCATTTAGTAACTGGTGCATCACCTGGAATTCTTTTATCACATACTTCACAATATGTTCTATGATATTTTCCTAATTTAGGATCCATACCATAATTAGATATAATTTTTCTGCCATCTTCTCTTCTTAAAGCTTTTAAAAATTCTTTAAAGCTTATTCCTTCAACCTGAATTTTATTATATTCTCTTGCGATTTTAGGTAATGAGTGTGCATCAGAATTTGTTAAAAATGATTTTGTTTCTAGCTCTGAAATTTTGTCAGCTAAAAAAGTATCTGAACTTAAACCAAGTTCAATTGCTGGTATTTTATCATATTTTTCCTTAAAAATTCTCTTTAATGATGATGTACAATTACCGTAAAAACTTTTATGTGGTGTAAATGCATGAGCTGGTACTAATACTCCATTATATTTTTCTACAATATCAATTAAATAATATGCAGAAATATCAGCTCTTTGTGAACTTAAAGTTATGTTTTTTATATGATGACTCATTTCATTTGAAAAGCCTTTTATATCTTTCAAAGTTGGAAAATAGCACAAATTATGAGCACTACCAGTTTTTCCATCATCATTTATTTCATTGGTTTCTATTTCACTTCCTAATATTATACATACTTTATCTTTATATATAATTCCGCCATCTTCTATTTCATAAGCATCACCATTTCTTAAAAAATTCTCTATATCTTCTATAACATAAGGTGAAGCACAATCTATAATTCCTACAAGATTTATTCCTTTTTTCTCTACACATTCTTTTGCAATATTAGCAAAATTTAAACTTCTTGCCGCTGTAATTTTTATTGGTTTTCCGTTTTCACTTCTTCCTATATGAACATGCATATCTGCAAATACTTCGTACATTTTTGCCTCCTAAAATTCAATTCTTTGTCATTATATTTTAATTCGACAAAAAATTCAAGTGCAAAAGAAAAAAGATAGGTTCTTGCCTATCTTTTTTCATATAAAAGTAAATCTGTAAGCCGGGTTCTGTCGTGAATAGTCATTTATCTAGAATATATATTGCTATATATTTCAAGCCACGCAAATCGAGAAAATGGCGAGCAGCCTTAACTTTCTCTATGAGGTGTTGCTCCAGATAGGGTTTACACAGCCAATATGTCACCATACTGCTGGTGGGCTTTTACTCCACCTTTTCACCTGAACCTATAAAGGTTGTTATTTTCTGTTGCACTTTCCCTAAGGTCACCCTCGCTTGACGTTATCAAGTATCTTTGCTCTATGGAGCCCGGACTTTCCTCTCATGAAGCCTTTCGGCTTTCATCAGCGACTATTCAATTTACTTAATTTATATTATAGTACAAAACATTATTTTTTTCAAGTAAAAAGTTATGTATTATATTTAATACATTTTTCTTCTAATAATCTAAAATCACAACACCTTTCTCTTATATTCTTTGGTAGTCTTTCATTATTATATAATTGATACAATTTACAAGCTTTATTTTTTACTTGAATATAATTAGCATTTAACCAAGCTAATTGTTCTTTTAATAATTTTTGATATTTTATATCTGCTATGCTATTACTTTTTATATTTAAATCTACCAAAAAATAATTATTCTTATTTACTGGAATCATATTATTAAAATTAACAGCACCTAATTCACCATTTTTTATTTTGTAGAAATCCAAAGTGTTTTTCATATTTTTGTGTTTAACCTTTGGACTAGTTAATGGTGCAAAATATTCACAATCATTTATTTGAAATAAAATTACTATAAATGGTCTTAATTCTTTTTCATTTTTATTGTAATATACCTTATTATCAAACTTTCTCAAATAATCACAATAATCAGATTTTACTCTAACAATTTTTAAATTTATAATCATTACAAATCTCCTCCTTATAAAAAAATAAAAAGGATTAGAGTTTGACCCCTAATCCTACTTTTTTAAATTCCAATTTTATGGCTGGAAACACCGCTTTTTTTAGTTCCAATTTATGGCTGGATTCACCACTTTTTTTAGTTCCAATTTATGGCTGGATTCACCAACTTTTTGCTAACATTAGCAATAATATTATATGTAATTTATATAAATTTATTGCTTTCTGTATTTTTAATATAACACATTTTTTTATAATATGCAATAATTTTTTATTTTTTGGTGGAGGTGCGGAGAGTCGAACTCCGGTCCAATAAATCTTCCACATAAACTTCTCCGAGTGCAGTTTATTATTTAAATTCCCATATTTAACACTAATAAACAAGTTTTAAATATAGTAGCTTTTAAAAATGCCTACTAATATCAAAAGCAAATATTAGCTTCGTTTCCTGCTAATCGTCGCCTTATCTTAAACCGCAGGTTGTAAAAGTAAGACGTCACTGCAACTTAGGCAGCGAATGCTAATTCTTTATTATCAGCGTTTATTTTTAATTTTTGCCTTTTATAGTGGCCAGGCAACTCCACTACTCGCTATTTATCCTTCTAATTTACTGTCGAAACCAAATACACCCCCATGTTCAATTCACTGTATATATTATTATACTCTTTTTATTCTTTCTATGCAAGCAAATCTTGCAAATATTATGTAAATATGATATAATTAAAATATCTAACCGTGTTTTTTTAGCACATAATTTGACCATATATAATATAACAAAAAAACATGAGACCAAAGGAGGTTTTTTATATGGGAAAAGTTACAAAAAAATATAACTGGGG
>ERZ777011.3372-NODE-3372-length-10313-cov-2.587151_pt1 | contig 10313 bp, 11 predicted proteins | sample MGYA00374964_ERZ777011 | MGnify/ENA primary metagenome ERZ777011 (study PRJEB29310, sample SAMD00008975) | mouse gut metagenome | study: EMG produced TPA metagenomics assembly of the Metagenome analysis of fecal microbiota from mouse which was promoted...
CACTAAGAGGAATCACTCCACTTTCTCTATTCATTTCCATATCGAACTTCACTTGTTTACTAGGAATATTTATTTTTATTATGTTACATTCATTGGGAATTTGATTAATCATATTCTCAACATCAGATAAAATAACAACATCAATATTATATAAATCTTTATCTATTCCTTTTAAGTAATTAATTGCAACTCTTTCTATACCTCCATACAAAAATAGATCCATTACAAAGCACATGTTTTTTTTCATAAATTCACCTACTCAAATTCTATAGTTTCTTTAATTTTATTATCTAATTTATATGGAAAATTATATAAATAATCAGAAAGTTTTTCCTCTATGATTTTTATTTCGTTTTTATACTTTTGATTATTAAAAATTTGGGTATTTTTAATAGATATCTCTGGATTAAACCTACTTTTAGGATTAATATGTTCTTCTGTCTTAAAATTTAAAAATTTTTTTATCTTATTTAATTCTATTTCATAATTATAAATTAAATCTTCAAATTTAACCCTTAAGACTTTTTTAGAGTTGCATTTTTTTTCACTTTCGCGCATATTTTTATAGTATTTACAAAATTCATTTACTTCTAGGGGAATGGCACTCCTATTTGCTTTTCATGCCATATATATTTATTAAGTATAAATAAGTCTCTAGGATCTCTCTCAACAACAATAACTTTTAATTTATCATCAAAATAATTGTCTATTCTAAATAAATTAAATGGTAGTAATAATTGATCCATAATTATATTTTTTCGATTTTTTCCTATAATATTTAATATATTATATATGTACTCGTTGGCATATTTATAAAAATCTTCTGATTTAATATAAGATATTTTCATACCATCTTGATACCTCAATATTTTTTTATTACATAAATTATTTCTTGATACTATTTTTATAGGTTTTCTAATTAGTAGTTTAATAAACATTAATGGAGTAACCTCTTCATGCATATACCAATAATTTTTTAATCTAAATTCAGTTATATTATTTATAAATTTATTTGTTTCTTGCATAAATTCTGGTCCAATAATTTTTTCATAGTTTCCTACCCACCAAACTTTTTTATTATATAATTTTTTCATTTGTATTTCAAATTGTCTGATTGAATCGTCGCTTTTTATAGCATTATTGCCAATTAAAAGCTTATCTTCTAAATCAAATAACCCATTGGGACAGTGTAAGAATACATATTCAAAACTTTTAAAGTCATTTGCACAATCTTTAAATTCAGATACTAAATCAGTAATTGCTGATGAACCTGATCCCATATATCCAGTTGAAACTATTATTCTATCCATTATTTATTTCCTTTCTCATTAATAATTTTTTTATATTTTTTAAAGGTAATTTAGAAATTATATAATTATAATTTTCATCTCTAGTCAAGTATAACATTAAAAAATATAATGATCCACATATTCCAACAATTAATATAGCATTAAACATTATCCCAAGATTAATTTTTTTTATGATTATTGCAATAGGAATAAATAGCATTGACGTAATAAAGTATTTTATATAATTTTTATTTAGTAATGATATTTCTAATTTCATTTTTACTTTTATATATATTAATTCTAATATAAATAATATTGTTTCTGAAATTCCTGTTGTTAATATGGCTGTCGCTGGATTAAATACTTTGAAAATTACTAATAAAGTATTTAATCCAGCATTTAAGATGCCACATAGTAAAGAAAATTTAATATATTTTTTCTCGTTTCCACTCGGATAAAATATTAATTGTACAAATAAAAAGCCTATACATGTTATTATCCTAAAACAACAGATAATGTAGAAAGGAATAATTGCCCCTAGATATTTATCACTTCCATATATAGTTATTATTTCTCTTGTTAATACAAACATTCCAATACACATAGGAATTACAAACATAAGAAATGTTGATAATATTTTATTAATTAATTCATCATGTTCTTTGCTATTTTTATTTTCCAATAAATACGATACTCGGGGAATAGCAACATATATCATGGCTGCGGGAATTGAAGTAATTGTTGTGACAATATAATATGATATATAGTATATAGTTACTGATACTCCATCAACAAATTGCCCTAGCATAATCTTATCTAATTGAGCATATAATAGACTTACATTATTAATTATTAAAACATATATTAATGGTTTTATATATTTTTTTAATTTGACTTTTTTAAAATTAAATTTAATTTTTTTCTTTATGTATATAAAACTTATTATATAATTTAAAAATACTGTAATCCCTACTATTAATGCATATAATAATATATCTTCTGGCTTTTTTACAAAAATTATTAGCAGTAAAAAATATAATATTTTTACAATTACTCCTTTGATAGTTATAAATGAATAATTTTCTAGTGCTTCATTAACAAATTCCATGTAAAAAATATTAGCTACTATTTGGATAGCTACTAGAAAATATATTGAAGTTGCTATTCCACTTGATGAAGTAAATCCATATATTAAAAAAATCATTAAACATATTAAATTTGTTATTAGAGAGAAAATAAATAGATTTGTAAATAGTTTACTTACTTTTTCTTTATTATTTCTAATCTTGCTTATCTCTCTAACTCCATAGTTATAGATCCCAAATCCAGCAAATACCAAAAAAACTTGCATTTCGGAGTATATTTTGTTATATGTACCATATAAATTAACATCAAGTATTCTTGCTATGTAAGGCCCTATGAAGATAGGAATTACTAAATCTACTATTGTTAAAATAGCCTTGTATATTGAATTTTTTAACAGTGACTTTTCTTTCATTTTATCGCCTCTTAATTGCTTTTATTTAGTTTAAGTATACCATATATTAATTAATAATAAAAGTTTCTATATTAATTTTATAAAATCTTAAATAACTGATAAAAGTAAGCAAAAAGATCTTTATAATTTTAATCTAGTAATATATGTAATTCTAAAGAAAAAAAACTGATAATACTTTAATATTACAGTTTTTAATTTATTTAAATATCATATGTTTTATCTATTTCTTTTAGTTCATTAAACGTATCAATTTCAATAATATCTCCTTCATAACAAGGTCTAACAAATATTTTATAATTTTTTTTGCAGACATCAAACATTACTTGCTCCCAAAAATATTCTTTTCCTCCAGGCATTTTGAACACTTTTTCTATATCTTCATTCATTTTTTGACCAGTTTGTTTATCGCAATAAGCGATCCCATACATTTGATAACCATTTTGACCCCCTCTTTTTTCCTTCGTTATTATTCCATTTTTAGTTTCTATTATCCAATCATCAGTTATTTCAATAAATTTGCCTGTGTAGTTACTATGGTATTCGTATTTTCTTATTATATTTGGATTGCTTAAAAACAAATCTGAATCCAAAACATAAGCATTTTCTAATTTATCTTTTATAACGTAGGCTGAAGATATATTATTTGCTTCATTATATAGTTTATTTTCATAAAAAATTATATTTGGATATTTGTTTAATAGCATTTTAAATTGTTCTCCTAAATAACCAGTTACAATAATTATTTCTGGTATTTCTGCCTTAACTGCAGCATCTAATAACGTTTCTATTATTCTTTTGCCTTTTACTTTAATTAATGGCTTAGGGGTATTTAGGGTTATAGGTAGCATTCTGGAACCAAAACCCGCAGCTAAAAAAATTGCTCTTTTTACTCGATATGGTGCTAATGCATCAAGACCTTCTTTAGTTATCATATTGCTGTTATCAATATAATTACAAACCTCCAAAAGGATAATTATTTTTTATTAATTCTGTTATTGTATTATTTATAGTTCCTAATGACAATTTTGTAATGTTTGAAAGTTCTCTTTGTGAAATCTTTCTTTTTTCTCTTTCTATTGCTACAAGAACTTCAAATTGATTCATTGTTAATTTCATAATGTTTTTTTCCTTTCTTCTTTACGATTTATAAGATAAATTATAATTTTAAGTAGAATATTAAAAAATAAAATTATTAATGATATTATAGCGGCTTCGCCAAACATCATATTTCCTTCAAAATTATTTATTAATAATGATAATGACATAGTATTAGCATTGAATAAAAATACTATAGCTGAGATAGTAATCATGGAATTTACGAAAAAGTAGACAAACATCTCTCTTATTGTTGATTTTGTACAAGGTATAATGACATCTTTTATTAAATTAAAAATATTTATATTACAGGTTTTGGCTATTATTTCATAATTAGGATTTATCTTTTTCATTGCATTGTATGCCATTAAATAAGGACTTGCTATAAAATGAATAACATTTACTAATATTAGTATTATGAATGTATTATAAATAATACTTCCATTATAGCTAATAGTATATGATAATCCTAAAACTATTCCTGGTATTGTTAGTGATAGTAGAATTAAAATATGTATTAAATTATATATTTTGCCTTTATTTCTAGCAGTTAAATAAGCAGCGCTATATGATATTATTGTTCCTAATATAGCTACACCTATAGATATTAAAAGCGAATTAAAAATAAATTTAGTTATTCCATAATCTAGTGTATATTGTATATGTTTCAATGACAAGTGCGGATTTATAACTATATTATCTATAAAGGCATAATATACAAATGATAATATCACTACTAAAATAAATGTTATTATCATATACGTGAATATTTTAAGTATTATATTAATGACTCTGCTATTAGATACTTCATTATTGCTATTTTCTATATTGCTGATTGTATAATCTTTACTAATAGTATCAAATAAAAATGATATAATTGCAGGCAGTAATAAAAATATTCCTATCATTGTGCCTGTCGAATAGTCTAATAAACCTATTACTTCTTTATATAAAAATACTGGTAATGTTGTGAATTTGCCTCCTACAGCTAAAGGTACCCCATAATCTGTAAAAATCATTGAAAATACTGCAAACATTGAAGAAAAAATAGGTTTTTTAATATATGGATAAGTTACTTTTTTGAATATCTGATACTTATTTAATCCTAATACTTTAGCACTATCATATAAATTATTATCTATGTACTTAAATCCGTCATCGATAATTAAAAATGCTATTGGAAATGAATACATAATTGAACCTATTACAATTCCTGAAAAACCTATTATATCAAAGCCAAATTGTTTTGAAATGATGCCATTTGCTCCAAATAAATTAATTAATCCTAAACCATGGGATACTGATGGAATTAACATCGGGATAGTTATTAGCATTTTTAATACAGCTTTGTGCTTAATGTTAGTTTTATTTATTGTATACGCTAAAAAGCAAGCTATTAGTAATGATAAAATAGTAGAAATTATTGTTATACTTAATGAATTTATTAATGCTGTTTTGAAGGTTATAGATGAAATTAATGCTAAAAAGCCATCCCATTTTACTTGCATTAGCATTTTTGTGAGTGGAAAAACTATTGAGAATATCAAAAATAAAAAAATAAATAAATTAACGTATTTCTTTTTTATCATAAGTCTATTCCTGTACATTTTTCAATAGAGTTAACTTTTTCTATTAAGTGATCTGTAACAAATCTTTTTACATATTCATTAGCTGGTTTATTAAAAACTATATTAGGTTTATCAATTTGTTCTATTATCCCCTTATTTAATATCATAACTCTATCTGAGAGAGAAAAGGCTTCTTCTTGATCGTGAGTAATATATATTATAGTTGTTTTAAACTTTTTTTGAATATCCTTTAATTCTTTTCTTAAATGAAGCCTATTATCAGCATCTAATGCAGACATAGCTTCATCAAACAAAATTACATCTGGACTTAATACTAAAGTTCTTGCTATCGCCACCCTTTGTTGTTGTCCACCAGATAGTTCATGGGGATATTTATTAAGGTGTTCTTCCATATTTAAAAGGGTTAGCATTTTAATACTTTCATCTTTAGCTTTGGATTTATTTCCCAATTTATTTTTTAAAGCATATGATACATTTTCTAAAGCAGTCATGTTAGGAAATAGAGCATAGTTTTGAAAAACTATACCCATATCTCTTTTAGATGCGTCAATATTAGTTATGTCTTTACAATTCTTTATAATTTTTCCTGATGTTGGTTTTTCTATTCCTATTAATAATTTTAATAAAGTTGTTTTACCACATCCACTTGGACCTAACACAGAAAGAAATTCATTATTATAAACTTCAAAGTTAAGATTATTTAGTATTACTTTATTATTATACTTTTTTGTTAGACATTTTACTTCTAAATTAACCATTATTTTTACTCCATAAATCTATTAAATGTTCTCTGGTTTCAATACTTTCTATACCTTCCATATTTGCATCTTTTAAATTAGTTGGATAGTTTTTTAAATTGCTTTTTTGATTTTTTAATATAACATCTGGGTAGTAATTTTCTTTATCGTAGTAATTATATTCATTTAAAATCCAATTAAATACTTTCCTAACGTTTTCATTTCTTTCTTTACCTTTAATTATACCGAATGAGCAAGTATTATAAGGTGAGCCAGTTTCTAATTCTATTATTTTAAAATCATAACCTTCATTTATAGCTATTGCACCTTGTTGAGTCATACCCATAGCTATAGCTATTTCTCCTTGTTTTAATAAGTTAGTTGGTCCAGAACCTGACGTCGTGTATTCTCTTATATTTTTACTAAGTTTTTGAAAATATTCTAATGCCTTTTCTTCACCCATTATATTAACAGCATTTAAATAAAATGCATAACCTGTTCCTGAAGTTTTTGGATCTGGTATGGCAATAAGATTTTTATATTCAGGTTTTAATAAATCTTCATAAGTTTTTGGTTCAGGTAATTTATGTTCTTTGAAATATTTATTATCTATAATTAGGTTCATGGTGTATTTTGACCAAATCAAATAATTTTGGGCTTTATTTACGCCATCTAAATAAATGCTAGTATCAAAGTCAGATAAATCAGCAAAATTACTAGATATATTGTCCATGTGAGCTGTTTCTAACTCCATTACTATATCAGCTTCTACATTTGTTCCTTCACTTTTTATTTTAGCTGCACTATTTCCAGTAGATAAATACTGTACTATAACATCTAAATCTGGGAATTGTTCTTTTAATTGTGTTTTAAAAACCTGCATGCTATTTTCATTCATAGATGTATAAATTACTACCTTATCCTTTTTTGATCCACATCCTGTGGCTAATAGTAAACATATTATTAACAATATTATTTTCTTCATTTTTTTCCTTCTTTCTAAATATTATGTTCATATTTAGATTATATTATCTTTTTTTGAACATGTCAACTATAAAAAAAGAATTTTTTATTTTAATATATTAAGCCATTTTTTTAATATATTTTCTATTAAAAAATTCTTACTTTCTTTTTTTGCGTTTTTTCCTATGATTTTTATTTTGTTTTTATTTTTGATTAAGTAGTTTATTTGGTTGGCCATTTCTTCACAGTCTCTATTTTTTATTAAGTAGCCATTATAACCATTTTTAATTATTTCTTTTGGCCCTGTTAAAATATCAAAAGAAATTGTAGGTAAGCCACAGTTAAAAGCTTCCAATATTACCATTGGAAAACATTCTTTTACAGATGTCATAATATAAATATCTGATTTTAACATATATTTTTTTACCTCTTCTGGATTTACAAAACCAGGCATTATGACTTTTTTTTCTATTTTAAGTTCTTTAATTTCTTTATTTAATTTTTCTTTTTCTGGTCCATCTCCTAAAAGATATAGCTTAAGATCTGGATTATCTTTTATAGCAAAGCTTAAAACTTTCAATAAACTAGAAAAATCTTTTATAGGATCTAGGCGGCCAACTGCTATAATAGCATTATTATTAAGTTTACTAACGTCTTTCGAATCGCTTTCTAATATATTTTCTATTTTTTTAATTTTTAAATTAGTATTTTTAAACCAATTTTTATACATATTTTCTTGGTATTTATTAATCACTATTACATAGTCAAGATTTTTGTAGTTTTTAACAATTTTTTTTCGATATTCTTTTTCTTCGATATAATTGTGTTCTTGAGTTAGTTTTAACTTCTCTTTTTTGCCATACTTACTTAATAGTTTGCCATATTCCGTTCTTGTAGAAAAATAAATATCCGCGTCATTTAATTTGATTTCTTTTTTTATTAATTTATTTTTTAAATATAGTGTTTTAATTGATTTTAGACCTTCTTTAAAAGCTTTTATAAGTTTTCTTGATTTTAAATACTTTTTAAATTCTTCTCTATTTGGTTTACCATTATATAAATATTTTATTTTTATTTTTTTATCTATATTATATGCTGGTTCTTTCCTTAATTTATAAAATGATACTATTTCTATTTCGTAATTATTTGAAAGTCCATTGGCCATTGTGATCGTTTGTTTTTCGACACCACCATGATTTAAATGAAGCATTAATATTTTTATTTTTTTCATTTTCCACCATTATTTTTAGAAAAATTATAAGCACTTTTAAGCATTTCTTCTAGTCCTAATTTAGCTTCCCAATTTAGTTTTTCTTTGGCATAAATAGTACTTGCATAACACTTGGCTATATCACCGGGACGTCTATCTACTATTTTATAAGGAATGTCAATATTATTAACTTGCATAAAAGTATTTACTAGTTCTAAGACACTATAACCATGACCAGTTCCTAAGTTGTAATAATCTATACCAGTTTCTTTAAATAATACTTCTAAACTTTTAATGTGGCCTTTAGCTAAATCAACAACATGGATATAATCGCGAATACCTGTGCCATCAGGAGTGTTATAATCATTGCCATAAATATTTAAATAGGGGAGTTCACCATTTGCCACTTTGATGATGTATGGGACTAAGTTATTAGGAATACCATTTGGTTCTTCACCAATTAAGCCACTTGGGTGCGCACCGACCGGATTAAAATATCTTAAAATAGCAATACTCCAACTATTATCTGATGTATATAAATCTTTTAAAATGCCTTCAATATAAAGCTTAGTTGAGCCATAAGGATTGGTAGTTTCTAAATGACATTTTTCATCTAGGGGAAGTTTCTCAGGATTACCATAAACCGTGGCACTTGATGAAAACACTATTTTCTTACAATTAAATTCTTGCATTACTTCTAAAAGAGTTAAGGTACTATCAAGATTATTACGATAATATTTTAGAGGATAGCTAACTGATTCTCCAACTGCTTTAAATCCTGCAAAATGGATAACTGCATCAATACTATTTTCTTTAAATATCTCTATTAAAGATGCTTTATCACATAAATCATGATCATAGAATTTAAAATCTTGATTAGTGATTTTTTTAATATTTTGGATTGCTTTAATACTTGAATTGCTTAAATTATCGACTACAACAATGTTATAGTTATTTTCTAATAATTCAATACAAGTATGGGAGCCAATATAACCTGCCCCACCTGTTACTAAAATTGTTTTCATTCGTTTCCTCTTTTCTTTTTTAGTTTTTTATGTTCAAATAAGATATTAGTTTTTAAAACGATAAATAAGAAGAATACCATCACTACAATATAGATAGCTATAGCTTGCTTATTATCACCTAAAACAAATAAAATTGATATAGCTGAAAAAATAGCATTGATAAAATAAATTAAGAGAACGGTTTTAGTGGGTGAAGAAGTCATACGCAACAGCTGATGATGAAGATGCTCTTTATCAGGAGTTCCCACGGATTCTTTTTTTAAGACTCTTCTAATTATGGCAAATAATGTATCAAAAATAGGGATAAACAAAATTATAATTGGAATGATAACTGAAGTTATAGTTGCTACTTTATAACCCAAAAGCGCAATAACAGCAATCATAAAGCCTAAAAACATACTTCCTGTATCTCCCATAAAGATTTTAGCTGGAGGAAAATTATGGAATAAAAAGCCTAAGGTTGACCCAAGCATAATAAGAGATAAAATAATATCTAAGCCACCAAGTTTATTTAATACAAAACCTAAAATAGCAATGGTTAAGAAATAAATAGAACTAATACCTGATGCTAGACCATCTAAGCCATCAATCAAATTTATAGCGTTAATAATTGCAACGATAAAAAAGACTGATAATATCATGTTAACCCAAGTTGGAAAAATAAATTCAAAGCCTAAGAAAGTAATATTATTAAAATAAAGTTTGCCATATAATACAACAACTAAAGCCGCAAGAATTTGACAAATAAATTTATAACGGGCTGGAACAGAGTTAATATCATCTACGATGCCAATTAGAATAATTATAAAACCACCAATTAAAAGAATAATCGTAGACTCTATAAATTTACTTTTTTTCATAATATCACCTATAAATATATTAGCATATTTTTGTTATTATTGTTATT
>ERZ777011.3374-NODE-3374-length-10301-cov-98.022155_pt1 | contig 10301 bp, 10 predicted proteins | sample MGYA00374964_ERZ777011 | MGnify/ENA primary metagenome ERZ777011 (study PRJEB29310, sample SAMD00008975) | mouse gut metagenome | study: EMG produced TPA metagenomics assembly of the Metagenome analysis of fecal microbiota from mouse which was promoted...
TTATCGGATATAGGCGGGTGCCGCTGCCGCCTGCCAGGACTATGCCTTTCATATGAATTTGGAATTAAGTCAATATGGCTTTATCGTAACCTTTTCGCTATGCCCTTGAATGCATAGATTGCCATGCAATATGTTGCCTTGAAGAAATTTACACCCTCTATGTTGTGTATTACGTTCCATTGTGATTTGAACATTTTCACCTTGTCTGACGAACGTGAATTTTTGCTCAGGCGATACAGCGCATGCACTATACCTGTATTATGCGCCGTAATGCCTTTTTTCAATATCCCGAGCCAGAAAATGTAATCTTCCTTTTCCTCATGCACAAATCTTACATCGCCAATGACATCAGACCTGAACAAGGCCGTAAGACATGGAATCTCATCGCTTTTAAGTAGGTCCTGATAGTCTGCGCTGCTTTTGGTGCGGATTATCCTCCCGCTACGGACTCCGTCATGCGATATCTTTTCATAGCAGGAATAGACGAAATCGTACCCGTTATTTGAAATGAAATCCAATTGCTCCTCAAGCTTTGACGGAAGCCAGATGTCATCGCTGTCAAGCATTGCGATATATTCTCCTTTTGCATGTTCAAGTCCTATGTTCCGTGGACGTGACGGAGACCCGGAAGGGGAGTCTGTTTTCAGATAATGTATCCTGCCGTCCTTTTCTGCATAACTAAGGATGATTTCAGAAGACTTGTCCGAAGAGCAGTCATCTATGATTATCATTTCCCAATTCCTGTATGTCTGGGCAAGCACGGATTCAATAGTGTCCGCAATATAATCCGCCGCGTTGTAGCACGGCGTAATTACAGAAACCAGATGGCTGGTCATGAGGTTATATCTTTAATGAAAAGAGGTTAGTTTTATTTTTTGGAAATCTGCTTACGGATCACTATGTTCTGCCCGTCAAGACAATTGCCGGATTGGGAAATCAGATTGCAAATCACTTCCGCCACTTCATCAGGTTGCATGATAGTCGAAGGATCTTCATTCGGTGCCAGGCGCTTCCTTAACTTTGTCGCACATCTTCCTGGAGACACGCAATAAACTTTGATTCCATATTCCGCCAGTTCTTCTGTCAGGGTCTGGGACATTGATATTACAGATGCTTTGGAAGAAGAATAGCTCAGCCAGCCCGGACGCGGTGTCATACCTGCTGTAGAAGCTACATTCAGTATTTTTCCGCCTGTTTTTTTCATATACCTTACGGTTTCTTTCATAAGCATGAACGGAGAAAATACATTTACCTTATATGTATTCTCCATACTCTCCAAAGTCGTCTGCAAAAGCGGCTGTGGGTCAGTATATCCGGCTATATTCAGAAGGCAGTCAATCGCTCCGTATTTCTCGAATACAGATTCTATCACAGCAGGAATTTTTTCAGGTTCCTGAAAATTTATATCCCATAATGAAATGTCCTTATACATGCTTTCCATCATGGACTTAGTCTCTGACAGGGTTTTCATATTCCTGCCGAGCAGCGCTATGTTTGTGAAATCCGCCGTGCGGCTCAGAGAAATTGCAACCTCCCGGCCTATACCGGAACCGGCGCCTGTTATAATGCATGTTTTCATCTCTTACTTGCGGTTGCTTATATAGTTCCTGTAAATTATTTCTCCTGTCAGCAAATCAATGGGATTCGTGATTTTTATATTATAATCTGTTCCCTTTATCACCCGGATTTCTTCCTTTAGCACATCATAAAGAAGGCTGGAATCCTCCGTATATACGTCACCTCTTTCTAAGGCGATTTCATGTGCCTTCCGCAGTAAGTTGGCATTGAATTTCTGAGGAAGCTGAACATTTATCAGTTCAGACCTGTTAAGAACACCATGCACGTGGGAATTGCCGGTCAAAACAGTGAACGGTATATCATTGCCATATATGACATTAGGTTCCGGATAGTCAATCAGACTCTTGAATTCGTTTTGTTTTACGAAAGGACGGGCTGCCTCATGTATTATCACGTTGCCGTTCTGGACAGCCTTCAAGCCATTATAGACGGACTCCTGCCTTGTTTCGCCTCCTTTGACAAATACGACATTCTTGGTTATATTATATTCATGAAGCATCTGTTTGATGGAATCAATGAAAGACGGGTCGCAGACAATAATGATTTCGTTTACATCGTCCAATTGGTCAATGCGCTCCAAAGAGTGCATTATCATAGGTTTACCTGCCAGAAGCAGGTATTGTTTTGGAGTGGATTCCTGCATTCTGCTTCCTTTCCCTCCGGATAATAACAATACGGAATACATAATTATTCGGTTTATGTTCATCAATGCCGCGATGCGGCTTAAGAATTTTATTTCAGATAAGATTTGTTAAGGTCGCGTTCTATGTAATCGTGATGTGACACCCTTTTCTCTTCCGGCGGCAGTTTCATATAGTCGCCATATAATGCTGACAGATACTTGTCCGGCTCTTCAGGTCCATATACCTTGATGCTTTCAAAATCATACTCCGCAGGTGTTCCGAAATACGAGCGTGGCATTATTTCCTTGCTGCCCCAGTTGCCGACAAGGTTTCCTGCATATTCAGAATTGTCGAAATCATATTGCGTACATAATCTTCGTATGCCGTCATTGAGTTTTCTTTCGGAAACGAATAGTGGACAAATGATTCTACCGAATATAAGTGCCATATTCTTGTACCAAGCTCTGTGTTTTCTGAATGCGCATACGGCAGTGTCGTAAATCTGCATTCTCCTTTGGATTTTCCGGAAATTTTCATGCGCCTGCTTATATTCGTTTCCGATGCCGTCCAAAGGAAATACATCGATATAAAGACCTCTTGTGATAGGCTGGCGCTTGTTTTCGGTCAATGTCGTTTGCGTATCATAGATTTTTGCAAATAGATAAGTGTAGTCCTTGTTTTCCTTGCCCGGAAACTCAAGACGGTATTGCCCTCTGCCGGAATCGGCCATAATACTGCACAACTTATCATAATCTTTACGTGGCATCGCAACATCAATATCATCGTCCCATGGTATGAAGCCTTTGTGACGGACAGCTCCAAGCATTGTCCCGCCGATGATATAGTATCGGAGATTGTTGTTCTTGCACTCCTGATGGAACCATTGCAGCATATTCAGAAGCACGCAATGCACCTGGTTGGTTTCGGTATTGCTCATGATTATAGTGTTGGTTATGACAATTCTTGTCAGTAGATTTTCTTATTTGTCGCAGTCAGTCTTTTATAAAGCTCCAGATATTCCGAGTTCATCCTGTCTATGGAAAAATCCCGGCAGCGGGACGCGCTGTACTGTTTCTTTGATTCCATATGTCCCGGGTCGGAAAGCAGTCCGCTTATCTTGCTTGCCAATCCTTCAGCATCTTTATAATTGAACAGCAGCTCCTTTTCGCCTACAACCTCGCACAGCCCGGCGACATCCGTAGCCAATACTGGCAGTCCTGCTGCCATGTATTCAACAGCAACAAGACCGAATCCGTCCCACAAGGTGGAAAGCACACCGATGTCGCACCCTTTTATAAGCTCTTCAACATTTGTCCTGTTGCCGAGCATATGTATCCTTGAGCTTATGCCAAGTGATTCAGCTTCCGCTGCCATGGCACATTCCAGCGGGCCAGAACCGATAAATACTCCGTGTACGGAACTTTCGCAAAGCGCGATTGCCTTGATGAGCGTAATAGGGTCCTTGGGGTGGGCCATACGGGCTACCATGACAATATATTTTGCTTCGGGTTCCAATTGTATGGCCTCAGAAAGCCTGTCAGGTGCGGATGAAAATTTTTCCAGGTCAACCCCGTTGGTGATTGTGACGGTTTTCTCCGACAGTGATTCCGAACACAGCCACTTGTCGATGTTCTCTTTTGTCTGCCTGCTGATGCATACTATCTTGTCGTAGCTCTTGTAGAACCATCTGTCAAGAAGTCTCAGCACGCTGTATTTGCGCCTGTTGTTGTATGTATTGTGTTCAGTCGTTATCAGTACCGGACGCTTTTTGCGAGCTGTCAGCATCTGCGCAATTTTGGCATACAGCTGATTCGGAAACAGATGCACGTGCACGATGTCATAGGCACAAAGATATTTCCTGATTACAAGAATATTACGAGGGTCATATGTCTTGGGATACTTGCCGCGTATTACTCTGATGCCTGCATCTGAGTAATCTTTCTCTTTGAAATACAGGCTGTCTTCGTTTCTTAAAGACAGGACATCCGCCTGATGCCCATGCCTGACCTGATATTTCCCGAACTCATATACAAGTGACTGTACGCCTCCTGTCCCTATGTTGGGGGTTATATGAAGTATTTTCATATTGCGTCAAACAAATTCTCCCATAACGACATCACGGCTTCCGGGCTGTATCTTTCCAAAGCGTCCTTGCGTGCCATTATGCCCGCTTCTTTCAAGGCTTCGTGATTGCTTAGTCTTGCTGATAGTGTCTCGGCAAGCTTATCCACATTGCCGTTTTCCACCAGCCAACCGTCCGTCCCGTCATGGATTATCTCCCGCGGACTGTTCGGACAGTCAAAACTGATGCATGGCAGTCCCATCATCTTGGCCTCTATCAGCACCAGTACGAGACCTTCATATCTTGATGACAATACGAAGCATGAAGACTGTCTGAACTCCTCCACTATATGTGGGGTCGAATCCTTGAACAGTATCCTGTTGGCGACACCAAGGTCTTCTGCTAGCTTTTCATTGTCCTGTTTGTCTGCTCCCGAGCCTACTATACGCAGTGTCCAACCTGGCGCGTCCGTTTTTGCCCAAGCCTGAATCAACATGTCGAACCCTTTTTGTGGAGCATGGCGTCCCACGGCAAGGATAACTTTATTGTCGCATGACGAGGGACCTTCGCTATTCATTGAAGTGAAATTCGGTATCACCTGTATGTGGGGAGCCTTCATAGCAACGTAATCTTTTGCATCAGCCTCAGTAAGCACGACAGTCTTGTCCACAAACCATGGCGCAAGCATCTTGTATATGCTGCCTATTTTCGAACCAGCCCACAGATTGAAGTGCTCCCAAGCTATGTTTTTGATTTTCAATCCCCTTAAGGCTGGGACGGAAATTCTTACCAATGGAGTTGCAACGGTAATCATGATGTCAGGACGTTCCTTAAGTACGATTCCCCTCAGCTTGCGTATATTGACAATATTAAGTGCACCTTTTGAAAACATTGACTTATGGAACGAAGAGCCGAGAGACAAGGTCTTGACGTTTTCCTTTACCTTATATGGGCACAGTCCCGCGTTGAATGTCTCAATTGTGACTATGGATACATTATGAACATCGGAAAGCATATTGGCCAGTTCGACAGTCATCCTCTCAATTCCTGCACGGTTGCGCAGGCTTTCTGCGAACAACATGATACTTTTCATATTCTATGCATTAAGAATCATTTTGATATAATTGACAGTCTCACTCCTGAGATTTTCAAGGCGTGAATTGACGTCATTGTAGTCGATAAACTCACCGAAAACGTCCGGCATATCCTCCGGAACAGTCAGCAGCCTGCCGGCCAGTCCGTAAGGCTCAAGCATTGACATGAGTTTGGCTATATTACTCCATCTTGCGAACGTCTCAGACTCGTGCCCCTCCGAACAGTGCCCCTTGTGGTTGTACGCGCAGATGTCAAGACAGACACCGCAACCATAGCTGCCGGAGAGAACGGATATATTTTTCTTTACCATAAATTTCTGATGATTCTGCCTGTTTTTCTCATTGCCCCATGAAAATAGCACAGCGCAATGTCAAGTCTTGGGGTTCTTGTTTCCTTTTTCCATATGGCCAGGCAATGTCTCTTGATATCTGCCGAGGAGAATCGGGTGCTCTTGCTTATCTCCCATAGGCGGAAACCGACTATGACATGCCTATAATATCCTGTTGCGTATCCCAGTTCCCTGAGCCTGTTATATACGATATGCGCTTCCTCAAAAGCCACTCCTGAGGCATGTAGCCTGAAAGTTACACATGATGAGGATCTTCTGAAATAATCAAGTGGAAGCGGAACTTCCACGACATTTCCGCAATTGGCCAGTTCAATCCAGAAAAGATAGTCGCCCGATGCACGCAGTTTCGTATAATTTGAAGGAATGTCTTGAATAGCGGACTTTCTTATGATGGCTGAGCTGGCGTTCATCAGATGGTTGCCCAGCAGCATGTTGGATTTGATGAAGTCTTTTCCTGAATAATATTTTGTCTTTTTGGTCTTGCTTATGCTTCCTTTTCCTGTCACTTTGCCTTGCTCATCAATATAATATAGGGCTGACGCGGCGATTGTTATGCTCTTGTCTCCATTTATGGCAGCAGTCAGCTTGGCAAGAAAGTCCAAGTCGGCCACGTCGTCAGACTCTGCAATCCAGATGTATTCCCCTTCGGCAAGACGGAAACCTTTGTGCCACTGAATGAATGTGGACCCGCTGTTCGCTTCGTTATATACGATATGTTTTACTTTAGGATGATTGCGGTATTGCTCTATCACTTCCCGGCTGTTGTCTTTTGAGCAGTCGTCGAGAATGATTACTTCGAAATTGTCGTAATGCTGATTTATTACACTGTCTATCCTTTCTTTCAGAAAAGGCGCATGATTGTAATTTGGGATTATTACACTGACGGATGGGTTCATCTTTTTGTTATGTTATCACGTTCGACATAATGAGGATTCATCACTGAACAATATGGAATATATCTCATGTAGTTTTTAATGCTGAGGTAGTATGTGCTATATGTGATTAGAAAAAATACTAAAAGAATCCAGGCATTGTTGTGAATGCGTTTATTTGCTGATTTCATGGCTTGTCCGCAATAGTCCCCGAATGAAATGCAAAAGAAAATCATGAAATAATTTACCGTTCTCCCCCAAATAAGGGGATTGATGGCAGAGCCTATTCCAAATAGAATCATTATGCAAATGATATTTTCAAATTTAAGTTCCTGTTTAAATTTGAATTTGATTATCCATGCGAAAAATAAAGGGAATACAGCGTTTCTGAGAAAATATAGAAATGTTACCAGATACCCGTAATGGCCTCCCCAATATCCATTAAATTTATCGATTATATATGAACCTCCCAAATGAGACATCACATTACCGGTAAAATATAGTAATCCCAAGCTGACGAAGGAGAGGATAATAAATTTCTTGTTGAATCTTATTTTATTAAGAAACGGTATGATAAATAAGATTATAGCGGAGAAATGGAAAAGACAGGAAAGTGCTGCACCTATGTAGTATTTAAGCCATTTTTTTTGTTCGTAGTTTTTGTGGTTAAGAAGAAATACTGCTATTGCCAGAACTTCACGTAATATTTCTGTGGTGAAATATATATATATGCTGAACTCTAAGACAAAGAGCGCGGTGAATATATATTTCGTATATTTCCGAATAAATCGGAACAATATCGTATTAATGATAAAAGCGTGAAAAAATTGGAATAAAGTAAAATCTTCGGATATGGACTTTGTTATCGCACATAGGAATGTATAGCCTGGCTGGTACATTCCAAACAAATCAAATTCCCAAGTTGAAAGTGGACGAGCCCATTCATATACAGCCATATATGTAATAGTGTCTCCTCCGACTTCATATCTTAACCCGACAAGACATGTCAAATAAACAAAAAGAAATGCCCAGATAGCTGTTTTTATAGGGCTCATCTTTTCCTTGCCGTCAAAAGTAATGGCGGCAAGAAGAGTTATTATAAGGGGTATCAGATATGGAATCATGATGAATCAGTCTGATGCTTATTCTGCGTCTTTGTGGTTTTGGGCAAAACGGTTTTTCAGAATGACAAGCCAACGTTGGATGGAATAGTCTTTGGCAGAATTATTTATTTCATGTTTCATAAATCTGTCAGAACTTTTTCTTGCCTTGTCACAATCGGCGGACGCTGCATCTCCCTTATGGAAATCCTTATATATGTATTTGGAGTAAGAGCGGCTCCAATAATGATTTATGTATCCTTTTGCTGCAACATGCTGAGAATATACCGAATGATTATACCTGCTGATGCATCTGTCAAGATTGACTGGCCAAAGTGTCAGTCTGCCGGATTTGGACAATTGCCAATGAATATTGAACTGACAGAAGTCATAGTCATTGTTTATGAATCCTTTTCCGGTATTGCATAGCCAAGGCCAACATGATGTATATCTTTCAGTTGTGAGCTCTTCCTCATTTTCCTCAATGTATCCGGAAGTCCCGAACATTTTCCAATTGAACATGACGCTCGGAAATCTTCTGTATGAACTGAGAAATTCTTTGATGTCATTTGCCTCAATTAGGTTTACATATTCATCAGCGTCAATGAAGCCAAGCCAGTTTGTCTCCTTTTTTGCCTTTGCGTAGCAGTCCTCGTATGCTTTTATCTGGCCGTATTTTACAGGAAATTCTACAAGTGTTACCAGATTATCCTCAATGTATGGAGCAAGTACATCTTTATAGTTGTCATCGGAAAAGTTATTGTACAGATAAAAATGTTCTATTCCAATGAGGCGGTGGTATTCAATCCATTCCTTTAAATATGGTGCTTCGTTCTTAAAAATCAGGCACAATGAGACGTTATGGCGGTATTTTGTCTTGCGAGTCTTTAAATGATGCACTAAGGTTATCATCCGGTAAACCGGAGTATAGAGCAGGGTATATATCGCCAGTTTTATTTTTTCGGCCAATTGTCTGGGAATTACTCCTGAGGGAGAATAGTTCCGTATTTTATTTCCCATATTTATTCAGATTTATTTTTGTCATCAAAAAATCCTTGCAGTACTTTCTTTGGGACTCTGAAAAGCAAATGAACCATGTGGATATGATGTACATTGGAAGGAATACAGATACACTAAGGAACAGCCTATGCCATTCCTTACCAAGTGGTGCAAGCCTCGTGATAGCATAAAAAGCAGACATGCTGATTGCTATTGTCAGCATGATAGGCCCGATTGTTTCTTTGAAATATTTTTTGATGTCCAGGTCAATCATTATTCTCAGATAGGCAATTCGGGCTGCCAAGATGAATACTTCTATTATGCATTTGATGATCATCGCCGTTATTACAGGCATTTGGGCCTTGAATGCGAAATAGCTCAGAACGATGTTCATTAGAATTATGCCGGAGAGTGCCAGCTGATAATTACGTATTTTTCCGGTTGCAAAAACTGCAGTGTCCATCGGGCCTGTCATGCATACGAGCAGCAGCTGTATTAAAGTACAGATTGCGAATGATGCGCATTGAGGCGGAAGATTGCTTCCAAGCCAAAGTTTCAATAAGAAGTCTATGTTGATGGCAATCGGAAATACGAATGCGAAAACAAGCAGGAAGGAATATTTCCCCATTGAACTCACAAGAAACCTTACACGCTCAGTATCTCCCTTTGCATAATCGTTTACAATCTGAGGGTTGGCCGCTTTATGCAAATTGTCCACAAGCACACTTACGGCTCCTCTTACTTGCATGGCAATGCCATATGTGGCATTGAATGTGACTCCATGAAATATATTTATCAGAATGTTGACTCCTTGATTGGCGGTCATTGAAGATGCTGCCCCGAATAAATTCCACCCTGAAAATGAACCGATGGACTTGAACATCTCCCAGTTCCAATATGGCTTTATTCTGGTACATGAAAAATTCCTGTTGCAATATATTATGTAGCTCGCCAATACGGCAATTGATGAAGCGAATGTGAATATTCCATAAAGCACCAGTCTGTTTGAAATTAATTCCAATTGGAGCGCAAATGCAGTTGCCAGCAGAAGGGTTGTTTCAAGGATGCAGATAATGGCATAAAATGACATGCGCTCATAGGCAATGATAGATGACTCGTATGGCATTCTTATCAAGTTTATGAATAGCGTTGCAACTGTCAGCTGGTATATGCTGTTTACGGTCTCTATTTTTTCCGTAGGAAAAGTCATTTTGTTGTTAAGGAACCAGAGGCCACCTGTTTCCAAAGCGATAATGACAATAATTCCGACTATGAAGAATAGTTCCAGGCAAGTGTTGAATATATGGCTTAATTCTTTTCCTCCTTTCCCCATCTCAAAATTGAGAAACCGTTGCGTTGCAGTGACAAGCGGTGAACTGATGAATGAGAATGATATCACAAACGCAGCTACCACGTTCCATGTCCCATAGTCATCTACTCCTAAAACATTCAAGAGCACTCTTGATGTATATAGTTTGACCATCATAGTTATGGCCATTCTGAAGTAGAGGAACATAGTGTTCTTAGCTATTCTTCTGTTGTTCTGTGCTGTGTCTGTCATGTCTCCTTCCCTCGCCTCTGCTTTGCTTGCCTCTGCTTTTCTGTTCTTGCCTCTGCTGTCCT
>ERZ777011.3375-NODE-3375-length-10299-cov-3.446017_pt1 | contig 10299 bp, 8 predicted proteins | sample MGYA00374964_ERZ777011 | MGnify/ENA primary metagenome ERZ777011 (study PRJEB29310, sample SAMD00008975) | mouse gut metagenome | study: EMG produced TPA metagenomics assembly of the Metagenome analysis of fecal microbiota from mouse which was promoted...
AGAGTGAAGGCTTATTGGCAAGCTTTTTATATAAGGTATGTAATTGTCAAGGTACGCTGCTGCAATTTATGATCTGGAAGCCGATCACAATAACGGTTTAGTACGGCATTTTCACCCTTCTCTAATATGTCATAACGCCCTTCTTCCATCACGTTATGGGCAAAAAGATTTCCGCTACTTAAATTACCTACTGTATCTTTGTCTGTCATTAAAGTCTACGAACATGTAATAAAAAAGTTCTCAGACTATAATACTTTTCGCATCCAGCTCATTTCCTGAAAAGTCATAGTAATCGAATTAAATCCAAGGTACATGTCTGTTCTAACCGCCTATATCGTGAGAATGTGCTCCCCTTCCCAATAGACAATATTCATATGTAAACTATGGTCTGCTAAAAGCTTTGGCTATCACACATAGATGGCTGATATTGTGCTTTCGTTGGCATCGTCATGCCTTCAAACTATAGGTACAGGCATACCGTATGGTACGCATTAATACTGTGCTGTAGCCCTCTGTCATTATTCATACCGAGAGGGCAGAGATGGAACAAAGAGGTCTATCTTTTTTTTGTGTACTCACATTTTTCTCCTGCATTTTCTATAGTTTATTATTTGTTTTTCGAATTTCTATATTTCTCAAAAATTTTTGATTCAACATTTTTGTAAAATTAATAATACAAGTGTTTTTCATTATCCAAAGCAATCCAAAATATACTATTGTTGATACAAACATTACTCCAATTATCCTAATAATATAATTTGAAATTACAACTTTAAATAAATAGCCAATTATATATATAGGTATTACAGCACACCAAAATTGATAATATTCATAGAATATTTTCTTTAAATCAAAAAATTTTTTTAAATTAATTAAACAAATTATAGATACTACAGTTTCTGCTAATACTGTAGCTATTGCAGCACCATTTTCTGAAAATAGTGGAATTAGCAAACAATTAAAGATGAAATTGGTTATTGCTCCTGCACATGTTGACTTAATAATAAGCTTTTCCTTTTTCATAGGAACAAACAACTGCAAGTTCGTTATAACACTGAAAGGAATCACAATTACAATTGGTATAAGAATTTTCATCGTAACAACAGCTTCTTGAAACGCTACACCACTAAAAAGTAAAATGATCTCATCACTCAGCACATATAATCCTAACGCTGCAGGGGTTGATAACATAAAAATCAATTGATATACTAAAATGCTCACTTCTTCTAATTTTTTTAATTCTTTTAGCCCTATGTAATAAGATAATCTTGGCAGTAAAACTACTCCAATAGAAGTTATCAAAGTATTAACTATTTTATTGATTTTTATTGCAGAAGAATAAAGCCCTACAGCATTATCATCTTTTATAAGACCAAGCATTGTTGAATCAAGTACCGTATATAATTCTATAGAAAGTGTCATAGAAAATAACAATAGTATTGGTCTTATATGTTTTTTTATTTCTATAATCTGGGGTCTGGGGCCTAAATTTATAAATTTCCTGCTATGAATAAAGTTAAACAAATAAGATCCATAAGATGCAATGACACAAATTACTGCATATACCGCAACGTCTTCCTTATCCTTAACGAATATTACCATTAACAATAACGCTACGATCTGAATTACAACTGACCTAATTGCTATATACCGATATTCTTCCAATGCTTGGTACAGCCATTCTAATCCCATTCCAGCAAACAAAATTGATATACTATTTATTAATAATAATGGAATATAACTATGAAGTTCATGTACGAAAACCATAGCAAAAAATAATAAAAAATAAGCACACGTTGTTGAAATAGCATTAATAACTAACATTTCATATACAAATTTGCATAAATCATTTTTGCGTTCTCTTATTTTTGCTGCTTCTCTCGTTCCATAATAATTCATTCCAAGCATGGCAATCATGGTAAAATACATTGTAAAAGATTTTGTAAAGTTAACTCTCCCTATTCCTTCAACACCTAATATTCTTGATGCATAAGAAAAAGTAATAATAGGGAACAATACATTGCATGCTGTTTTCACAAAACTAAGGAGAGCATTGGCAAAAAGGGAGTTTGAACATGGTATTTTTCTATTTTTCATTACTTGACACTCTTTTCTTCCCCATTATTTTAAATTTAGGAAACAGTATTCTTATATGTAAATTATTCTTTTCAACCCCTCCCTCCATTTGTTCAATAATCTGCTCTATATTATATCCAAACACCATTAGTGCATATATTGGTATTTGCGTTATATAAGCCTCAGCAAGTAATCCAACCATATTTGCCATATTGCCTGCGAGCAAAACTGCTTCTACTTTATTTGCCCTATACTTATATAAGTTTATTGTCTGAGCAGCTATCATCATAATGAACATCACAAGTGCTAATATGCCACCTTGTATTAGGACTTCCAAAATTCCATTATGAGTATAGTAAAATTTGCCTCTCCAAAATATATATCCGTGCCCATTACTTATCCCATATCCTAATAGCCACTTCTGCTTAATCATATTAACAGCTTGTTTCCACATCTCAACACGTCCGGAGAGTGTCAAATTCTTTCCCAAGAATTCTGTAATAAAAGAGACAAAAAAGTTCTGTATATTCATAAATATAATCATTATATTTACTGCTATTATACCTGTATATGTCCATAATGGATTCAAGATTTTTCTCCAAAAAATCCTACAAGTAAATAGCAACAGTAATATAAAAACCATCATGCACACTATGCCAGTAGCAGACCACATAATAGCAGCTGTTAGCATTGAAACAATATTCAAAATATATGCTAATATTTTATTACCGCCATACCACATAAAAAGGAAACTACAAACCATCGACATAATCAAAATTGGTGACAGTAGATTATCTATACCAAGAAAATTTACTGGATAATAATAGTATTCAACTACCGCTATTCCCTTTGGATATTGCAAAAGTAAAACAAAATTAATTCCTATTAACATAAATAACAAATAAAACAAACTGCTAAAAAAGACCTTGGCATTTTCCCGTATGCATACTTCAGTTAACATACAAAAAGTAGCTATTGACACTACCTGTATAATCAAAGTATAAATATCTTTCTCATTAACCAATGTACTAATGAAAAAAACTGTCTGCCACAAGCATAAAAATAAACAAAACCATACTTTTTCTTTTTTTAGTACAATATATTTAATATACAGTATAACTGCTATAATAGCCGCCACTATCCTCAAGATATTCAATGAATCTTCCCACTCAGGAAGTATATATTTTAATGATCCCGGTTTTAAATAAGGTAACAGCAAAAAAAATAATATCTCTTTTCTATCTACTAAACGTTTCAATTTTGCCCTCTCTTAAATTATGAAATTTATTGTATAAACCATGTAGAACATCAAACAAAAAAACATTTTTTATCATTAGTTGGTATCTCAGTTTAATCCTTGTTGGTATAAACTTTGCGCGCAAAAATACACGCTCATTTTCATTTCTGATTCTTATCACATTAGTCATATCGTTATGTAATTTATATTTCTTGTTATCATATGTTAGGCAAGCGCAAATGCAGAACAAACGTACCTTACAGCAAATTTCATGCTTTTTGTCCATCTCTCTCATCATAAATTGTATTATGGGTTCGATTTGTAAATAGTAATTGTTAAAAGCTGAATTTCCCCTTCCTCGACTCATGACCGATATATCACTATTGACATAAACGTATAAATATTTTTTAATAAAAGAAACTCGCGTAACATAATTTATATAGAAAATGCAAAACAACAAGTCTTCTCCCGGATGAATTCCTTCTGGAAATCGAATGTTATTTTTTTGAATAATATCTTTCTTAAACAGCTTATTCCACGGATAGCATGCTTCAAGATTCACACTTAAATATGTATAAAATAAGCGTTCTGACCTATCCATAATTTTTTCCTGATAGGAAAATACTTTTGTTTCACGATTATTATCATTCCTAATATGCCCACAAACTACCATATCAACCATATCTTTTTCCATGGAATAAACTAAATTTTCAATATAGTTTGGCATTACATAATCATCAGAATCAACAAAACATATGTATTCTCCCTTTGCGATCTCAATACCTGTATTCCTTGCTATAGATACTCCTTCATTTTTTTTATGAACCACTTCTATCCTTGCATCTTTTTTTGAAAGCTTATCACATATTATCCCTGATTTATCTGGTGAACCATCGTCAATTACTATAATCTGTATATTGTAATAAGTTTGGTTCAATAAGCTCTTTATACATTTTTCAACATATTTTTCCACTTTATATACCGGTACCACTATAGAAACCAAAACCTCCATAACATCTTCCTCATGTTATCTAAAATAATATGTTATTTTCTTTAATTTTCATAAAAATATATCTTGTAAGCTTGTAACTTAATGCGGAAAGTACTAATGCATATTTTGTCTTACTATTTACCCTTTTATCTTTTAAAGCGCGCCACCTATATTTTTTCAGGAACTCCTTGATTCGTTTATAATAATCAATATATTCCGGCTTATCAGCAGGCATATTCAGCCAATTATGAAAATACATATTTATTGCCTTTTTAATGGCAGCATCAACTGCCCCAGGAGCCTCTTTTTCACAATATTTAATTACTTCATCTGCAATATCTAATGTCTGCAATTTCAATTCATTAAAAGTCCTGACATCAGAGTTTTGACGCACTAAATAGCGAATTTGCGGTTTATGCATATATCCAAATCTATCTACAAATAAATAAATTTTATGCATGGTAGCATAATCTTCATAATACCGGCATTCCTTAAATCTAACATTCTTCCATAGTTCTTTCTTATAAAGTTTTCCCCATGGTGCTAGATTAATGCATTCTGCATACCAAATGCGGCGCTGTGCCTCTATTCCATCCACAATGAAATTATCATAACTTTCTTCAAATAAAGATATCAGATGTCCATCTTCTGTATACCTTGCATAATTACATGCGCTAATATCTAATTCATTTTTTTTCAGAAACCTATATAACTCTTCAATACAGGACGCTTCCATCATATCATCTGAATCAAGGAATGTTATGTATTCACCAGTGCACAAATCTAGCCCTTTATTTCTTGCCGTTCCTTGCCCCCCGTTTTTCTTATGAAAGACTATAATACGATTGTCCTCTTTACTTTTATCCTCGCAAATTTGTCCACTTCTGTCCGTTGAACCATCATCAATCAATATTATTTCAATATTTTGGTACGACTGACCGCACACACTTTCTATACATCGCACCAAGTATTTTTCAACATTGTATACCGGAATAATTACACTGATTAAGGGTGTTTCCATATCTATACTTCTCCTAATACTTCCCAGTCATCTTAACAATTACCTTTTTAGCCAATCTATAAATTCCTATTTTTAAACACATATGCCTAATAAATCTTTCTATTTTAATTTTAAAGCTGTCCGGCAAGTATTTTCTAAACACCTCCATTGCATCCTCAGACGCCATTTCTTCCATAAATTTATCCCTTTTAGCATTATAAGGAACACTCTCAAACATTTCCTTGGCAGTTGCAATGGCGCTATCTGAAGAAATTTTTATGTATACAAAATTATCTTTTATTTTTTCAAATAGCTCCTTTCCTTTATCAGAATGAATCAGCACCCGGGTTGCCCCCATATCATTGTCCAATTTTTTCGAAAAACGTCCTACTTGAAAGCAATCCCATATAGTAAAATCGCTTACCCTATATTGCTTTTTAAAAACACAGCTATAGCATGAAGGTCTATCGCAGATATTGGAAAAGAAAGCACGATGCATCAAATCTGATTCAACACCACTACTGTAGATTCTTTTTCCACTTTTATTCGTAAAATTCATTGAAGAGTACTTATATCCGTATCGTTTATCTCTAAATCGAATATTACTAATCAAATCATCTAATTTGTTTCGTTGCATTTCCACGTATTTTCTCCACACCAAAGGAGAAGGCACTGCACGGCATACCACATCAACTGTTAACAGCTTATCGCTTTCTTTCCCCAAAAACCTCTTTAAGCCTTCTATCTGGCAGGGTGTTCCACTATAACATACAAGCTGCCCTTTCTTAATTCTTTTTTGTACTTCTCTATATGTTCCTCTAATATCGCTTTGTACATATTTAGAATTTCTAAACTTTTCTATTTCATCCTTTGATGTTGTTCCAATATGTTTCACATTAAATTCTTCATCAAACGCTGCCCCAAAAACAATTCCATTCTGTTCAATGACTTCATTTGCAATCGCGGTAAAAGCACCTCCGGATGTGCTTTGCAAACATACTTTTTCATCTGTATTTTGAACAATATAAGCGTCCTGTTCAAAAACTTGTTCCTCCTCAACATTTAAAACAGGACATACTCTTTCACATAATTTGCATCCAATACATCTTTTCATATCAACATTCGGATATAAAAATCCCTCTTGATCTTCAGCCATAAAAATACATTTTGAGGGACATATGCTTTCACAAGCCGAGCATCCGCAACATTGCGCTTTATCAACAGCAATCATTTTCTTCTCCTAAAGCTCTGTATAAAAAATCATATGATTTTCTTCTTATTTCTTTAATCTTCTTGTTGACTATTTCATAATTTAAATTACTTAATTGCATACCTTTTTCCAATTGTCTATCTTCAATTAACCGCTTTTGCAATCCAAATATTTCAAACAAATTATCTAATCTTGTATTTGTTGACGCTTCACAATTATTTTTAAACCTTCTAAATGTATAAAAATTCTTGTTAAATATAATTGAAAAAACCGAGCCATGGAAAGAATCTGTAAATATATATTCTGCATAATAAATCAAATTCAAGAATTCAGACGGTGAAATATCGTACAAGCTAATATCAGCATACTTATCATCAGCTATTATGTACTCTTCCATATGTGGTAAGTTCACAATTTTATACCCTGTTTTACCGACTATTGATTTTACAAATTTTCTATGTTTAGAATTAGAACCTAAAAAATAACAAAAAACATATTTATCCCTTATTATCCTTTTATCAGAGATTTCCTGTTTCCATTCCTTATCATCCAAAAGTAAGGTCGGATCACATACTAAAAAAACTTTCTTATTTAAAATTTTTGTTATAATATCAATACCCGACTTTTCACGAACAGAAATATACTCAAATCGATTTAAAAAATCAGCTGTTCTTTTTTCTAATTTAACTGGTAATTTATTTAAACCAAAGCTGGTTCCATAAGATATTTTCTTAACATTATCCGGTATTTGATTAAGTGTAAAATAATCTGCAACGATATTAGAGGGAAGCCACAATTGATCACTGCCTACAACAACCGCGTCTACTTTATCATTACATAATTGAGCAATCTTGTTTAACGGCAAAGCCTGTGTCAAACAAAATTTTTCTTTCCCATAATCAATAAATGCCTTTTTCCTTAATATGATGCTGTGGCGAAAATCTTTGTCAAAAATCTTATGAAATAATATAGTGTATTTCTTTATTTGTCCCCAAAATAAATCTTTATGGAAAAAATTTCTAATATAATATAAAATCTTTTTCCTCTTTGTTTGTTTATTTATAATTGTGCAGTCTATAGTCCTAACATTGAAATCAAATTCTGAAATTACCTTTTGTGTTGCATATGCCTGCAATATACTTCCATAATTGGGTTGATAATACACTATTGCTAATAAAACCATTCCTCTCACTACTATTACCTCATCAAAAAAATATGAAATTTATATATAAATCTTATCCATCATGGTATCTATCGAAAATTTTCATGTAAATGTTTCCTTCACATTCCCTCTAGATATACCGTTTTTTCATATTGTTTAAGAATCATTTCGCTCGTTTTATCTACTATTACATTCATACTGCTACCTCTCTAACAATTGCAGGAGAAAATATTAAATATTTTCTAATACCTCTCCCCGATATATTTCGTTTAATTTATCTATCATGCTATTTATTGAAAACTCCTTTCTAAATGTTTCTTTTACATTTTCTGATGTTATCGCGTTTGTTTCATACTGTTCAAATATCATATCAACCGCACGATCTACTTCTTTTACCGGAAATAATTTTCCATTTATACCCTCAAAAACAAGTTCGTTATTTCCAACCGTATCTGTTGCAATAATCGGCACCCCGGCACGCATTGCCTCTATCATGGAATAAGGCAGTCCTTCATATAAAGCCGTACTAAGGTATATATCAAATGTCTCTACTATCACCGCAGCATCCGTACGGAAACCTAACATATGAATCTTTTGTTCTAATCCCCGTTTCATAATCCACTCATTCATTTCTTTAAAAAGTACGCCATCTCCTATATAAATAAATTCAATGTCAGAACTTCTCCGCACCACTTTTTCCGCAATTCTTAAAAATGTGAATGGATCTTTTTGTATAGCGCATCTGGCAGTAACGCCCACATAAAATGCTTCCTCATCCAGTCCTAAAGTTTTTCGTACCTGATTTTTTCCCTTTAGCTCAACCTGCCGTATGCCATTATAAATTAATTTAAATTTTTCCGGTTTATCCAGCTTGTAATCTTGTGCTAACCTCATTTCTCCTTTGGATACATTAATTGTTAATGATGTGGCGTATCCGGATAAAATTTTTTCGGCATATATATAAATGTATTTTTTTATCAAAGATATATCCGGGTTTTGGAATGCATAGGCATTCGGTGTATATATAATGCAAGAAACTTTACATTTTTTAGCTGCTAATCTGCCAATAATCCCGGCTTTAGAGCTATGGCAGTGAACAATGTCCGGCCGAATATTCTCCAATATTTTCACCATCTCTTTATATGCAGTAAAATCTTTCACTCCCAGCGAACGCTGCATTGAGCTACATCGGATAAATTTTGCATGCTCCATAAGTTGTTCCTTATTCTTTTTAAAAACATCATCCGCCCGCAAATCACTATATATAACATATATCTCATAGTTCTGCTGATTAAGAGATTCTACTATATCGCATACATGCTGACGAATGCCCCCAAGCATTGCTTCCACAACCATAACTATCTTTCTTCTCATTATTGTTCCTCTTTATTTTCCCATATAAAAAGCTCCTATTATAAAGACAATTACATATCTTACAATAGAAGTTTTTCATCGTTTGGTTTTATTCTGTTTATGCATATTTTATAATGAGCTGCCTTATAAAGGCGTCTGTCATCCTTCCGCCACGGATGCAAATTCCCGCAGCGAATATCCCGTTATCTTTGCTATCTTCAACGTTAACTATTTTTCGTTTCTATTGTAAGATATGAAATTGTCAAAGTTCGTTGTCTATGTAAAAAGCTCTGCGTTTACCGTCAGTATTCTTTTTTCTCATACCATTTCCAGGCATGCTCCACGATAGTGTCTATGTCGCTATAGAGAGGCTTCCAGCCAAGCGCTTCCTGCGCCTTTTTACTGCTTCCCACCAGCCTTGCGGGATCTCCTGCCCGTCTGTCCGACAAGGTGACCGTAAATTCTTTTCCCGTCACTTTTTTTACGGATGCCGCCACTTCAAGCACCGACGTCCCAAGGGCATTCCCCAGGTTGAAGAAGCCGCTTTCTTTTCCTTCTTCCAGGTAATGGAGCGCCAGCAGATGTGCGGCCGCTAAGTCATATACATGGATGTAGTCTCTGATGCAGCTTCCGTCCGGAGTATCATAGTCGGTGCCGAATATTTTGATATCCGGCCTTTTTCCGCCTGCCGCGTCTAAGACCAGGGGGATCAGGTGTGTTTCCGGCGTATGGCTTTCTCCTATTTCCCCTTCCGGATCGGCTCCCGCCGCATTGAAGTACCGGAGCGCCGCGAATTTCAGTCCGTATGCCCTGCCGTAATCCTGAAGGATTCTCTCCACCATCAGCTTGGATGTGCCGTAGGGGTTTATCGGATTCTGGGGCATGTCCTCCGTAATCGGGACTTTTTCCGGTTCTCCGTAGGTGGCGCAGGTGGAGGAAAATATGATTTTATTGCAGCCCTGTTTTTTCATGGCGTGCAGGAGGTTTAAGGTATTGACCACGTTGTTGCGGTAGTACTTCTCCGGCTCTTTTACGCTCTCCCCTACGTAGGCATAGGCTGCGAAGTGGAAAACCGCTTCTATGTTGTACACTTCGAATACCGCTTCTATCTCGTCAGGGTTTTTTAAATCCCCCTGTATGAAATGTCCCCATTTGACCGCTTCCCGGTGTCCGTAAATCAGGTTATCAAACACTACGGTCTCATAGCCTTCTTTGTGTAACTGTTTATTCACATGGGAGCCTATATATCCCGCTCCTCCGCAGACTAAAA
>ERZ777011.3376-NODE-3376-length-10299-cov-2.970226_pt1 | contig 10299 bp, 6 predicted proteins | sample MGYA00374964_ERZ777011 | MGnify/ENA primary metagenome ERZ777011 (study PRJEB29310, sample SAMD00008975) | mouse gut metagenome | study: EMG produced TPA metagenomics assembly of the Metagenome analysis of fecal microbiota from mouse which was promoted...
AGAGAAAGGCTGTTAATAAATATGGGAATCGACAAGAAAACAAAAAAAAGATTTAATATTATAGCTATAATATGCATAGTAGTATTTTGCATAACAATATCACCAAAGACACTACAAAACGATACATTTTATACAATAAAAATAGGAGAACACATTACTGAAACTAAAACAATAGACATGGAGGATCAATTCTCTTGGCATAAAGACTTAAAATATACGTACCCTCATTGGTTATATGATACAGGTATATATTTAATATATAATGCAGGAGAAAACATAGCCACAAACATTGGAATAAACGCAGAAACAGGCGGAATGACAGCTATATATATATCAACAATGATTTTAGCATCAATATTAGGAATATTAATATATAAAACAAATGTTAAAATAAACAAAAATCATATAGTATCATTTTTCTTAACCCTAGGAGTTATATATCTATTAAGAAACTTTATAGCAGCAAGAGCCCAATTAGTTTCGTATATATTGTTTACATTAGAAATACTATTTATAGAACAATTTTTAAATACAAAAAATAAGAGATATGCAATTGGACTATTTATAATAGCTACACTAATTGCAAATTGTCATGCTGCCGTATGGTATTTATTCTTTATACTAGCATTACCATATATAGGAGAAGCATTATTAATAAAGCTAATGGAATCAAATTTATCATTTAGAACAAAAAGAATCATAACTAATTATAGAACAAAAAAATTGGAAAATAAATTTAAAAATGTACAAGATGAAAATAAGAAAAATAAAATAAGTGATAGAATAAAAAAACTAAAAAGCCAAAAAGAAGAATTAGATGGAAAAATAATCAGAGGTAGTTTAGCAATCAAAAAAATGCAAGAAAAATCATTAAGAATTAAAATAGAAAGAAGGGCAAATATCAAGTGGTTGATATTAGTATTAGTAATTTGTTTATTTTCAGGATTACTAACACCACAAACAAGTTTCGAACCCTATACACATATGATTAAATTATTAAGTGGAAATACAACTGCAAGTATATCAGAGCACCTTCCAATAGTATTAATAGACTCAATAGATGCATTAATAATTCTAACAATAATATTAGCATTTTTAATTTTTACAGATACAAAAGTAACATTAAAAGATTTATTTATGTTATGTGGATTAACTATACTAATGTTAGTATCTAGAAGACAAGCATCAATATTAGCACTAATAGGAGTATACTCTCTAAATAGAATAATAACAGACTTTATAAACAAATATGATAAAGAAGGTATAGAAAATAAAATAATAAAAGAATTAGTAAAGCCATATGGAACATTAGTAATAAGTCTAGTTTTAATACTTTGTGGTATAACATTTTATCGTCCTAAAATAGATGATAAATATGTAAATGATGCTTTATATCCAGTACAAGCAAGTGAATTCATCTTAAATAATCTTAATGTTGATGATATAAGACTATACAATAACTATAATTTTGGTAGTTATTTGTTATACAAGGATATACCAGTATTTATAGATTCGAGATGTGATTTATATAGTCCAGAATTTAATGAAAAGGACATTTTCTATGACGCATTAAATATTGCAAGTTTAGGAGTATATTATGAAGACAAATTTGAGGAATATGGAATAACACATATAATAACAAATGCAGATAGTAAATTAAAAATGTTATTAGAAAAAGATAATAATTATACAGATATATATCAGGATGATTATTTCTGGATTTTCCAAAGAAATATAGTGGTTGAAAAATAATTGCCATTTGGCGTTGTTGTTCATCGAAAGAAAATCCTCAACGTGCACAAGCACGCCTCCAGTATTTCTTTCTTGAATGCCTAGCCAAATAACAATTATGATTATATATTGACAAGGAAATGATATTAAATATAGGAGAATAAGATGGACACATATATAATAGATGAAGAAAAATCAGGTATTAGAATAGATAAGGCAATAGGATTAATAGAAGACACATTATCAAGAGTTGCTATTCAAAGATTATTAGATGAAGGAAATATTTTAGTAAATGGAAAAACAACAAAAGCTTCATATAAAACAAAATTAGGAGATGAAATAATAATACAAAAAGAAGAACCTAAAAAAGTGGATATAATTGCACAAGACATACCTATAGAAATACTATATGAAGATGAAGATATAATAGTTGTAAATAAGCCGAAAGGAATAGTTGTACATCCAGCAAATGGAAATCCAGATGGAACATTAGTAAATGCAATAATGAATTTATGTGGAAATAGCCTTTCTGGTATAGGTGGAGAAATTAGACCAGGAATAATACATAGATTAGACAAAGATACCTCAGGAGTATTAATTATTGCGAAAAATGATATGGCACATATTAATATTAGTAATCAAATAAAGAATAGACAAACTAAAAAAATATATATAGCATTAGTTAGAGGAGTAATAAAAGAAAATGAAGCAACCATAGATATGCCAATAGGAAGAAGCACAAAAGATAGAAAAAAGATGGCAGTTACAAAGGACGGGAAAGAAGCAGTAACTCATTTTAAAGTTTTAAAAAGATATGATAACTTTACATTATTAGAAATAAAGATAGATACAGGTAGGACACATCAAATAAGAGTTCATATGGCAGAAATAGGATATCCAATAGTTGGCGATTATGTGTATTCAAACGGAAAAAATCCATTTAATATAGAAGGACAAATGTTACATGCAAAACAGATTGAATTTGTACATCCAAGAACAGGAAAGAACATGAAAATTGAAGCACCTATACCTAAATATTTTCAAAGCATAATAGATATTTGCGATACTAAAATAATAGAAGAATGTAGGGGGCGATTATTAATCGCCCGCGGTTCAAAGGAAAATTATTTATGAGGGAGGGCAAGATGGAGAAAAATGAAATGCGTTTACAAAAATATCTAGCAGAATGTGGAATTGCATCAAGGAGAAAAGCAGAAGAATATATACAAGAAGGAAAAGTACAAGTAAATGGAAAAACCATAACTGAATTAGGAGTAAAAATAGACCCAGATAAGGATATAGTATATTTCAACAATAAAAAAGTAGAAAAACAAAGTGAGAATATATACATATTGCTAAATAAGCCTATTGGATATGTAACTACAACAAAAGACCAATTCAATAGACAGACAGTATTAGACTTAATAAGAGGAATTAATAAAAGAATTGTGCCAGTTGGAAGACTAGACATGTATACATCTGGAGCACTAATATTAACCAATGATGGGGATTTTACATATAAAGTAACACATCCAAGTCATGAGATAACAAAAACATATGTTGCTACATTAAGGGGAATTATTACAAATGAAGAAATTGAGAAATTAAGAAGTGGAGTAGAAATAGAAGACTATTTAACACGTCCTGCAAAAGTAAAAATATTAAAAACAGACACAGAAAAAAATATATCTAGAATAGAGATAACAATACATGAAGGAAAAAATAGGCAAGTAAGGAAAATGTGTGAAGCAGTTGGAAGAAATGTAATGGCATTACATAGAAGTAAAATAGGTAACATAGGTGTAAAAGACTTAAAAATAGGGGAATGGAGATATTTAAAACAAAATGAAATTAATAATCTTGTAATGTAATGGAAAAAAAATCAAAAAAAGGTATACAAAGAACTTAATTTGTGTTATACTAACATAGAAATTTTAATAATGTAGATATTTCCTACATTATTAGTACGAGAAAAATCAGAAAGAAGGAAGGATTTAAATGAAAAATTTAAGAAGAACAAAAATTACATGTACAATTGGACCAGCAGCAGAACCAGAAGAAATGCTAACAAAATTAATTAACACAGGAATGAATGTTGCAAGAATTAATTTCTCACATGGAGGATTTGATGAAAATGCAGAAAAAATCGAAAGAATAAAAATGATAAGAGAAAAATTAAATCAACCAATCGCACTATGTTTAGATACTAAAGGACCTGAAATAAGAACAGGAAAACAAGAATCAGGAGACCAAAAAGTAGAAATAAAAGAAGGACAAACATTCACATTTGTTAATGAAGAAATTGTAGGAAATGAAACAAAGACATCAATAAGTTATAAAAACTTATATCAAGATGTTAAGCCAGGTGCAAAAATTTTAGTAGATGATGGAGCTATTGAATTCGAAGTTAAAGAAGTAGTTGGAAAAGATGTTGTTTGTAAAGCCTTAAATACAGGAATGCTAGGAAGCAGAAAAACAGTTAATATTCAAGGAGTTGTTATAAACCTACCAGCACTTGCAGCAAAAGATATAGATGATATTACAAACGGAGCAAAAGCAGGATTTGATTATATATTTGCTTCATTTGTTAGAAGATTATCAGATGTTCAAGAAATAAGAAAACTATTAGATGAAAATGGTGGGGAAAAGATAGGTATTATTTCAAAAATTGAAAGCCAAGAAGGTATAGATAATTTTGAAGAAATATTAGAAGCCTCAGATGGAATTATGGTTGCAAGAGGAGATATGGCAGTTGAAATACCATATTACAAAGTTCCAGCAGTTCAAAAACATTTTATTAAGAGATGTAATGAAGTAGGAAAACCAGTTATAACAGCAACACAAATGCTTGAATCAATGACAAAAAATCCACGTCCTACAAGAGCTGAAGTTAGTGATGTTGCAAATGCTGTATATGATAGAACAAGTGCAATAATGTTATCAGGAGAATCAGCAATGGGAGCACATCCAGCACTTTGTGTTGACACAATGGTTAAAATATCAGAAGAAACAGAAGCTAATGTAAATTATGAAAAAAGATTTTATGAAAATAGATATGATCCAGAAACAGCAGATGAAACAAAAACACTAGGATATACAACATGTGTTACAGCAGCAAATATAGATGCAGACGCAATTATAGTATGTACAAAAGATGGAGAAGAAGCAAGAATGATTGGTGGTTTATCACCAGTTTGCCCAATAATAGCAGTTACAGACGACAAGAAAACATATCATAAAATGTCTGTATATGGAGATGTATTCCCAGTTTATATGGAATCAAAAGAATGTGATTGTAAAACAGTAGATTCTGCTATTGAACAATTAAAAGCTAAAGGAATATTAGAAGCGGGAGACAGATTATTAGTAGCAGGTCATAGAAAAGACGAAAGTAAGATTACATTAGGAAAAATAATAGATGTAAAATAAAAAAATGAGGGAACACCCTCATTTTTTTATTTTACATCCTTATTAACCTTTTTGTATAATCTAAATTTGCCTGAGAATTTTTTCTATAACCAAGAGTATAGATATCAGTTGATTTAATATCCTTTTGTAATAAATTGAGAATTTTTTTATTTTTGCATCTATCTTTAAAATGTTTGACAGATGTAATAATCTTTAATTTTTTATTAGACTTTGATATAGTAGACAAAAGAGATTTACCAGCTTCAGTAAAACCTAAAACACGGATATAAGGAATATTTTCTTGAACAAAATTCATATCCTCTTTTGTATAACCCAATAAAGCATAAAGTAGAATTCTTTGAATTCTAGTTCTAGTAAATCTTTTTGATTTTACCTTTTGGATTAATTCTTCTAAAGTGTTACAAGTGCAGGCAGCTTCTTTAATAGCATTTTCTAATCCTTCAGATACAGAAGGCAAATTAGCTATATCTTCTTTTGGTATACAACGTAACAAAAATAAAATTTCTTTTTCAAAATCTTGTAATCCACATACAAATTCACCAGAACGTAAAGCCTCCATCAATATTTCATAAGAAGACTGTGGCATTGATGAAAATAAATTATCATAATCATTATTATAAATCATTTCACGTATAGCAGTTGCACTAGCAAAACCATTAATACTTTCTGAAGAATTATATTCAGCAAATTGTCTTTTAATTGTAAGTGGTCTAATTTTAGAATTACTATTTTTTAAAGCTATTAAATATTCAAGTCCAAGAGTATTATTAGGACAATTCAAAATATTAGAATATTTAAGAATATCATTTAAATATAAAAGTAAAGCATTTTCACGAGCCTTTGGAAAAGAGATCCCCTTAGATAATTCATGTTGTAATAATGCTTTAAATTCAGGAGGTTCATTTGATAAAACATTAGCAAAAGTAGAAAGTGTTTCGATACTGCCACATTCACTACCAAATGATAAGTAATTAACAAATTTTAGGGAATTTAAAACTTTTATAGCACTAGAGGCAAAGTTTTCTGCACTAGATATACTACAAAGAATTGGTAATTCAATTACTAAATCAATTCCATTCTTTAAAGCCATTTCAGTTCTTTTCCATTTATCAATTAATGCACAATCTCCTCTTTGAACATAATTTCCACTCAAAATTAAAACAGTACGTGTGGCATTAACAAGTTCAATAGATTTATGTAATTGATATAAATGACCATTATGGAAGGGATTATATTCTCCAATTATGCCTAAAATAGATTCCAATTAACTTAAACCTCCTTTACTAAAAAAAAGATTATTGTTATAATATCATATAATTAATAAAAAAACAAGTTTTGAAAAATATATAATAAAAAAGGAGAACTTTATGGAAAAAGTTATTATTTATACAGATGGAGCATGCTCTGGAAACCCTGGTCCAGGTGGATGGGGAACAATACTTATGTATAAAGATTACAAAAAGGAATTATCAGGAGGGGCAGATAATACAACAAATAATATAATGGAAATTACAGCTGTATTAGAAGGTTTAAAAGCATTAAAAATGCAATGTGATGTAGAGGTTTATAGTGATAGTGCATATGTAGTTAATGCCTTTAATAACCATTGGATAGACGGATGGAAAAAAAATGGATGGAAAAATTCTCAAAAAGAAGAAGTAAAAAATAAAGAATTGTGGCAAGAATTAGATTTATTAGTAAAAAAATATAATGTAAAATTTATAAAAGTGAAGGGACATAGTACAAATAAATACAACAATAGATGTGATGAACTAGCCAGAAATGCAATAAAAGAGATATAAAATATAGAAAGGATGATAAAAAATGTACGAAATATTTGCAGATTTACATATTCATATTGGGAGAACAAAAAATAATAAACCAATAAAAATAACAGCAGCAAGAAGCCTAAACTTTGAAAATATAGCAAAAGAGTGTGTAGAAAGAAAAGGAATAAACATTGCAGGAATAATAGACTGTGCATCACCATATGTGATAGAAGATATAGAAGAATTTCTAAAAAATGGAGAAGCTTATGAAATAGAAGATGGTGGAATAATATATAAAGACAAGTTGTGTATAATATTAGGAAGTGAAATAGAAACATCAGAAGAAAGACCTGATGGGAAAAAAGGATGTGCACATAATTTATGTTATTTTCCACATCTAAAAGACATAAAAGGATTTTCAAAAGAAATGGAAAAGCATATATCAAACATGACATTAAGTTCACAAAGAGCAGACATATCAGCATATGATTTAATTGATATAGTAGAAAAATATAATGGAATATTAATACCAGCACATGTATTTACGCCACATAAAAGCTTTTATGGTCATTGTACAGATAGATTAGAGAAGATATTTAAAGAGAAATTTTATAAAATATTTGCAATAGAATTAGGATTAAGTTCAGATACATATTTAGCAGATCAAATATCAGAACTAGAAACATGCACATTTTTAACAAATTCAGATGCACATTCATTACCTAAAATAGCAAGAGAATATAATAAAATTCAAATTGAAGACATTAGTTTTAAAGAATTATTAAAAGCATTAAAAAACCAAGATAACAGAAAAATATTATGCAATTATGGACTTAATCCAAAACTTGGAAAATATCATAGAACATATTGTGAGATATGTGAAAAAACAATAGAAGGAAAAGCACCAGTAACAAAATGTGATACTTGTGACAGTAAAAATATTACTATGGGAGTTTTCGATAGAATTGAAATGATAAAAGATAAGAAATTAAGCAAAAGTCCTAACTTCAGACCACCATATATATATCAAATACCATTAGCATTTATACCAGGACTAGGGGGGAAAACAATAGAAAAGCTTTTAGTACAATTTGGAACAGAAATGAATATATTACACAAAATAGAGAGTGATGATATAGAAGCAGTAGTAGGTGAAAAAACTGCAAACCAAATAATACTAGGAAGAGAAGGAAAACTAAAATTACAAGTAGGAGGTGGCGGTGTATACGGTAAAGTATGCGCTAACTAAAGGAGTAAAAATAAAACAAATACATTGAATTTCTAAAATATGTATGATAAAATACGAAACATGTAGAAAAAAATCGAATGGAGGTACACAAAATGGCAGAATACTCACCTATGATGCAACATTATATAAATATGAAAGAAGAATACAAAGATTGTATTTTATTTTATAGATTAGGAGATTTCTATGAAATGTTCTTTGATGATGCAATAGAAGTATCAAGAGAATTAGAACTTACATTAACAGGAAAAGAATGTGGAATGGAAGAAAGAGCTCCAATGTGTGGAATACCTTATCATGCAGCAAATGTATATATAGCAAAACTAATAGAAAAAGGATATAAAGTTGCAATATGTGAACAATTAGAAGACCCTAAAAACACAAAAGGGATGGTAAAAAGGGGAGTAGTAAAAATAGTAACTCCAGGAACAGTATTAGATGAAACAGTATTAGACGAAAAGAAAAATAATTATATAATGTCAATATATAAACAAGGATTATTCTTTGGACTAGCAGTATGTGATATATCAACAGGAGATTTTTATGCCACACAAATAAAAGAAACTAATAATTTTGCAAAATTATTAGATGAAATAGCAAGATACTCACCAGTAGAAATAATAACAAATGATTTAATGAGTTCTACAATGGAGGAAATGTCTAAAATTTCTCAGAGATTTGAAAATTGTTACATATCTAAATATGGAGAAAAATATTTTGATATAGATGTAGAAAAGATAAAAAATAAACATCAAATATTAGATATGAAGGACAATCAAATAACAGAGTTCAAAGATAAATTATTATTAGTATCAGCAGTAAATGCTTTGCTTACATATATAACACAAATGCAAAAAATGGAAATAGAAAATATAAATACAATAAAAATATATAATACAACAAGATATATGGCACTAGACATTACAGCAAGAAGAAATTTAGAAATAACAGAAAGAATGAAAGATAAAAGCAAAAAAGGAACTTTGCTTTGGGTATTAGATAGAACTTTAACATCAATGGGAGGAAGACATCTAAGAAGATGGATAAATGATCCTTTAATAGATATAGAAGAAATACATAATAGACTTGGAGCAGTCAAAGAATTAAAAGAAGACTTAATTCTAAAATCAGATATAGGTGATAACTTAAAAAAAGTATATGATATAGAAAGACTTGTAGGAAAAATCGCATACGGTAGTGCAAATGCAAGAGATATGGTGTCTTTAAAAAACTCTTTAGGAAAACTACCAGAAATAAAGCAAATATTAGGCACTACAAAATCCACGATGTTGAAAAATCTATATGAAAATTTAGACGAAGTAAAAGAAATTCATGAATTAATAGAAAAAGCAATAGTGGATGACCCACCAATAGTAATAAAAGAAGGAAATATCATTAAAAATGGATATAATGAAGAAGTAGATAAATATAAAGAAGCCACCACCAATGGAAAGAAATGGTTAGTAGAATTAGAGGCAAAAGAGAGAGAAAAAACAGGAATAAAGAATCTAAGAATTAGTTATAACAAAGTATTTGGATATTATATAGAAGTAACAAAATCATACTTAAACTTAGTACCTGAAAATTATACAAGAAAACAAACATTATCAACAGGAGAAAGATATATAACAGAGGAACTAAAAAAATTAGAAGAAGACATCTTAGGAGCAGAAGAAAAATTAGTAGAATTAGAATATAACTTATTTATAGAAGTAAGAAATAAAATTGCGGAACAAATAGATAGAATACAAAAATCAGCAACTATAATTGCAACATTAGATGTGCTAACAGCATTTGCAACAGTTGCAGAAGACATGAACTATACAATGCCAGAAGTAAATAATGGAGCAGAAATAATAATAAACAATGGAAGACATCCAGTAATAGAAAAAATGTTACCAAGAGGAAACTTTATAGGAAACGATACTTACTTAAACAAAACAAGTGATAGACTATCAATAATTACAGGACCTAACATGGCAGGAAAATCAACATATATGAGACAAGTAGCACTAATAACCTTAATGGCGCAAATAGGAAGCTTTGTACCAGCAGATAAAGCTACAATAGGTGTAGTAGATAAAATTTTCACAAGAGTTGGAGCATCAGATGATTTAAGTATGG
>ERZ777011.3377-NODE-3377-length-10294-cov-3.201582_pt1 | contig 10294 bp, 7 predicted proteins | sample MGYA00374964_ERZ777011 | MGnify/ENA primary metagenome ERZ777011 (study PRJEB29310, sample SAMD00008975) | mouse gut metagenome | study: EMG produced TPA metagenomics assembly of the Metagenome analysis of fecal microbiota from mouse which was promoted...
CGCACACGCCCCGCTGAAAGAGCCGGAGGGGTACGCCCCACAGGCCGCCGTCCAGGGCTCCGGTCCCGGCGGCCAGACCGGAGACGCCCCTGCTTACCTGGACGGAAAGACCCAGAACCGCCGCCAACAGCAGGGCGTACAGCAGCAGGTTCACCAGCTTCCGGTTGGCAAAGCGGCCCCCCAGCCAGCTCAGCAGAAAGCCGGCCAGCAGCGCCAGCGCCGTGGGCAGCAGCGCCAGAAACACTGTGCCAATGGCCAGACGCAGGAGCATCAGGAGCCCGCCGCTGCCGCCGTACCATAGCCAGGCCGCGCCGGCGGGCAGGATCACCAGGGCGCTGATGACCAGATTCTCCACATACAGCGCCGCCAGCTTGCTCAGCAGCACCGTGACGGCGGGCACCGGCATGGACAGCAGCAGATCCCCGTCCCTGCCCCCGAACACCACCCCCTGGGCCGCAAAGGCGGTGAGCATCGTGCCCCCCACCACGGCCATGCCCGGTATCAGCGCCAGCAGCAGCTCCAGCGCCCCGGCTTGCGCCAGCTGGGCCCCCAGGCCGAAGCTGTAGACGCCGGAGATATACAGGCACAGAAGGCCGATGAGGGCTATGGACAGCCAAACGGAGACAGGCCGCCGCCGGTTCGTCCGGCCCAGGTGGAGGGCGGCCAGCAGGGCCCGCAGCTGGACCCGGGTGAGCACAAGCAGCTTTCTCACTGGTCCCGCCCCCTCTCCGAGAGCTCCAGGAACACGTCCTCCAGGCTGGAGTCCCCCACCACCTCCTGGGTGGGGCCGTACCGGACCAGGCGGCCCTCCCGGATGATGGCGATGGTGTGGCACAGCTTCTCCGCCACCTCCAGCACATGGGTGGAGAAGAACACCGCCCCGCCCTCCCGGCACAGCTGGGCCAGATAGCCCTTGAGCAGATGGGCCGCCGCCGGATCCAGGCCCACGAAGGGCTCGTCCAGCACCAGCAGCCTGGGCCTGCGCATCAGGGCGGAGGTGAGGGCCAGCTTCTGCTTCATGCCGTGGGAGTAGCCGGCAATGGCGGAGCCCAGCTCCGATGTCATGGCGAAGCTGTCCCCATAGAGGCGAATGCGCTCCGTCCGCTCCCGGGAGGAGATGCCGTACAGGTCCGCCAGCAGGTTCAGATAGTCGACGCCGCTCATAAATTCATAGAGGTCCGGGTTGTCCGGCAGAAAGGCGGTGATGGACTTGGCGGCCACCGGGTCCGTGCGGACGTCATGGCCGCCGATGCGGATGGACCCCTGGCTGAAGTCCAGGACCCCCGCCACCGCCCGCAGGGTGGTGGTCTTGCCCGCGCCGTTGTGGCCGATGAAGCCGCAGATCTCGCCGGGGGATACGTGGAGGGTCAGATCGTCCACGGCGGTCCGGCCGCCGGGGTAGGTCTTGGTGTAGTGGGTGATGGTCAGCATGGTGAAGCCTCCTTTTTCTCGTGTGCTCTGATAATACCCTTTCCCGCCGGGGGAAGGTCAAGAATTTTTTTCAAAAAAATAAGCTTCCACCAGGGGGAAGGCCTCTTTTCCGCCCTCCGGCGGGCCAGAACAGCGCCAAAGGCGGCGGCATCGGCTCCCTCTTTTTCCTCCCGGCATGGCCGGGACGGTTGACCTGGGGGCGGATTTATATTAGAATGGGGGCTACGGTTTACATACTTTATGAAAGAGAGACAGGCGCTATGAAACAGGATTGGAGCAATCGCTATATTGCCGCCCGCCGGGCGGTGATCGCCCAGCGGTATCAGCATATGAACCCCGCCCAGCAGGAGGCCGTGCTGACCACGGAGGGGCCCCTTCTGCTGCTGGCCGGCGCGGGCAGCGGCAAGACCACCGTGCTGATTAACCGGGTGGACAACCTGCTGACCTTCGGCCGGGGCAGCGACACCAGGGAGGTGCCGGAGTGGGCCACGGACGAGGATCTGGCCTTCCTGGAGGGCTTCCCCCGGAATCCGGCCCCGGAGGACTGGCAGCGGGCCCAGCGGCTGTGCGCCGTGGACCGGGCCGCCCCCTGGTCCGTCATCGCCATCACCTTCACCAACAAGGCCGCCGGGGAGCTGAAGGAGCGTCTGGAGCGGATGTGCGGCGCCAGCGCCCGGGACATCTGGGCCGCCACCTTCCCCTCCGCCTGCCTGCGGATCCTGCGCCGGGACGTGGAAGCCCTGGGCCTGGGCTTCACCAGCAGCTTCACGGTCTACGACACCGACGACAGCAAACGGGTCATCAAGGACATCCTGAAGGCCATGAGCCTGGATGAGAAGGAGTACCAGCCCCGGTCCATCCTCTCCATCATCTCAGGGGCCAAGGACAAGGACTGGTCCCCGGACCGATTCGCCCAGGAGGCGGGCTCCTCCCGGGACTGGCGGATGCCCAAGATCGCGGAGATCTACGCCGGCTACCAGCGCCGCCTGCTGGAGGCCAACGCCATGGACTTTGACGACATCATCTTCCACACCGTCCACCTGCTCAAAAAGTGCGGGGATGTCCGGGAGCGCTACCAGCAGAAATTCCGCTACGTGCTGGTGGACGAGTACCAGGACACCAACCACCTCCAGTACATGCTGGCCCGGCTGCTGGCCGGGGGGTACGAGAACATCTGCGTGGTGGGCGACGACGACCAGTCCATCTACCGCTTCCGTGGGGCCAACATTGAGAATATCCTCAGCTTTGAGAAGCAGTACGAGGCCTGCCGCACCATCCGCCTGGAGCAGAACTACCGCTCCACCCAGAATATCCTGGACGCGGCCAACGAGGTCATCCGCAATAACGCCGGCCGCAAGGGCAAGACCCTGTGGACCCAGGCGGGGCCCGGGGACAAGGTGCTGGTGAAGACCGTGTTCAGCGAGAGCGACGAGGCCAACTACATAGCCGGCCAGATCCTGGACGCCTACGGCCGTGGGGGCAGCTGGCGGGACAACGCCGTCCTCTACCGGATGAACGCCCAGTCCAACGCCCTGGAAATGGCCCTCAAGCGCAACGGCATCCCCTACCGGGTCTACGGGGGCATGAAGTTCTTTGACCGGGCGGAGGTCAAGGATATGCTGGCCTACCTGTGCGTCATCCACAACCCCGCCGACGGCCTCCGCCTGCGCCGGATCATCAACACCCCCGCCCGGGGCATCGGCGGGACCACCGTGGACAAGGCCGCCGCCCTGGCGGAGGCGGAGGGGGCGAGCCTCTGGGAGATCCTGGCGCGGGCGGGGACCTATCCCGCCCTCAAGGCCGCCGCCGGCAAGCTGGAGAAATTTGTGGGCATCATCCGGGATCTGCGCACCCTGGAGGGACAGGTGGAGCTGGCGGAGCTGTACGACGCGGTGTGCGACAGGACCCAGTACGTCAAGGTTCTGGAGGAGAAGGGGGACATGGAGAGCCGGGGCCGGATTGAGAACGTCCAGGAGCTCCGCTCCAGCATCCTGGGCTTCCTGGAGAACGATCCGGACAACCCCACCCTGGCGGGATTCCTGGACAGCGTGGCCCTGTATACGGACCTGGATGAGTCCGCGGACAGCGACAACTGCGTGTCCCTGATGACCATGCACTCCGCCAAGGGCCTGGAGTTCCCCAACGTGTACGTGGTGGGCATGGAGGAGGGGGTCTTCCCCGGAGCCCGGGCTGTGGGCGAGGAGGAGGAGATGGAGGAGGAGCGGCGGCTGTGCTACGTGGCCATGACCCGGGCCCGGCAGCGGCTGGTGATGACCAGCGCCCGGCAGCGGATGCTCTACGGCCGCACCAGCAGCAACCTCCCCTCCCGCTTCCTGGACGAGCTGCCCCAGGACGCCATTGAGCGGCAGGGTAACAGTGACAGCAGCCGAGCCGGCGGCTGGAGCGGCGGCTCCTCCTTCAGCGCCTCCGCGCCCCTGGGCGGCTCCAGAAGCGGCGGCTCCTCCGGCAGGCCCGCCGCCCGGCCGCCCCGGGATACCGGCTACACCGGCCGGACCTCCGCCGCGCCGCAGAACCTCCTCCAACTGGAGAAGGGGGACGCTATCCAGCACCGGACCTTTGGCAAGGGCATGGTGCTCAGCGTGCGGCCCGTGGGCAACGACGCGCTGGTGGAGGTGGCCTTTGACGGCGTTGGCGTCAAGAAGCTGATGCTGAAGGTGGCGGGCGCGCACATTACAAAATTATAAGGCAGGTCCCAGTTCCGCCGCTGCCGGGGAGGCCGCGAAAAAAACGGGACAAAATTGATTTTTCGGGGAACAATCCTCTTAAGCCATGCGTCTATAGTGACGCCGCCCCGTACAGGGGCCGGGCAAAACAATGTTTGGAGGTATCCCGAATATGAAAAAACTGATTGCTCTTCTTTTGACCCTGACCGCCGTCCTGTCCCTGGCCGCCTGCGGCGGCTCCGGCGGCACCCCAGACCAGCAGGCCCCGGACCTGAACCAGTACTACGAGGACTTCATGTCCACCCTGGGCGCGGACAACACCCCAGCCATGATGGATTTGGAGGGGGAGTTTCTGGAGACCTTCTACCCCGGCCTGAGCGACTGCAAGACCAAGCAGCTGGTGGTAAAGGCCGCCGCCATCTCCTCCGTGCCCTTTGAGTTTGCCCTGGTGGAGCTGGAGAACGCCGCCGACGCGCAGAAGGTGGAGGAGCTCTTCCAGGCCCGCATTGACGCCCAGGTCCAGGGCGGGGCCTTCTACCCGGAGACCATCGAGGGCTGGAAGAAGGCCCAGGTGATTACCAAGGGCAGCGTGGTGGCCCTCATCTCCGCCGGGGACAGCCAGTCCAGCGCGGTGGAGGCCTTTGAGAAGCTGTTCGCGTGATCGTTCATAAGCGGCAAAAACCGGACAGCCGTGGGACCCTCCCACGGCTGCCCCTGACGGGAGAGAGAATCCATGGTCTTTTCCAGCCTGCCCTTCCTATTCTTCTACCTGCCGGCAACGCTGGCGGTCTACCGGCTCACGCCGCTGAAGCTCCGCAACCTCTGCCTGCTGGCGGTGAGCCTGCTGTTCTACGGCTGGGGGGAGCCGGTGTATATCACCATTATGCTGCTGTCCATTGCCGTGGACTACACCCACGGCATCCTGGTGGAGCGATGGCGGGACAACGACCGCCGGGCCAGGATGGCGGTGGCCTCGTCGGTCTTCTTTAATCTGGCCATCCTGGTGTTCTTCAAGTACTGGGATTTCCTGGCCGAAAGCGTCAACGGCCTGACGGGCCTGGGGCTCCCCGTTCTGGGGCTCCCCCTGCCCATCGGCATCAGCTTCTACACCTTTCAGACCATGAGCTACACCATTGACGTCTACCGCCGGGCGGCCCCGGTCCAGCGGGACCCGGTGGCCTTCGGTGCGTACGTCACCCTCTTCCCCCAGCTCATCGCCGGACCCATTGTCCAGTACCGCACCGTGGCGGACCAGCTGAAGGGCCGGACGGAGAGCATGGAGAAATTTGTCTCCGGCATCCAGCGGTTCTCCGTGGGGCTGGCCAAGAAGGTGCTGCTGGCCAACGCCATCGGCCAGCTGTGGGACGACGCCCTGGCCGCAGAGCAGCTGACCCTGACAGGAGCGTGGCTGGGCCTTGCGGCCTACGCCTTCCAGATCTACTTCGACTTCTCCGGGTACAGCGACATGGCCATCGGCCTGGGGCGGATGTTCGGCTTTACGTTCCTGGAGAACTTCAACTACCCCTACATCTCCCGCTCAGTGGTGGAGTTCTGGCGGCGGTGGCACATCTCCCTGACCACCTGGTTCCGGGAGTACGTCTACTTCCCCCTGGGGGGCAACCGGGTGTCCCGGGCCAAGTGGGTGCGCAACATCCTGACGGTCTGGCTCCTCACGGGCGTCTGGCACGGCGCGGGGTGGAATTTCCTGCTGTGGGGCCTCTACTACGGGGCATGGATGCTGGCGGAGCGGCTGCTGCTGGGCCGGTGGCTGGAGCGGCTGCCTGCGGCTCTGGGGCGGGTCTACACCCTGCTGATCGTGCTGGTGGGCTGGGCCCTCTTCGCTGTGGAGGACATGGGCCGGCTGGGGGCCTACTTCCGCTCCCTGGCCGGGGGCGGCGGCCTTTTCTCCCCCCTGGACGGCTACCACCTGCGCTCCTATCTGCCCATGCTGGTCATCCTGGCGGCGGGATCCACGCCTCTGGCCAAGAGACTGTGGGACCGCCTGGGGGAGCGGGGCCGGTCCCTGCTGGGTCCCGCACTGGTGGCTGTGTCACTCATTCTCTGCACCGCCTCCCTGGTGGACGCCAGCTATAATCCCTTTCTGTATTTTCGCTTCTGAGAATAACTTTTTGTAATCTATCTTTTGCAAAGCAACAAGGAGGACGCCATGACGAAGATTGCCCAGCGCATCACCGCGGCGGTGTTCTGCCTGTTCCTGGCGGGCTTCGGACTGGCCCACCTGCTGCTGCCGGACCGGGACTTCTCCCCAGTGGAGAACCGGAGTTTAGAGGGGCTGCCCGCCTTCTCCTGGTCCGCCCTGGCGGAGGGCAGCTACACTGCGGATTTGGAGAAGTATCTGGCGGACCAGTTCCCCCTGCGGGACGGCTGGATGGGACTGAAAAACCGGATGGAGTACCTGCTGGGCCGGCGGGAGTTCCACGGCGTGTACCTGTGCGGCGACACCCTCATCAACAAGGTGGAGGAGGCCGGACGGGCGGACCAGAACCTGGACTATCTCCGCCGTCTGGCGGAAATGACGGACCTGCCGGTCTATGTCTCCCTCATCCCCACGGCGGCGGAGGTTTGGCGAAGCAAACTGCCCTCCGGGGCGGAGAGCTTTGACCAGCGGGCCTATCTGGAAAAGGCCAAGGCCCTGCCGGGCCTCCGCTGGGTGGACGTGGGCGGCGCGCTGGCGGACCACGCCGGGGAGCCCATCTTCTACCGCACGGACCACCACTGGACCAGCCTGGGGGCCTATTGGGGCTATGTCGCCATTCTGGAGGCCATGGGGGAGACCCCCGCGCCTCTGGGACCGGCGGAGACCGTGTCCGAGAGCTTTCGGGGCACCCTCTACTCCACCTCCGGCGTCCACTGGCTGGAGCCGGATACCATAGAGCGGTACGTGTCCGGCCAGGGGGTGACGGTGGAGGCCGGCGGGGAGACCCGGGGACTCTACGTGGACAGCTTCCTGGAGGAGAAGGACCAGTACGCCTCCTTCCTGGGGGGCAACGGGCCCCTGTATATTATCCGCAATCCGGCGGCCGCCTCCGATGAAACCCTGCTGGTGGTGCGGGACAGCTACAGCGACTCCCTGGCCCCCTTCCTGAGCCAGCAGTTTGGGGAGATCCACCTGCTGGATCTGCGCTACTACCGCACCGGCGTGGCCCAGTACGCCCAGGACGTGGGCGCGGACCGGATCCTGGTCTGCTACAGCGTGGAGAACTTCATCAAGGATCTGGACGCGGTGTTCCTGGCCCAGTGAGGGCCGCTGAGAAAAAGAGATCATAAGGAGAAGAACCGATGAAAAAGATACTGGCGGTCATGCTGACCCTGACGCTGACCCTGGGCCTCGCAGCCTGCGGCGGGAAGGACGCCCCCGGCGATACGGCGGGAGAGCCCGACGACAGCATCCAGACCCCGGCGGAGCCCAGCCCCGCGCCGGACCCTGCTCCGGAGCCCCCCGCCGGCCAGGGGGAGGAGCCGGAGGTCCCTGACCATAGCGGCGAGCCGGCCCAGCCCGCCGAGCCCCAGCAGCCGGAGGAGTCGCCGATTCTGAGGGTCAGCCACGAGGACGTGACCCTCCGCTCTGCCGGGGAGAGCTTCCGGCTCTCTGTGTGGGATTCCAACGGCAATGATCCCGACGCCTGCACCTTCGCCTCCGCCGATCCGGCGGTGGCCGCTGTCGATGAGAGCGGCGGCGAGATCACCGCCGTGGCCCCGGGGACCACCACCGTCACCGCCCACGTGAAGTTCGGGGACATCGAACAGGATTTTTCGTGCATCGTCCGCTGCGTCTGGAAGGCGGAGCCCGTCTCCGGCAGCGGAGAGGACGCTATCCAGCCCCCGTCTGAGGAGACCGCTCCCCCCGCCGGGGAGAGCCTTCCCAGCCTCAGCGGCTTCTTCGCCACGCTCCAGGGCTCCTACGAGGGCCTGGGGGCCATGTCGGTGATGGAGGGCGAGGTGCTGGACAACTACTACCCGGGTCTGAGCAGTCACCCCGCCGTGGAGGAGGCGCTCATTCAGGAGACCATGATGTCCATGTCCAATGTGGCGGTGGGTCTGGTGAAGTTCACCGATGAGGCCACTTTGGACGACATGATGGAAGTGCAGGCCATCCTCCAGGGGCGCATCAATGCCCAGGCCGAGGGCGGGGCGTGGTATCCCGCCTCCTGCGAGACCTGGAAGGCGGGCGTCATCACCTCCGTTTCACGCCACATGGGCATGTTCGTCTATCCTGACGAGGCCCAGACCCTGGCGGACCTGTTCACCCAGACCTTCAGCAACTGACGGCTTGATAACACACGGTTTTGCTGCTTTCCTCCCTGGGGGAAGGCAGCAAAATCCTATTGTAGAGGAGATATGCCATGGACAAGCTGACGGCCCTGGACCGGGCCGAGGAAAATTTCCGCAAGCTGGCGGCGCTGTTTCCAGGCGCTGTGACGGAGACCGTCACCGGCTCCAACGGGGCGTCCGCTGTCCGGCGGACTTTGGACGCCGGCGCTCTGACCCGGGAGATCGGCGCCCAGGTGGCGGAGGAGCCCAGCGAGCGCTACCAGTTCACATGGCCGGGCAAGCGGCGGGCCGTGCTGGCCTCCAACACCCCCGCCGCGGGAACCCTCCGGCCCTGCCGGGAGGAGAGCGCGGACTTTGACCGGACGGAGAACCTGTACATAGAGGGGGACAACCTGGAGGTCCTCAAGCTCCTCCGGGAGACCTTTATGGGCAAGGTCAAGGTCATCTACATCGATCCCCCCTACAACACAGGCGGCCATCTCCTCTACCGGGACAACTTCACCCTCTCCCGGGAGGACTTCGCCCGGGCCAGCGGCCAGCTGGATGAGGCGGGCAATCTCCGCTTCTCCATGGATCCCAGCGCGGAGAGCGGCGGCCGCTTCCACGCGGACTGGCTGAACATGATCTACCCCCGCCTCCGGCTGGCCCGGGACCTGCTGGCCGAGGACGGGGTACTGATGATGAGCATCGACAGCCACGAGGCGGCCAACGCTCAGAAGTGCCTGGACGAGGTGTTCGGGTCCCGGAACTTCCTCAACCATCTGGCCTGGGTGGCCAACCTCACCGGCCGCCAGATCGCCGGCGCCGGGGCGGTCAAGACCTGGGAGAGCGTGCTGCTGTACGCCAGGAACGCCGCCGCCGCCCCGGCCCTGACCGTGGACGCCGCCTGGGCCAGACAGACCATGCCCGACACCTACAAGGGCCTCCGGCGGGATATCCGGGAGGATGAGCTGGGCCCCTTCGCGGTGGGGGACACCCTGTACAACCACAACCGGAAATTCAACGAGGAGACCCGTCCCAATCTGGTCTTCTCCATCTACTACCGCCCGGACACCGGGGAGCTGGACACCGGGGAGATCGGGGAGGCGCGGGAGGGCTTTGTGGAGCTCCCTCCCCACCCCAACGGCGACGGGGTCCACCGCTACCACGCCTGGAGGTGGTCCCGGCGGAAGATCGCCCGGGAGAGCCGGGAGCTCATCGTCCTCCCCACCCGGACCGGGCGGTACGAGATCTACACCAAGCGCCGGGACTACGCCCGCACCGCCCTGAAGGACCTCATCACCAACATCCCCAACGGGGACGCCCAGCTGCGAAAGCTCTTTGACGGAAAAAAGGTGTTTGATTACCCCAAGTCTGTGGAGCTGCTGGAGACGCTGCTGGGCGCCGTGCCGGACAGGGACGCCCTGGTGCTGGACTTCTTCTCCGGCTCCGCCACCACCGCCCACGCGGTCATGTCCCTCAACGCCGCAGACGGAGGCCGCCGGCGCTTTATCCTGGTGCAGCTGCCGGAGCCGGTCCGGGCGGGCAGCGCCGCCCGGCAGGCTGGGTTCACCGATATCTGTCAGATCGGCAGGGAGCGGATCCGCCGGGCTGCGGCCAAGATCGCCGGAGACCGGCCGGAGGCGGTCTTTGACGGGGGCTTCCGGGTCCTCCGGTGGGAGGAGCGCTGTCCCCCGGATCAAGGCGGAGCGGGGCCGGAAAATTTCATTTGACTGCACCGCCGTTTGTGGTATAATATCCATAGAAACGGCCCGGCCGCTGCTGCGCCGTTTTGCTCCCCGGCGGAGCGAAATCTCCTAGGGCTTGTTTGATAATTGGCAATATGCCCAACAGCGAGGAATTTTTTTGCCAGACAAGGCAAATTTTCGCAGGCATCCTGACGGATG
>ERZ777011.3378-NODE-3378-length-10284-cov-2.463682_pt1 | contig 10284 bp, 7 predicted proteins | sample MGYA00374964_ERZ777011 | MGnify/ENA primary metagenome ERZ777011 (study PRJEB29310, sample SAMD00008975) | mouse gut metagenome | study: EMG produced TPA metagenomics assembly of the Metagenome analysis of fecal microbiota from mouse which was promoted...
CCGACGCTGTCCACAAGCATCGTGGTCTCTCCCTTCGTTCCGGCGAGAACATCCTCAAAAGCCAGCTCGATTCCCGCTTTTCCTACCGTATCGTTAGCGTCATAAGAGGGATTGGTCTTCTGAAATTCTTCAAGCTGCTCGGAGCTTATCTTACCCGTATATCCGACTATATGCGATATATAATTTCCGTAATTGTATTTGCGGACGCTGTCCTCTTTGATAGACACTCCTGTCAGTATATCTCCGTTTTCAAGGATCGAAGTCATGGTGTGAGGATTCACGTTGGTCGCGACCGTAAAGGAAATATATCTTTTATAAGAATTGGCGGCAAGATTATATCTTATATAAGCTATTTTTATCGCCATCTCGTCATTGTAGGTTTCTATCTTGGAATAATCCGTGTCAATGACCTTGTTCGGATTTTTAGCGATAGCTTCTTTATCCTCAAGCTTCTTTTTCTCAAGATCGGCAGGTGTCATTATCTGATAGCGCGCCCTTAAGACCTCCGCCGTATCGGCTGCCGCAGCCTCGCGCTCTTCGTCCTTTAGCTCTGAAACGGCCTTGTGACCGTACGCGTCCCTGAGAAAACGCAGAAGCGCGCTGTCCGAAAGCGTATAGTAATATCCTCTTCCCGGCATATAGTCGATACCGAAATCGTAATTTATCCTGTCGCCGTTGCCCTCGATTATAGTTATCATTTTGGAGATTATGGAGTTAAGGGCGGCATTCCTTATTTTGTTGGAATCGTAATATCCGCAGTCCTCTATGACTACGGAATACGCAAGCTCGCTGTAAGCAAGAAGTTTTCCGTTGCAGTCGTATATATTCCCGCGCGTACCTTTGGTTGTTACAGTTTTCTCGGCTTTAAGCGTATAACTTATGGAATAATCCTCGCCGCTTACTATCTGCAGATTGAAAACTCTGTACGCAAGCACCGAAAAAAGAGCGACGGACACCAGAACAAACGGAAGTATCCTTGATGTAAAAAATTTTTTAAGTATATATCCCAAGTCTTTGAAAAACTCAGTTATTCTCTCTCTTAACATCTTTTACCTTTCTTTTTCTGCCAAGCAGATCAAGTTTCCTGTTTATATAGTAAACAAGTATATACGCGAACACCGATAATGAAACCGTGTAAATAAGCTCCGGCATTATTACAATGGACAGATATTTCGCAAAATGAAGTCTGTTCCTCATCATGTACGTTATAAAGTAATAAATAAGCCCGTAAAGAAAATCGCACATCGCGACAAGGCTTATCGGAAGCAGCATCTGCTCTTTGGTATACTCCTTGTAAAACATACCGTTAAAATATCCGGCAAACACATACAGAAGCGGTGTAAAGCCTATCATACCGCCGCTCATTATATCGACGAGCATCCCCCCGAAAAATCCGGTAAGCATGCCGGACGTCCTGCCCCGCATAAATCCCACTATGCACGCGAACATAAGTATAAGATTCGGGGATACACCGCCTATCATCAGCGCGCCCTTGAAGACCGTACACTGAAGCACATACAGCAGTATTATCGAAATGAAGCTTATAATGAATCTTCTCAAAATTCCCACCTACTTATCAACGGTGATCTTCTTGTCAAGAATTACAAGCACATCGCTGACATGTTTAAAATCCACCGCCGGCACAATATAGCCTGACTGGGTAAGGTTGTTGGCGTCCACCTTTACGTCTTTGGCGTAGCCGATAAGTATTCCCTCAAGATATTTTTCGCTGATATTTGAGGTGACTATCATATCTCCGTCCCTTATTCTTACATCCTTATCAAGATAACTCAGGGATATATATCCGTTTTCCATCAGCTGCAGATCGCCGCTTACGGTGCATATGTCAAACGAATTTATAAGCATCGCGCTTACATTGCTTGAATCGTCTATAATGGAGCGGACTATGGAATATTTGTCGGAAACGGAGGCTACGATACCGACAAGACCATTTCCGGCGATCACGTTCATATCCACCTCGATGCCGTCATCCGCGCCCTTGTCGATCGTGAAGGTGCTGTACCAGTTATCCGCGCTTTTTCCTATTACATTGGCCCCGACCTTCTTGTGGTCGGCGTAAGTATTGTCTATGTCGTACAGCTCCCTGAGCTTTTCAAGCTCAACACGGTAAAGCTGCATATAAAGATTCTCCTCTTCAAGCCTCTCTATCTCATCGCGAAGCTCCTGATTCTCGTCCTGAAGCTTCTCGACCGACGCGAACAGATCGCTTTTTTCGGTAAGCCACAAGCCGATGCCGTTCACTCCCTTCTGCAAGGGGATTATAACCGTCGAAACCACCTTTTGCAGAGGCTTCGTAAGTACGTCCGTAAAGAAAGTAAGTCCTATGAAGAAAAAGCAAATACAGACGAGTATTGTCATCCACACTTTGGCGGAAAATATTTTTTTGAGTTTATTTCTCATAATCTATGTTTCCTTTATAACCTCTTAATCAATTATCCTAACCTTCGGCATATAAGCCACCTCGCTGTACTTTGGATTGTCAATTATCTTCCTTATGCCTCTTACAACGCATTCCGAAGGTCTTTCGGCAATATTTATATGAAGATCGGTCTCGCTGTTGATAAGCTTAGACATAAATCTTATCGCGGACGAGCCGCCCGTAAGATAAATTCCGGTATCTATTATGTCGGCTGAAAGCTCCGGCGGCGTTCTCTCAAGTATCATCTTGACCGAATCTATGATCTGCCTTATAAAATCTATCATACAGTCATATACTACATCCGACGAAATACTGCACCTTGTCGGAAGCCCGGTCACGATATGCCTTCCGTAAACGTCCACAAAATGCTCCTCCTCGCGGATGGCGCTGCCAAGCTCGTATTTGATGTACTCAGCCGTCTTCGCGCCAATAACGAGATTGTATTTTTTGCGTACCGCCGCTATTATCTGCTCGTCGAGCTTATTGCCGCCGAATTTGACCGCACGGCTTAAAACGATTCCCCCTAGCGAAAGCACCGATATCTCCGTGGTGTCCGCTCCGATATTCACTATCATTATCCCTTTGGCGTTCATGACCTCGACTCCCGCCCCCAGAGCGTCGGCGACCGGCTTGTTTATAACTAGTATCTTGCGCGCCCGTATCTTGGAATCCGCCGCAAGCTCAAGAAACGCGCGCTTCTCCACCTCCGTGATGTCTGTTGGAACGGCGATATAATAGTCCGCGGGAGCGATTTTTTTGTCCTGTCCGCTGATTTTCCTTATAAATTCCGTAAAAAGCGTCTGCATATTGTCGAAATCCGCGATAACTCCGTACTTGACGGGAAAAGATACGTTTATGCTCGCCGGCGCTTTCTCGTGCATCTCAAACGCCTCGTCGCCGAACGCGAACACATCCGTTTTATTGGATATGGCGATTATGTTTTTTTCGTTGAGGATCTTGTCGTCATCTTTTGAATATATCTTTATGTTGCTTGTCCCTATGTCAAGTCCGAAAATATTACGCGACATTTTAAATTATCCCTATGTTCCGACCCCTCGGAACCCCTTTCATATATAATTATGTTCTTTGAAGCTGAAATACCGGTTATCCCCGATAACGATGTGGTCAAGCAGCGAAATGCCGATCATGCGCCCCGCATCTCCTACCGCCGCGGTAGCCTTTATATCCTCCTCGCTCGGCTTAGGGTCCCCGCTCGGATGGTTGTGCAGCATGATAAGACATACCGCGCCGTGATTCAGCGCGTCTCGGAAAATATCCCTTGCCGAAATGCAGGTGTAATTGACCGTCCCCTCCGAAAGCACCGACTCATGTATCAGACCGCATTTGTTGTCGAGCATGATAAGCATGAACCGTTCCCTCTCAAGATGTCTCATATCCTCCATATAATATTCCGCCACCTGAGAAGAGCTTTCAAAATTCACGACGCTCTTCCTGTCGGCGCGCACTATCCTCGCAGACAACTCTCCTATACATACGAGCATAATAGCCTTGACGTTTCCGATTCCCTCGATTTCCGTGAGAGTGCCGATACCCATATGCTTAAGACCGAGTATCCCCATGCTGCCCGCCCTGTCAAGGACACGCCGCGCCGCCTCAAGACAGCTGCAGTTCTTCGTGCCGCTCCTTAAAATAACCGCGATAAGCTCATCGTCGGTAAGCGCCTGCGGTCCGTATCTTAGACATTTTTCATACGGTAAAAGTTCGTTTTCATTCTGTTGCAATATGGCCATTATCCCTCCGCCTGTCCGTTCTCCCCCGGACGCACGGCAAAAGATATGCCACTTATAATATTATCACATCAAATCATCAATGTATACTTTAAATTTCAAAAATTGCCCCGACCGTTCGACAATGCAGGACCGTCGATTTTATAAAAATCACGGCATGACAGAATCGTCCTCCTCGCAAAGCTTCTGAAGGCTCATCATTATTCCGAGCTTCGCATGCGCATAGGTAAGCCCACCCTGAAAAAACGCAGTGTACGGCGCTCTGAGCGGTCCGTCCGCCGAAAGCTCTATCGACGCCCCCGAAACAAAGGTTCCCGCCGCCATAATTACCTTGGAATCATATCCCGGCATATCCCACGGCTCGGGCGTGACATGACTGTCAACAGGCGCGGCGTACTGTATACCGCGGCAGAACGCCTCAAGGTATTCGGGTCTTCCAAGCTCCACCGCCTGAATTATGTCGTAGCGCTCTTCTGTCCCGTTTGGAATTACCTTAAATCCAAGGCTTTCATACAGCCTTGCCGCGAAGATCGCTCCTTTGAGAGCCGCCGCAGTAACCGCGGGCGCGAGGAAAAGCCCCTGATAGAACGCCGGATTCACGCCGAGCGATGCGCCAAGCTCACGCCCCAGCCCCGGAGCCGTCAGACGATAAGCGGCGTTATCAACGTATTCTTTTTTACCGCAGATATATCCTCCTATCGGCGCGAGCCCTCCTCCGGGGTTCTTGATAAGCGAGCCGACCACCATATCCGCCCCGACGTCGGACGGCTCTATCGTTTCAACGAACTCGCCGTAACAGTTGTCAACCATACATATAACGTCCGGCTTTATCTTTTTTACAAAAGAAATAAGCTCCCCTATCGCCTCGACCGAAAGCGTGGGGCGGCTCGCGTAGCCTTTTGAACGCTGTATCGTCACAAGACGGGTGCGCCCGTTTATTCCCGCCTTTATAGCTTCATAGTCAAAGCTTCCGTCGCTTTTAAGATCCGCCTGAGCGTAGCTTACTCCGTACTCCGCAAGACTTCCTTTTTCTTTTCTGATCCCGATAACGCCCTGAAGCGTGTCATAGGGCAGTCCGACAGGCGAAAAAATCTCGTCGCCCGGACGCAGATTACCGGCAAGCGCCACGGTCAAAGCATGGGTGCCGCAGGTTATCTGCGCGCGAACAAGCGCGCTCTCCGTATGGAATACGTCCGCGTACACCTGCTCAAGCGTATCCCTTCCTATGTCGTTGTAGCCATAGCCTGTTGAAGTACCCAGATGAGCCTCGCTGACCTGATTCCTGCGAAAAGCCTTCAGAACCTTCATCTGATTGTACTCGGCGACCGCGTCAACGGCGTCAAAACGCTCTTTAAGCTCCTTTTCTATCCGCGATGACATTTCAATGACCTTGTCGGAAATGCCGAATTCCCTGTACATTTTTTTTATTAAATCTCCGTTCATGGCGACCTCGTTTACATAATATTTTTATTGTGAAGTATTTCCAGCATATATTCAAGCGCGGCGTTTTTGACGCTCTCTCGTGTAGTCCCGTCAAATTCGTTTAAATTGACAAAGGTCACGCCTCGCTCCCTTCCAAACCATGTCAGCTGCCTTTTGGCGAAATGCCTCGTGTCCCGTTTGAGTATGCGCACAGCCTCCTCAAACGTCGTTTCCCCGTTGATATAGTCTATGAGTTCCTTATAGCCAAGTCCCTTCATGGACGTGAGCGACTTATCACAACCCTCAGCAAGCAGCGACCTTACCTCGTCGAGCAGTCCGTTTTCAAGCATCATGTCAACGCGCCTGTCGATTCTTTCGTAAACAGCCGCCCTGTCGTCGTTAAGCACAAAATAGGCGAAATTGTAAGGCGACTCCTTGCCGCTCTGCTTTGCATTATGCTCCGACATTCTGCCGCCCGTCTGATGATGGTACTCGATAGCGCGCATGACTCTTTTGACATTGTTAGGATGGATCGCGTCGGCGGCTTCGGGGTCTATTTCCCTGAGCATCGCGTGAAGAAAATCCGTTCCCTTTTCCTTCGCCGTCTGCAAAAGTTTCATGCGGTATTCTCCGTCGGTCTCTGTTTCGGTAAAATCAATGTCGTAAAGCACAGCCTGTATATAAAAGCCTGTGCCTCCCGCTATTATCGGGACCCTGCCTCTCGAGTATATCTCATTCACGGCTTTTTTGGCAAGCTCCTTGAAAAGGCAGACGTTAAAATCCTCCTGCGGCTCTAAAATGTCGATGAGATGGTGCGCTACTCCGTCCGTCTCCTCAGGCTTTATTTTGGCTGTCCCGATATCCATTCTGCGGTAGACCTGCATGGAATCCGCGCTGATTATCTCGCCGTTTATTCTTTTCGCAAGCCGGACCGACAGCTCCGTTTTGCCCACGGCAGTCGGTCCGGTAAGTATCACCAATGGTTTTTTCAGATTATCAGTCATATCCGCCTCTGCTATACGATACGTTTGAATTTCTTCTCAAGCTCGTATTTGCTCATGGTTATCATTGTCGGTCTTCCGTGAGGACAGTTGTAAGGATTTTCAAGCTCCATAAGCTTTGAAAGCAGTTCCTCCGCCTCGTTTGCCGAAAGCCTGTTGTTCCCTTTTACCGCCGCCTTGCACGCCATTGTCGCTATCTTGTCCTTAACGGTTTCGGGCGTACTTCTTTTATGATCCTGCGCCAGATCGTCGAGTATCTCAAGCAGAAGCGCCTTAGGCTCCGTACCCGCGAAGTCGGCAGGTATCCCGCTCACGGAATATTCGCCGCTGCCGAAGCTTTCAAGCTCGAATCCGAGGTCCGTAAAGCGCTCAATATTATCGCGCAGAATATCTTCCTCCTGCATCGTCACGCTGACGATTACTGGCGGGCTTATATACTGCGTCGTTATCGCCCTTTGCGCGTATTTTCTCATAAATTCCTCAAAAAGGACCTTTTCGTGGGCGGCGTGCTGATCGACTATATACATATTTTTCTCAAATTCCATTATCCAGTATGTGTCGAAAACCTGCCCCACGATTCGTATGTCTTTTTTGTTCTGCTCCATTAAAAGCTCAGGACGTTCAAAAAGCTCAAGCTGCTGCGCCTTATTCTGCTCAAGCGCCTTTATTGTCTCTTCGTATTTTGCGGCTCTTTTTGTCTCGAAAGGCTCCGGCATCCTCATTTCGGCGCTTCCGGCGGAAACCACTGATTTCTCCTGCTTTGCTTTGGTGAAATTAAATGAGGTTTCCGTCTTTGACGAGAGGATCTCTGTTTTGTCCGCCGTTGCTTTTGCAATGGATGCCAGCATTCCCGTCTGCTTATCGCTTCGCGAATCAACGGTGACCTCGGGGATAAGCTCCCTGTGCGAAAGAGCGTCAGAGATCGCATTTTTGAGCGCATCAAAAAGATAAGGGGCGTTCGCAAAGCGAAGCTCCATCTTTGAAGGGTGAACGTTCACGTCGAGGAGCTCCGGCTCGATCTCTATGTGCAGAGCGGTGAACGGATATTTGTGCTGCATTATGAAAGGCGCGTACGCCTCCTCTATCGCCTTTGAAATTATTGCGTTTTTGATGTATCTTCCGTTTATATAATAATTCTCGTGGCTTCTGCTCCCCCGGCAGACGTTGGGCTTGCCGATAAAGCCTTTGACCTTGAAGCTGTCGAAACGCCTGTCTACCTCTATGAGATTCGCCGTTATGTCGCGTCCGAAAACAGTGTAGATAACGTCCTTCAAACTGCCGTTTCCCATTGTCTGGAGCTTTGACTGGTTATTCACGATAAGCCTGAAGGATATTTCCGGGTGCGAAAGGCAAAGCTGCTCTACGACCGAGCTTATATATCCGCCCTCGGTCGCCGGAGTTTTGAGGAATTTGCGTCTTGCCGGAGTATTGTAAAAAAGATTCCTCACTACAAAGGTCGTCCCCTCCGGCGCGCCTATCTCCTCCATAAGCTTTTCCTCGCCGCCCTCGATACGGTAGCGCACGCCAGACAGCGCCATAGCCGTTTTGGTGATAAGCTCCACCTGCGCCACCGCGCTTATGCTCGATAACGCCTCGCCTCGGAAACCGAGCGAGGATATGCTCGCCAAGTCGGCGGCGTCCTTTATTTTGCTGGTCGAATGCCGTTTGAAGGCGATTTGCACCTCGTCCGCTTCAATGCCGCAGCCGTTGTCTGTGATGCGTATAAAGCTTGTGCCGCCGTCCTTTATCTCGACCGTGACCGCACTCGCTCCCGCGTCTATCGCGTTTTCCGCAAGCTCCTTTACCACCGACGAGGGGCGGTCCACCACTTCTCCGGCGGCTATTTTATTTATCGTGTTCCTGTCAAGAAGATTTATCGGCATATCCTACCACCTGTTTTTGATCTTATCCTGTATGGCGTAAAGCTGGTTGAGCGCGTCTATCGGCGTAAGGCGCGACAGATCGAGCCCTTTTATCTCGTTTATTATCTCGTCGTTGTCCACCGCGTCGAAAAGCGACATCTGTACATAATTGCCGTCCTCCTTGCGCTCCGGGATCTTAAAAGCGTCCGCGTCGACGCCGAGTCTCGCGATCTCTTTCATTTTTACGGATATGTCGTTGTCCGCCACGATTTCCTTCGCGCGCCGTATCACGCCTTCGGGTACGCCCGCGAGCTTCGCCACCTGAATGCCGTAGCTTTTATCCGCGCCGCCGCGCACGATCTTACGGAGAAAAACAATGTCGTCGCCCTGCTCCTTTACGGCTATGCAGTAATTATTGACGGAGTCAATGGTGCCCTCAAGCTCGGTCAGCTCGTGGTAATGCGTCGCAAAAAGAGTTTTGGCTCCTAAAAGCGCAGGATCCGCTATATGCTCGACCACCGCCCACGCGATGGAAAGTCCGTCGAACGTGCTTGTTCCGCGGCCTATCTCGTCAAGTATGAGCAGGCTGTCCGCCGTCGCGTTTCTGAGGATATTGGCTACCTCGGTCATTTCGACCATGAAGGTGCTCTGCCCGCTCGCAAGGTCGTCCGACGCGCCGACTCTCGTAAATATCCTGTCCACGATGCCGATGTCGGCGGCTCTTGCCGGAATATACGAGCCTATCTGCGTCATAAGCACTATAAGCGCCGTCTGCCGCATATATGTGGACTTGCCCGCCATATTCGGCCCCGTGATTATGGAGATCCGGTTGGCGGCGTTGTCAAGGTATGTATCGTTTTCGATAAACATGCTTCCGGAGATCATCTTCTCGACTACCGGATGCCTTCCCCCCTGAATGTTTATCACGCCACCGTCGTTTATCTTCGGGCGGACATATCCGTTCTGTCCCGCGGCGACCGCGAGCGACGCGAACACATCTGCGCGCGCGACGGCGCCTGCCGCCGCCTGAATGCGCACGACTTCTTTGGCTATTTTTTCGCGCACCTCGGTAAAAATATCGTATTCAAGAGAAAAAAGCTTGTCCTCCGCTCCGAGGATAGCGTCCTCAAGCTCCTTTAATTCCGGCATCGTATAGCGCTCGGCGTTCGTCAATGTCTGTTTGCGTATGTAATTGTCAGGCACCATATTTTTAAAGGAATTAAGGACCTCGAAATAGTACCCGAAAACCCTGTTGTACTTTATCCTCAGGCTCTTTATTCCCGTGCGCTCGCGTTCTGACGCCTCAAGCTTCGCAAGCCAGTTTTTGCCGTCGGTCTTCGCGCTTCGCAGCCTGTCCACCTCGGCGTTGAAGCCGTCCTTTATCAGACCGCCTTCTTTTATCTGCAATGGCGGCTCCTCGACTATCGCCTTTTCGATAAGCTCAAAAACGTCCTCAAGCGTGTCAAGCTCGCCGTGTATTTTCTTTATCAGCGGCGCGTTCATCTCGCCGAGAAGCTTTTTTATATGGGGAAGCATGGAAAGAGAGCTTTTGAAAGAAATAAGCTCCCTCGGTCCCGCCGTTTTCGTGCTTATGCGCCCGATTATCCTCTCAAGGTCGTAAACGGGATTAAGATATTCGCGCAGCTCCTCCCTCATTATGTAATTGTCAAGAAATTCGCCCACGGCCTCCTGTCTTGCCTCTATTTCGGACCTTATAAGAAGCGGCTGTTCTATAAGCTTGCGCAGGAGCCTAGCGCCCATCGCGGTCTTTGTTTTGTCAAGCACCCACAGCAACGAGCCTCTTTTCTGTT
>ERZ777011.3379-NODE-3379-length-10283-cov-7.338385_pt1 | contig 10283 bp, 13 predicted proteins | sample MGYA00374964_ERZ777011 | MGnify/ENA primary metagenome ERZ777011 (study PRJEB29310, sample SAMD00008975) | mouse gut metagenome | study: EMG produced TPA metagenomics assembly of the Metagenome analysis of fecal microbiota from mouse which was promoted...
TGGGAGAAAGGAAAATCCAATCACTTCCTAACATGATTGGATTATACGTGATAAAATGGACTTTGGATTAGCGGTAATGCAAGATCTGGAACAATTAAAAGATGTATATAGAGAAATCATAAAAAATATGAATGAAAAAGGTATTCAGATTTGGGATGATATTTACCCTTGTGAGTTCTTTGAGGAAGATATAAGAAATAATCGCCTTTATATTTTGAAGGATTATAGTGAAATCATATCTGCATTTGCTTTATGCGGCGTAAGCACAGGCGAAAATGCAGTTGAGTGGAAAGACAAGTATGCTAAAGCTATGTATATTGACCGTTTAGGTGTTAATATCAAACATTTAAAAAAAGGCATAGGCAGTTTGATGATTGCTGAGGCGAGACAAATCACAAAAACATTAGGCGCTGAATATCTAAGGCTTTTTGTTGTAGATATAAATGAGCCTGCCATTCAACTTTATCATAAAAATAATTTTTCGAAAGTTGATGGAGTTTATGAGGAAGTATTCGATGATGGTTTTGTGTTACATGAATATGGATATGAAATAAAAGTATAAGTCAGATTACAGCGTTGCTGAGAACTGAAAACAACAAAAAGACTGAATTTTTTTATGAAAAGTGAAGCTGCATTATAGAATAGGATTCATTAAACTGATAAATCGAATTTAATTAAGGAGTGAAATACATGAACATCAGAAAAATAGCTAAAGCACATATAGCAACTATTATGGTTTTATCGGCAATATTCTTGTGTGCGGGATGTGGAACCGATATACCAAAAGAGGCAGCGCCAACTGTAATTGCGGAAGAAATTTTAAATAATGAAAGCTTGGTGATAGAGAGTGATATAAAAGAAGAAAACCAAGATAAAGACACGGCAAACAGAAATGATGTAACAGAAGATCAAAAGGCACCGGCTGAAAAAACAAATATTTACAATGATGTTCTGACGCAATACAGCGACATGGTTCAAAATGACTTTTACGTTGATCTACGGGATTCAGATACCTATGAAAGCAGTTTTGGAGAGGCAATCGGGCTTGAAATCCGCACACATAAGCAGGACATTTATTACACATTTTATGATATAGATGGAAACGGAACAATGGAACTTATTATTGCAGGAGGGGAAAATGCTGCATCAAATCCCACCTTTTCCCCTTGGAATTATGACTTATACGGGTATGACGGAACTAATGTAGTTCATATTTTCCCGGATATGGATTTTGGTTACAGAACGAATTTTTCGATTTATGACCATGGAGTGATAGAAGTGTTTTACAGCGGCAGTGCTGCGGAATCAGGCGTTGATTTCTACAGAATAAGCACTGACGGGTTTACTCCCGAACTAATTGATTCTTTTTCCGCAGTTGCTCATTTAGAAGGAGATGAGCCTGTATTTACCTATTCTCACTATAGGAATGAAATTACGGAAGAAGAATATAATGCCAACATTCAAGGCTACGAAATTGCTCTTACAGAATTAGATTGGATACAGATTCAATAAAATGTACTGTCTTGTCTGCGCTGGTTGGTACTGTAATGATCTGCCCCTCGGAGAAACCCAGATTTCTGCTGGTTATTCCTAAATTCTGTAAGCTCTTTTCTTGGTTTCGTTTTTTTCATGAAAATAAATAGGAAAGCATGGCTTTTACCGCGTTCAGCTGCTGTACCACATGGGACTTCTGAAGGAGAACGAGGAGTTAAAGTGGGCAGAGAATATGGATATTTATATATAAGAAGCAGGTCAGTTAAGCCCACGGAAACAGTTCACAGCACCCGGAGAGCATTTCACAACAAACAGATTGCCTGAATGATTCAAGCAGACTATAATAACTGTTATTTCATAATGGCAAACAGGAGAGATTAAGAGTGAAACTAAAAAAAGTAATGATATTGTTTGGCACTGTCTGTATATTGAGTAACAAATCGCTCCGGCAAACCATTTTCATTGCATTTTGTGCCTAGAGCAAAGCGAAAGGAATGGCTATGAAGTTGACAAATGCTTTCATGGTATCAGGGCTTACAAAAACATATCAGGACTTTATTTTGGACCATGTTTCATTTACCGTTCCAGACGGCTCCATTGTCGGACTGATCGGAGAAAACGGCGCTGGGAAAAGCACGACTATTAATGCCGCTTTAGGGCTGATTCAGAAAGAAGAAGGCACTGTTTCTATTTTGGGCAGAGAAGAGTTGGATAGAGATATCAAAGAACAGATTGGCGTCGTGTTTGATGGCAGCAATTATCCCGAGCTCCTTTCCCCACGTAAATTGAACCGGGTCATGAAAAACATTTACAGATTCTGGGACGAACAGAAATATTGGGGATTGCTGAAACAATTTTCCCTGCCGTCTGATAAGCAGATTAAACAGTTTTCAAAAGGAATGAAGATGAAGTTGGCTATTTCTGTTGCATTTTCCCATCATTCCAGACTGTTAATCCTAGATGAAGCCACTTGTGGGCTTGATCCGGTTGTGCGGGATGATATTCTCGATATGCTTTTAGGTTTTGTGCAGGATGAAGAGCATTCCATACTGGTATCTTCCCATATTACCAGTGATTTGGAGAAGATTGCCGATTATATCGTATTTATTCATGAGGGGAAGGTGGTTTTTGAGAAAACCAAAGATGAACTAATCGAGCGGTTTGGTATCATCAGGTGTGGATCGACGCAATTTGGCGCACTGGACAAATCCGATATTATCTCATACCGTAGAATGGGCTATGAATGGCAAATTCTGGTTTCAGACCGGAAGAGGATACAGAAAAAATATTCGAAAGCTCTGGTTGTCCCGGCAACGATTGATGAAATTATGCTGCTTTATGTAAAGGGGGAAAAGTCATGAAAGGTGTTTTAGTCAAGGATCTGTATATTGCCGGAAGCAATATCCTCGTAACCATAGTAAGCCTGATTGTTTTGGGTTTGGGGTTATCCTTTTTGTTGGAAACCAGCGCACTTCTGGTTTTGGCTCCGGTTGCTTCTACAACAGCAGCATTTATTAGCATTACCAGTGATGCAGCTTCCAAATGGAACAAAAATGTCATTACCATGCCGGTATCAAGGGAGCAGATTATTGGCGAGAAGTTTTTGCTTTATATTCTGCTGGCCGTGTTGGGTATAATGACAGCGCTGATTCCCTGTGTGGTTCTTGCCTGTTTCGGTGAGGATATAACGCTACACTCTTTGTGTCTGTATGGCTCTATCGGGATAAGCGCTACTCTGTTGGCAGGCGGCATCAGTCTGCCATGTGCGTATCTATTTGATCCGGAGAAATCGCAGATTGTCTTTATGATGTCTTTCATGGCATCAACGGGAATCATTACAGGTCTTGTGCTTCTTGCAAACTTGGTTTTTTCTGTGAAAGAGAATACCATTCTTACTTTCAACATTGTGCTTGTCATTTCTGTGATTTGATTTTTTATCTCGTACAGAATTGCGGTAAAGGTATTTCAAAAACAGGATATCACTTGAAAGCTATAATAAAATACTTTTCTTGAGGATAAATGAGAGGTGACACATTGATCCATATTGCAATCTGTGATGATGAAAAACATATGTCCGATTATATGAGGACTAATGTATCGAATTTTTTTCGTAAAAAGAATACAGAGATCCATCTGCGGACGTTTGCCAGCGGAGAAGAACTGTTAAACTACGATGGACAGATCGACATCCTGTTTCTGGATATCCAGATGAAAGGCATGGATGGTATGGAAACAGCAAGGAGGCTGAGAGAGAATAAGTTCCGGGGAATTCTGATTTTCATCACGGTACTTAAAGAGATGGTATTCCAATCTTTCGAGGTGCAGGCCTACGACTATTTGGTTAAGCCGTTTGATGAAAAACAGTTTGAAAAGACTATGGAGCGTTGTTTATCTTCCATACAAAATGCCAGCGAGGACAGCCTGTTTGTGCAAAAGGGATATGAGGGGTGCATCATTCGTAAAGGCGAGATTGTTTTTTGTGAGATTATAGACCGGAAGATATATCTGAACTTGGCGTCAGGCGAGGTTGTTGATTATTATGAGAAAATCGAAAATCTGGAAACGAAGCTGGATGAACATTTTTTCCGATGCCACAGGAGCTACCTCATCAATCTGAAGCATTTAAGAGGTTATAAAAACGGAACTGCATATATGGATAACGGTGGGGAGATTCCTGTATCGCGTTTGCGGAGTAAGAAGTTTTCCGATGTGGTTTTGAAGTATATGAAGAATATCTAAGAGCTTTTGTATACAGGGACAGATAAGATAGCTGGGTATTTGGATTTTTTCGATATTTTCTTCCGATGCGCACGATTACCGGTTTCGTGGCGTTTGTGTTTCTTTTTACGGCATGCGGGGTACTGGTCTGCCATGCAGATTACGAATAATCCGGTAGTGGATATTCTGGCAGGAAACAAACCATGGAATGTAAAACGGTGGCTGAAAAATATGGCGGAGTCATGAGTACAGAGACAAAGAGGGATATATTTGTCCTCCATGTGCTGCTGATCATTCCACAGCGTCCAGAAAGCATCCTACAACAAATGGATTAACAGGTTACTCTTTACAGACGAAAAAAGAAAAAGAGGGTTGTCTGTACAGGCAGCAGCAAGGCGATGGAAAATCCATCGCTTGACAAAATCAAATTAAAGGAGGAATATACTTATGGCAATGCAGATTAATGGAAACTATGACCATTCCGAAACCGACTATGCAGAAAGGGTGAAGGAAAAACAGGACGCTGAAAGGTCGGAAAAGGTAAAGGCAGCAAAGAAGGATGTAGAGGGAAAAAGCTCTGGTAATCTGTCCGCACCACTGGATGAATACATCAGCAGTGAAAGATCAGGGAAAAAGCCTACGGGACTGTACCAAGTAGGTCGGGACGAAAACGGCAACCGGAAAATTTTTTTTGATGATTCGAAAGCGGCTCATGTGAATGAAGAGAAAAAACTGAAAGCGGAGGAAGATCGTTCCAAAGAAAGCGCAGACGGCAAAGAGCCAAAGATAAACGAGAACAGCCCGAGGAAGCCGGAGGAGAAATGTGTTACGGATACCGATAAGGTTGACAGGGAAATTAAGAGTCTGAAAGAGAAAAAGCAGCAGTTGGAACAGCAGATCCAGTCAGCTTCCGGGAATGAGAAGAAAATCCGGGAACTGGAGAAAAGGCTGACGCAGGTAGAAAACGAGTTAAGCCAAAAAGACAATGATACATACAGGCGGCAGAATGCTTCTGTATCAGAATAAAGGAAAGAACTATCATATGCGCAATAAGTATTTCAAAGCATTAAGCTGTATGGTTTTTGTAACCAGTGTTTTATTGGGGCTGGCATGGTGCAGCAGTATGCTTATCCCGAAAATGGCAGTCGGTGAGCAGATACTCTGGCACTTGCTGCCTATGGGAATTGTGCCGCTGATTATAAGTCTCTGAACGAATGTATCCTTTGTGCAGGTTATATTTTCTTTATTTTCTATAAAATCCATGTTAAAATCCGTTTTTTTATAAAAAAATATTGAGATTTTACTGAGGGCGGTACAGACGTTAATTGTTTGGAATACGAAAAGACTGCCTCTTTTAGTAGAAAACTACATTTTGGATGGTTAGAAACCTATAAAATTTTACACAAATTTTACATAAATCATCTTTTGGATTTTACTTAGACCGGATACCATTTAATTATACGACAATTCTTCAGGGAGGATTATAGTCAGATGGATTTCTTTGGATTGATGACAATGATTGGCGGGCTTGCTTTATTTTTATACGGAATGAAAACGATGGGAGATGCCTTGTCCAAGATGGCAGGCGGCAGGCTGGAGCAAGTGTTGGAGCGTATGACGAATAATCCGGTGAAAGCTGTCCTGCTTGGGGCAGGAGTGACAGCAGTGATCCAGTCTTCTTCTGCCACAACAGTTATGGTAGTGGGGTTTGTCAATTCCGGTATTATGAAGTTGTCACAGGCAGTAGGCGTGATTATGGGTGCAAATATCGGTACGACAATTACCTCGTGGATTCTAAGCCTTTCCGGTATCGAAAGTGGGAATTTCTTTGTAAAACTTCTGAAACCATCGTCTTTTTCCCCGGTATTGGCACTCATCGGTGTGATACTGGTAATGTTTATCAAAAATACGAAAAAGAATGATGTGGGAACGATTTTGATTGGGTTTGCAGTGCTTATGTTTGGAATGGAAACCATGAGCAGCGCCGTAAAGCCGCTTGCGGATGTACCGGAATTTACATCGCTTTTTACGGCATTTGAAAACCCTGTTTTAGGTATGATGGTCGGAGCGGTTTTAACTGCAGTGATTCAGAGTTCTTCTGCCTCTGTCGGTATTTTGCAGGCGATGTGTGCCACCGGGAGCGTAACGGTGGGAGCCGCGCTTCCGGTAATCATGGGGCAGAATATCGGAACCTGTGTCACGGCTTTGCTTTCTGGTGTCGGGGCAAACAAGAATGCAAGAAGGGCATCGTTGGTGCATCTTTATTTTAACCTGATAGGTACATTTGTGTTTATGACAGTGTTTTATGTCATGAATCATTTTGTACGGTTTACTTTTCTGTCGGATACGGCAAACGGTGCAGTCATTGCAGTGATACATAGCGTGTTTAATATTGTCTCAACAATCGTGCTGCTTCCTGCTTCTGAGTTGCTGGTAAAACTGGCACATTTGACCATTCCTCAGTCAGAGGGCGAAACACTGGAAACATCAGGAAAAGTGCTGGACGAAAGATTTTTGGAAAAACCTGCGTTTGCGGTTGCACAATGTAAAAATGCAGTGTGTGATATGGCACAGCTTATCTTAAAGGCAATGAGTTTATGTGTATTCATACAGGAGAAATATGATGAAAACGCAGTGCAGACAATTATGGAAATTGAGCAGGAGGTAGATGCCAGAGAAGATGAGTTATCGTCCTATCTGGCAAAACTTTCCACAAAGCCATTGTCTGAACGAGACAGTAAAACCATCAATAAATTCAGTAGGTGCATTACGGATTTTGAGAGGATATCCGATTATACAAAGGGCATCGCATTCACACAAAAGAAGCTATATAAGGGCAAAGAAAAGTTTTCAAAGAAAGCGACTGGAGAAGCGAGGTTGATTTATGAGGCCACCCTCGAAATCGTGGAATATACGGTTTCAGGGTTTATACACGGGGACAAAGAGATGGCGTTTCGTATTGATCCGCTTGCCGATGTGATCAGTCAGATAAAAAAAGATATCCGAAAGAACCATAGCAAGAGACTGGAAAAGGGGAGGTGTTCTGTGGAACTTGGCTTGGCGCTTACAGATATGGTCACTTCTCTGGAACGTATTGCGAAGCATTGTTCCAACATAGCGGAGGAGCAGATGGCATCCGAAACAAACCAGCATGCATTACATCAATATGCACGGAATGTCAAAGAGAGGAACGAATTGTATAAGGAACTGTATGAAGGATATACAGAAAAGTATTCGTTGGAAAAACTTGAGAAAACATCAATTATCAGATAATGTAAATATGCGTGGGCGCCTTGCAAATGAGATGCAGATGATTGTCGTCAATATAATAGTGTGAAACAAAGTAGAGGAAAACCATAAATGGGCACACTTAAATAAGCTGTCTAAGGCAGGCAACTTTTTGAAGTGTTATAGAGTTAGAAAATTAGATTAAGAAGCCAATGGTTCGTCAGGGGGAAGTAATCCTTCTCGTTGAAATAGTTTCTTGGCTGGCTTGATAGCTTTTGCCTTTTGGTAGCAAGAATCATACGGGCAATAGCAATAATGGCTCTTTTCTTGCCACGGCGTTTAACAAGCGAATCATATTTCTTTTTGTAGTAGATTCATTGCTCTCTGGTGTTAAACCAGCCCAGCAACATAAACGTTTAGAACTTGAGAATTGAGACATATCAGTACCGATTTCGGAGATGATAGTGATTGCATTACCACGTTTAACACCCGGAATGGTACAGAGGAACCGGACGGCATTTTCAAAATCAGGATTAGAAGAAATTATATTTTCTATCATTTTATCAACATCATTGATTTCGGCTGTGATATAATCCATATGTGCGCTGACAAGGCGCATACGGTTTTTGGGGGCATCAGTCATCTGATACTCTTCGATGGATTCTAAACAGCATCTTCTTTGGATTTGAGGGTTCTTAGAAGCTTAGAAGCGATTTCTTCGTGGTTAACGGATGTACCCGAGTGTTCAAGCAGATAGTCGATAATGGATGTAGCTGACTTTATTTTACAGCACGGCGCAGAGAGTTGGAACATTTTCATTACTATTTGTGCCGCCAGCTGAAGGCGGCGGAATGGAGATTAGTATGATAAAAGGAGGTGCGCAAAATGGCAATTGGTAGAGTCTTAGGCAGCATAGAGGCATTGGCGGCTGTTGTCAATCCTCATAAAGGAGCAGTGGAATTAGTGGAACAGCAGATAGATGAGTTGGCAGATGATCTTGTTCGGGATACCTATGAAACAACAATGAAGCCGGTTGATTATGCTTATCCGAGTGAGAATTATAATGATATTATGAAAGTTAGTGCGGGAGAACATTCCTCATCATCGAACAATAAGCGTCAGCCTCAATAAAAGTCTGATTGCAGAGGTACCTTGGGAAATACCTTGCAATAGATGTGTGAAAGCAATATGAAAGAAATGCAGTATTTTAGCATAATTAGATAAAAATTTGCATACACATTTGACAATACTTTTTAGAAGTTTGCTGCGGCTACTTTCAGATAGTGTCAGTAATAAAAACACGAAATATATTGACATTTTCCTGAGTAGTACATATAATAACACATAGATAATTATCTATGTAAGGTGGATGGAACAGATGGACGAAAAAAGAGCGGCGGTAATTTTTAAAGCCTTTTGTGATGAGAACCGCATTAGAATTATAAAGTTACTGCGTTCCGGCGAAAAATGTGCCTGCAAGTTATTGGACGAAATAAATGTGACACAACCTACTCTTTCCCACCATATGAAAATACTTTGTGATGCCGGAATTGTTGTTGGGCGCAAAGAGGGAAAATGGACACATTATTCTATTTCCGAAAAAGGCGTAGAGCAAGCAAAAGTATATTTAGAGCAGATGACAACACTTGATATTAAAAATGAGAATGAGTCGTACTGTGAAAAGTAAGGAAGTTTACGAAGTGCTTTTCCGTGCGGCTTATCTTAAAAATTTCACATAGACATATTTCTATATAACTATATGAAAGGGGATTTTTAATGGAAGCAATAAAATTTGCGTGGGACTTCCTGCAAAATGAAGTTCTTGGTATGGGATGGCTTAACCGGCTTATATCAACAGTATTGAACACCTGCGGTTTAGATACTACAAGCAGAATAGGCGGCAGTGTTCACTTTTTTATTTACGATACCATAAAAATTATGGTGCTGCTCGCTGTGTTGATTCTGATTATTTCGTATATTCAGAGTTATTTCCCGCCTGAACGAACGAAAAAGATACTCGGTAGATTTCACGGTATTTGGGCGAATATCATTGCGGCATTGCTTGGTACAGTAACGCCGTTTTGTTCCTGTTCCTCGATACCGTTGTTTATCGGATTTACAAGCGCAGGTTTACCGTTAGGTGTTACATTTTCTTTCCTGATTTCTTCTCCGATGGTGGATCTCGGCAGTCTTGTTTTGCTGATGAGTATTTTCGGTTGGAAAGTTGCGGTTTTGTATGTTGTTCTTGGTTTGGTTATTGCTGTTGCCGGCGGTATGTTGATTGAAAAACTGCATCTGGAAAACCAAGTGGAGGAATATATCCGAAATGGTCACGCCATTGATCTTCCGCAGGAAGAACTGCATTTTAAAGAACGTATGAAATATGTCTGGCAGCAGGTGGTTTCAACGGCAAAAAAGGTTGCGCCCTATGTTTTGATCGGTGTAGGTATCGGGGCATTTATTCACAATTGGATACCCGAAGATTTCATTGTCAAAGTGCTTGGAGATAACAATCCCGTTGGTGTTGTACTTGCAACTATTGCGGGTGTTCCGATGTATGCAGATATTTTCGGTACAATTCCGATTGCGGAAGCTTTGCTTGCAAAAGGCGCATTGCTTGGCGTCGTCTTATCCTTTATGATGGGTGTGACTACTCTTTCTCTCCCTTCAATGATTATGCTTCGCAAGGCAGTTAAGCCGAAGCTGCTTGGCATTTTCATTGCAATATGTACGATCGGTATTATCGTTGTAGGTTATTTCTTCAACGCTATACAATATTTCATTATTTATAGAGATGAGCAAAACACATTGATTTAAATATAGGATTTGGCAGTTAGTGTCTG
>ERZ777011.3380-NODE-3380-length-10279-cov-12.331964_pt1 | contig 10279 bp, 7 predicted proteins | sample MGYA00374964_ERZ777011 | MGnify/ENA primary metagenome ERZ777011 (study PRJEB29310, sample SAMD00008975) | mouse gut metagenome | study: EMG produced TPA metagenomics assembly of the Metagenome analysis of fecal microbiota from mouse which was promoted...
ATAATCTTTAGTACGGCTAACTCTTCCAAAGTACAATTCAAAGTGTCAAATTGAGACTTTGGAATTGCCGAAGTGATTCTATGGGCTGTTGAAGCCGGAAGTGAGTCACCAACAAGCATATCGCGATTGCGGAGTTCATTCTTTTCGCCGAGAATCACATTGCGCAGGAATCGCTCCACAAACTCTGTTGTAGGCGCGATATTGAGCCCTTTATAAGACGCTCTTACGAGAGCATTGTGGAAATACCATGAATGATGCTTGAACATATCGTTGGTTGTCGGAATACCCATCGAGCGGAGATACTTTATGAGGAATACCGCAGTTGTGCGAGTGTTGCCCTCACGGAAAGGGTGTATTTGCCATAGGTCTGCAATAAACTGAGATAGGTGATTGATAATCTCAGTCATCGGGCGATTTGAATAATCAAATTCTTTCTCCCTTGATAGATCATATTCGATAGCTTCGCGGAGATCAATAGCCGGTTGGTAACTAACTGAGGCATTTCCACCAAGTACCCATTCTTTTTTGCTAAGCTCAACCTTTCGCAACTGTCCGGCAAACTTGAATACACCATCAAAGATACGTCGATGAATAGAAGTTAGTCCAACTAATGAGAATGCAAATGATGGTTCACTGAGAATCTTTGCGATGTTGGCAGACGCTTTATCTCCTTCATCATCTACGTCATCATGTCCTGATTTTGTTTCATAATAAGCCTTGATGCGTTCGCGAGCTTCATCAATGGTAATATCTCCCTCAATATGCTGACGTGCGGTATCGAGTAGATACGGCGATACCTTTAGCCCATCTACGTCCTGAAGACCGATTGCCGTTTGCCAAGCATCCGCCTTTTCCTTCTGTCCCGGTTCTCCATGAACTATGTATTCGTCAAACTCACTCATATCAATTTTGTTAAGTAAGATTAGGGACATAGCCATGCTATGCCATATCTCAAGCGGTATCGTTAAAGTATTAAAAAAATATCTTTAATTAATATAGCAGTGGCGGTATTATTCAATGTACAAAGCAATGATTTATTCTTCATTATTGTAGTATATTTTATAGAACTTTCCTCTACTGTCAGTTCCTTTTTCTACGCAATCGGAGTTGCCATTAATAATAATTTGAATTTTTTTATCTAAATTTATAGCCCTCCTGTATGCTCTTTGCTGCTTTTTTATCGCGGTCTCGGATATTTGGAATTCGCAATCGATTGTAAAGTCATTTGATGACTCAAAGTCGCTTTTGAAATTATGGAACTTTTCCACAATCTCAGGCTTAGAAATCACTTCCTCGGTAAAATTATCAAGATCAAAAGTGTCATGATCTTTGAAATATTGCAGGGCTTTATTAAGCAAGCTAATTTGCTCAGTTTTTGAGACCATAACAGTTTTGGGGAGTTCCTTTGTGACAAAGGATTTTGTCAAGGACATCAGATTTTCAGTATTTGTATACGTATCATTTATTTGACCCACATGAAGAAAATCGTCAATCCAATATTTTGCCGTAGTACCCTTATTGGTGTTGTCAACAACAGCAACTATAAATCCATTATCTTTTTCCGAATTGAAAATTAGGCATCCTTTGTCTAACTTTTTTACATCTATTCCTTTGTCTTCATTTATGTTGACATTTCCACTATGAACAGATGTTTTGAGAAATGTGCTTTTCTTCTCTGTTTTAAATAAACCTATGGCATCTATAACCAGATTGTCAAATTCTACGCCCTTGAAAAGGACAACGTAAAATTCCCCTTCCTTAATATTGGGATATAGACTTTGATTATATAAATGTTTCGCAAGATTAATTGATTGAGTATAAAACGATTCGTGGCTGTTAAAAATCTCAGATACGTATGAAAACACCTCATTGAGATTTAAGCTGGTATCATGGCGTAGATGGTAATATTCATCAGATGAAAATGCTCCCAAAAAGAAGGTAGACAAAGTGTCTTCTAAATCATTTGATATGGTTAAACAAGATTTTGATAAAACCATTCCTTCATCTGCGATTTTATTACCCACAATATGGATAGCCAATTGTGTTATCCGAGAATTAATAAAATTTGCTCTCATTTGGTAACGCGACTATTTAGATAATTCAAAAAATTAGTATAGACAATTAACTTTTGTTTGTCCATTACACTGAGGAGGTTTGATTTCAGCTGCCGTTTCTCTTTGACAGCCAATTTTTTTTGTGGAGTTAGAGACTTAATGTTAACTTCAAACTCTGCATTTCCTCCTTTGGAATTATAGTCAGGGAATCCGAAACATATACAAACAGTGCCTTTTTGACCTTTATAGTTGTATTCAAAAGTCGCATCGATACTCCATAATTCAAGATTACGATAAAACTTTTCCTCTTTCATGAACGACTTTTCGCTCAAAGATTTCCCCGATATTATTAGGCGTTGGATATTTTCCATCCAAAAGATTTCTGCGGGCAAAACGCAGTCGTCCTGCGGTTTGATAGATATGTCTTTGATATCGACGAAAGTAAAGATATCGTTATCTTCTATTTTTGTTGTTAAACGAAAGAAAAATGTAAACCTTGTGGAGTTGTCAAATTTAGAAAACAATATTTTCTGGGGATTAGCATCTTCTGTAAGTAGCCCCCTTGATTTAAATTGTTTTATTTGATTTTTTACAATATGTTCAGCTATATCCTTTGTCTCTGATGAGGTATGTGTTATTCTTATTGTCCCCTTGCCTTTATCATTAATTATTTCGACACAACCATAAAACTCATTTGTCTGCTCATACCAAGACTTATTCAAATCATGGCGAATTATTTGAAATGGAGCGATTATGTGGTTGGGATTTCCATTATGTTGAGCGAAGGTAATCGGTTGGGCAAGTTCACAGGTTGGCAAATGGCTTATTAAATATTCTTTAATATTTACAGCCATCATCTCAGACTGAAACAAAATTGAATCTGCCGGAAATGATATCTCTCGTGAGATTTTCTTTTCTGAGTCTTCTCTGCGAGAAAATGCATCACGTATTTTATCAAATTCTGCGGGAGAAAGCATTAGTGTTTGTAGAATTGGTACAAGATAGTCTTTGTCGGCATTTAGAACAAATACACCTCGCTCTTTAAGAATTGTCTGTAGCTCGTAAGCGGATATGAACTTCTGATTTGCAAATCCGCGTAAAGCTTCACCAAATGGGATGAATTTATCAATATCTTTATGTTCTATATTCATTGATTAAAGGCATTTAAGGGATTCATGTAATTGATAACTGAAATCGTATTTGTAAAATCACGATCATCAAAACCCATCTTGGTTTGTTTCTCAATAACATCGTGTTTTAAAGGACTATAATCAGGGAATCCAATAATGATATGACCGGGTAAATTAGTTGAAATGTCTTTTGCCAAACCAATAAGACGCATAAATGTATCCTTTTCAAATTTATCAATGGTTGCAATCATAAAGCAAGTTTCATTACTATTGCTAACATTTACCATCTTTATGGGTAAAATACTTGAGTTAAGGTACTCTACAGGAAGAATGTGACCGGTATTGTTCCGAGATTGAGGATTTATATTGCGTCCAGTAGAAGGATAATAGAACGAATAGCTATATGCCTTTTGAGATTGTAAATAGCGCAGAACTTCCATTATAAAAGCTGCTCGTTTATTGTCTACAATATAAATTGTCCTATTCTGAAGTATGTTGAGCCGTGCAGTCGCAACCTTACTGATGAGGTCGTCGTCACTGTCAGCTTGATTATTTAGCCAAAATAGAACGCCAACATCATTAACAGATTGACATCTGTAATCTGCTTGTGATTCATATTTAAGTTGAGAAATGGAGTAACATTCGACCTGATTTATCAAGTCAGTCATAAACCATTTAAATTCTTTTGTTGGGCTATTGGGGTATTTTTCTGTTTTGTATTTTGACGATATAATTATGTTGTTTAATTGACCGTCTACAAGCGGACTCATATATGAATACAGAAAATCTATGCCATGAGTATGAACGGCTCTCCCTTGTTTGTCTAAATGCTCGTTATTATTTTTCAAACAATTAATTTGGATTCCTTTGGCCGGATCCTTCCAACCTATAATGGACAAGAATCTTTCTACGATGTCTTCGCCGTATTCACCTATTTTCTTAGACCATTCGCCCATATTATTTTGTATTATTTTGTTCAGTAAGTGCGATAATTGTTTCGTCGCCGCAGATGTTGCGGATTTTCATGCGGAGAGGTTTGGTGTCGGCTTGGATAGTGCCGTTCCAGAAGTCGGAAGTTTTGCGGCCGTTGATAGTGACAGTGCTGCCCTTTTCGATTTTTATTTCGGAGTCGCTGTGCCACGGAGCATTTTCCTCAGCGGTTGTACAGTCGAGCGAAACCATTTCAATTGCTTCGAGTCCTTCCAGACTAAGCTCAATGGGCACAAACTTCTTTTTAGAGTTCGCCATCGCTTTTTGATTAAACTCCTTGATTTTGTGACTGACTCGGTCACTATAGAATCGTGTTATGGCGACTGCGAAAATATCAACCATTTTGGATGGGTCTTCGCTCACAGTGTACTCAACATCATCCTGAAGAATTGCATTGTCAAGCAATTCTTTAAGGTCGCGTAGTTCTATCTCTATTACTGTGTCGTTATTGTCTTTGATAAACTCATCGAGTTCCTGACGATCAATAATGTCTATGTAATATACAATGACACGCTTGACAGTTGGCAGTAACTGAGGCATTGCGTCATTGATTATGCGGTTGAGCGTGACAACATCGAGCACTCGTGAAGAAGAGTCCATTAAATCGGGCACATAAACGGGTGATGAGCCGTATGTCGTGTCCATGATGCTACCTGTCCACATTGAGCCTATGGTCGGGTCAATTCTCAGCCCGGGGATAATGCGCGTAATTGCATCTTTTGTCTGAACCGGATTGCGATAAAGAGTTACTCCATCCTGAACTTTTTTTACAGCGAAACTTGCACCATTAGTTTTAAGACGATCACGAGCTGTTTGGACGCTGTTTATATTGACATCAGTATGAATAAACTTGCGTCCGAGTTTATTTGCTACAGCAGCCGTTACACCACTTCCGCCAAAGAAATCAGCAACAATCATACTCTCGTTGCTACTTGCCTTTATTACACGTTCTAACAAAGCCTCAGGCTTTTGGGTCACATATTCTGTTCTTTCTTCAGCTTGTGAATTTACAGCATTAATATCAGACCATATGTCATCTAATGGAATTCCAGGGGCATCATCTAAATATACTTTCAACCTCATTGCTCCAGTAGAGGTATAATATATCTTATTGTCTTTTTTTAGCTCTTCTATTGTTGCTGCTGAAGTTGCATTTCCTAAAAAAGCATCTTTAAATCTACGTTCTTTCCCATCTTGAATCTCTACATGTGAAAAGCGTTGGTTTATGTATTCTTCAGTGTACGGTAAATACTCAGTATTGTAAACCCTATCATCTCCAAGAGAATAGTAAAGAATATTGTCATGATTCTTTCCCATTGAAGACTTGCCTTTGTAGCCACTAGAGGTTTGTCTTTTCCAAGTAATATCATTGCAGAAGTTGTCTTCACCGAAGATTTCGTCCATTAAGATCTTCACATAATGAACTATATGCCAATCAAGATGCACATATATGGAAGCATTCTCGCTCATTACTGAGCGAATGGCCATAAGATTTTCGTACATCCAGTTAAGGTATTTCTCCTTATCCCAGATGTCACCATACATTTTCTCTTCAAAGGCTTTCAGTTCGTCATCTTCCAGCTCTTGCTCAGCCTGCTGCATCGCTTTTGCAACGAGTGGATTACGACGAATATAAACTTTCTTGGCATAGTCGGCTCCACTCGCAAACGGAGGGTCGATGTAGACCAGATCAACTTTTATTCCTTTCTCCTTGAGATAGGCACAAGCAGAAACACATTCGCCATGGATTATCATGTTATCAGATGCATCCTCCCCGACACGTTCGGTCTCGGTGACTTCATAAAGCGGCATACCACGGAGAATACGCTCGGTCACTTTATCGCTCTCTCGATATCGAAGTATGCGTTGGGTACGGACGAAGTTATCGAGTACTGCTTGCCCCGATACCGTTGTGGGAAAATATGGAACGTATTTTATAGCCATGGCTTTATTCGTTTAGCAGAAATGTGTTGATTTTGTTAATAGTCTTCTGGAGTCGCTCCTCTTTTGTAAGCGTGTCCTCAATGTAAAGGAAATCAAATCGTGGATAGCCGATTTTATCATTGTTAAGTTTGATAAACGACTCTTCCATGAATTGTTTACGTGGGACAAACTTACCGGCAAATCCTTCGCCCTTGGTTTCGATGATGATTACTTTATTAATGGTATTATCGGAATTGCGAGTGAGCATGAGGAAATCCGGATAATAATTCCCATCTAACTTCCAAACTTTGCCACGCTTGGTGTAGCATCTAATACAGAAGTCAGTGAGCGTGTCATCTCCATTAAAGTAGAACTCAACGCTCTCTTTTGATTTTAGATAGCCGATTACACTGTTAAGATAATCATCCTCCAGGGTGCTGTCAAGATGGTAGGGCAGATAATGATATGTACGATCGTTAACTGATTTCTCTACATCAGGCAACGGCAGTCCATGTCCAATAAGATATTTGCGAACCTCTTCCGATATTGTTTCAATGGGTTTGCTGTCCAGACGGATAATCTCTGCTACCTTTTCCTGAGAGGGAGAGTAGATTGCAGATTTGCTTACTTCAATCGGAGACTTAAGCGCATTGACTTTAAGCAATGATGCTTCTTCGGGCACCAGTTCCTCGGAAATATTGAATCTGCGGCGTATTGCAAAGCAGTTTCGTATATCGGAGCGTACTTTGCTTTGATCTATATCGCTGCTATAAACAGCAACCTCGTCATTGACAACGATAATTTTATTAAATATACGTTTAAGCTCCGCCTCATAACTTGTTAGCGTTTCAATGTCAAGCAACCCTAAACTTTCTTTGACAATGCTATCAAGCCAAAGACGATAATTAGTAGATTCAGCATAACCATAGCCTACAGCACTTTCTGACGCTGTATCAGCAGGAGCGAAGCTTTGCGTGTATATCACAGCCGAATCAATTGCCGGAGGTTGATATGTCCTGAGATAGTCGCTGATGTCAGGCGTTTGAGCTGTCTCGATAGTATTGTAGTTAATCTTTATCTGATAGTAATCAATCGAAGGCAATTTTAAACGCTCCATTCGCGAGTAGCGCTTGAGCAAAATCAGGTCATCCAGTTTCTTACCACCAAATTCTGCAATTGTGGTATATTGCTGTTCTTGCAACTGCTGATTGAGTTTGTCGGCATTGAACTTATTGAGCCATATCAGAGCAGTCTCCTTATGAGCATTGTCAACTTCTCGCAGACAGCGGCAACTGATCTGCAATACCATATTCTGTGGGCATGAATTGCGCTGAGACAAAATTACTCCGGAAAGACTTTTACAGTTCCAGCCCTCGCGGCCGATACCAACTAACAGGATAATCCTTTTCTTGGATGTAGGGGAATCAAGAGTAGAAAATTCAAACTGAGCATCTTCGTCTACCTGATAGTCTGTGTTACCCTTATGATATTTTAGAATTGATTCTATGGGATTAATTCCCATCTCAGCGCATATAGCACACGCTGTCGGGTAAATATCTTCTTCGAGGTCTTTGATTTTAGGAGCATAAATTGCCAACTTAGCCGATGCGCCGTTAGCATAGACAGTATCGGCATATTTCTCGAAAAATTCTCGCAATCCTCGGCTTATAATCTCTGTTGAGTCGAGATTGGCATGACGTACGGTAGGTATTTTCAAGAAGTTGCCAATACCGTTGATAAGCGGATAGTACGTTACGACATTTGCGTACTGAGTACATTTTACCGACAATTCATCAGTAATCTTAATTCGTGAAGCCGGATCCATATTCGGTGTTCCGGAGAACCCAAGCACAGAATTAAAATTACTTTGTTCCATCCATTTATTCACGACCTTGCGCAGCTTTTGGTCATCGCTGGCATGATGAACTTCGTCAATTAGGACGCACAATCCGGGAATCTTGCCTATTTGTTCTCGCAGTTCATTAGCTTGGCGTGTCGCCTCGTACTCTTTGCGTTCATCTTCAGGCAACGATTTCAGAAGCGACTCGTCGATGCTGAAATTATTGTCAACTCGGTCAAGGATAACCTTTTCAGCATTCGTCACGGCTACGAGACCCATAAGATTTGGATTCGCAGTATGCATGCTGATTTTTCGGGCATTTGGATTCTTTACTATATTGCTCTTAGAAGCAGATGAAGATTCCTGTAGCCACTCATATTGTATGAGGCTTTTCAGATTTGAGGCAACCGGATCTGGCAGAATCCATAATGGATTGAAATTTTGTATATCTCTCAGACTCGGGACAATCGAAGATTTCAGTCCAGACGGAACAAAAAGGATGAAGTTATGAGCAAAAATAGAATTATCCGGCTCTGCAAAAGCGAAATATAAATTCAGATATATCAAAGCCGCCATAAGATAGGTCTTGCCGGCTCCCATAGGTATACTGAACAGATAATCAGTATAGGTTACATTGAAAAAAAGTTCCTTGATGACTCCTGTATAATCAATTGAGTCCGGCGCTTTTTTAATGGCTGCAACAATCTTTGGCGAGTTTACATTGCCATTCTCGTCACTTATAGAGGCATACTCCCACAATGCCAATGCTGCAGGATTCGCCTCAAGTATTTCCCTTGTAGCTCTGTTAACTTCAAGGTCATCTACATTTGTAGAATTAAATTTTCCCGAAGCAAAAAGTTCCCATAAAGGCTGATTTTTACATTCAATCTTCAGGAATAGATAGGTTTTTATAGATTCAATCTGAGCATCACGCATTTTATGCTGACGTTCAATATAAGATATGAGGTCAGAAACGACACAACCAGGCGAGTTGAGCCATTCATCTCTCTTCCTTTCTATTATCTTATAGAACATAACGTAATCTCTAATCTATAACCTTACTATTAATCAAATCATCAACATTAACTTCTAATAGCCGTGCTATTTTAACAAGAGTAGGCAAATCTGGCTGGGAGCTATTGGTACACCACTTTGAAACTGTTGATGGATTTACGTTTAATTGCCCACATAGCCATTTATTTGTCTTCTTTTTCTCTGCTAAAACTACTTTTAATCGGTTTATATCAGTTTCCATGTTGATAAAATTTGTTATTCATCTGTAAATTTAGTGAAAGTTCTTCACATGACAAAGAATTGTGTTGTGAAACATAATGAAAACACCCCGGCAAGAGGGTGAGTCTTGTCGGGGCGATGTGGTGGGATTGGGGATTAGTAGAGGCGGAGGCAGGTGATGTCGGGTTCTTGCTGCGCAAGCGGCAGGCCGTTAACTTTGACGAAGTGAGGATCGTCACTCTCGGTCTTGTCGAAGGCAAATGCGAGGTGCTGGATGCGGTGCTTGGGGCAGAGCTGCATGAGGAAGTTGGTGAACTTTCTCAGTTCGGCGGCGAGCCATTTTATATCGTTTGTCGAGGGGACTCCACCGAGCAATAGCACGTTGTCGGGGAGTTTAAAGGCTCCGTCCGCAGTCGTCAGGATTACGAGCGACACGGCAAAGGTCGCATCTTCCGAGGTAAGACTGGCTCCGTTGGTGTACTCCTTATATTGCAGCTTCGCGGTCGGAGTGCCGAAGTTGTCGCCGAGATATTTCTCGATTTCGGCGAGTGCGGCTTTCAGTCGAAGGTCGCTTACGACCGATATGTCGGTGGGCGGTTCTGCGCTTGTTGCAGCGTTGGTAGCGGGTGTAGCCTTGCGGCCGAAGATGTTTTTTACACGCGAGATGATGTTGTTGAGTGCTGTCATTTTCTGGAATTTTTGTTGTTGGTTTTGGAATTGAGTTCGTTGATTTTTTCTTCGAGGCGATGCTTCTGGTCGAGGGCGCGTGCGGTTTCCTGCACTGTTAATGATTTTCCACGACATAGAGTGTTAAAATACGAGAAAAGAATTTCAAGTAACTGTAAATTTTTCAGCCACCGAATTTGTACCGCGAAAAGTAAGCCTGACAGAAGTCTTGAACGAAATGCTAAATCTGCAATAATGGCATTGAATATTAGGTGTTTAGCTACTATCCGAGTGCAACTGTTACTTTCTACGATGGAAAGTGAAGAAGATGCGTCTGAGGATGTCGGCGACCTACTGATTCGACTGGGTCAGGCAAGTGTATTAGATAGTGAAACCGGGTATGAAAACAGACCTCCGGGGAGGCCTGTCTTTACTCTTTTTCT
>ERZ777011.3381-NODE-3381-length-10279-cov-3.681240_pt1 | contig 10279 bp, 14 predicted proteins | sample MGYA00374964_ERZ777011 | MGnify/ENA primary metagenome ERZ777011 (study PRJEB29310, sample SAMD00008975) | mouse gut metagenome | study: EMG produced TPA metagenomics assembly of the Metagenome analysis of fecal microbiota from mouse which was promoted...
CCTATGAAAGCCACGATCACGAATACAAGGGCCGGAAGAAAATCATGATTTACAACGGCTTGAAAAAGGGGGAAAAGGTGCTGCTGATTCGCTTTCAGGAAGGGCAAAAATTTGTGGTTTGGGATCGTGTATGCGATCACACTGTAAAGGGGGAATGGCTATGATTCCTTCAAAAGCCCCATTATTAAATCTATCCTTTGAAATCGTGGAACAGCCAACGGAAACATATAGGATGGACTTGAAAACGGGGAAAAACATTCGCGGGTATACCGACAAATTAGAAGCCATGAAACAGGTTGTTTTCAAAATCCTAAACACGGAACGATACCAATATATCATTTATTCGTGGAATTACGGGATTGAATTGGCTGATTTGTTCGGGATGCCCATTTCTTATGTCTGCCCGGAATTAGAACGCCGGATCATAGAAGCCCTTACCAATGACAGCCGGATTAAAAGCGTTACCGATTTCACGTTTGACAGCCCAAAACATGGGGTGCTTCATACGGCTTTTACGGTTCATACCATTTTCGGAGATTTGCAAGCGGAACGGACGGTGAATTATTGATGTATGAGAATGTGACCTATGAAGAAATCTTGAAACGGATGCTTGACCGTGTATCCAGCAGATTTGACATACCCATTCCCCTACGGCCATTGAATTAAAAATTCTGTATATCGAATTGGATACCATCATTCGGGAAGCCTACGGGGACACCGCTTCACGGGAATTTCTGATTTTGCGCTGCAAGGAACGGGGGATCATTCCATACCCGGCAACCCCCGCCGTTTTGAAGGGTGTATTTACCCCGGCAACCGTGGATGTATTGGGGAAGCGGTTCAGCATTGAAACCATGAATTACGTTGTTACGGAAAAGATTGCGGACGGCGAATACAAGGTTGAATGTGAGGAAGCGGGGAGAATCGGCAATCAGTATTTGGGCAGTATGATCCCCGTTGAATATATCAACAACCTTGCAGCCGCAGAACTTACGGAAATCCTGATTCCCGGCGAGGACGCAGAGGAAACGGAAGATTTGCGGGAACGCTATTTCAATTCCTTTGGGGATACCGCTTTCGGCGGCAATATGCGGGACTATCTGGAAAAGACCAACGCGATCCCCGGCGTTGGAGCCACAAAGGTAACGCGAGTATGGAACGGGGATATTGCCCCCGCCGATATGATTCCAACGGAAGCCGTGATTGAATGGTATGAAAGCGTTATTGAAACCGTCAACCCCGATGTGAAATTTTGGCTTTCTTCCGTCTACCACGCCGGGAAATCAAAGAAACTGACAACCGGGGGAACGGTGAAGCTGACAATCCTTGATTCGGAATTTGGGGTTCCTACGGATACCCTGATTCAGACGGTGCAGGAAACCATTGATCCAGAGGTAAACGCCGGGGAGGGGTACGGCCTTGCGCCTATCGGCCATGTCGTGACTGTGGAGAAAGCGGAAGCGGTGAGCGTTGCCGTAACAACCAACATTACTTTTGATGTGGGCTTTGGCTGGACAAATCTGCAAAACTCCATTGATGAAGCAATTTCAACCTATCTTGAAGAATTGCGCCGGGGATGGGGGGATGCTCCATACCTGATTGTGCGGGTGAGCCAAATTGAAACCCGCATTTTGGCAATCAAAGGCGTGGTAGATATTCAGGATACCCAACTAAACGATGCCGCCGAAAATCTGACCCTGAATAAATTTCAGGTTCCCGTATATGGGGGTGCAAGCGCATGATCCGGGACGTTGATCTTGTTTCTTATCTTCCCCCGTTCATAGCAGAATTTCAAGAGATCAATCAAACCCTGACAGCGGAAAACCCTGAATTCAAAATTGTTTGGCAAGCTGCTGACCGGGTTTTGCAAAACGAGTTTATCGCAACTGCTGACGAATACGGCATTTCCCGATTTGAACGGATATTGAAAATCTATCCGTCAACGGAAGATACCCTTGAAAGCCGCAGGGCAAGAGTACAGGCGCGTTGGTTCGCGTCCTTGCCTTACACTTGGCGTATGCTGCTTGAAAAGTTAATTTCAATTTGCGGGGAAAATGGGTTCACGATTTCAAAGGATTTTCTTTTCTATAAAATCAATCTGGAAGTCAATCTTGATATTTTCGGACAGGTTGAACATGGTTTTTGACGCACAAAACAAATTCCCCTGTATTGCGGAAGGAATTCTTGCGATTACGGGCGGTGTATGCGCGGCTGAATTTTTCTTTATTACGAACGATTGGCGAACGGATACCGTCATTCAGGGCGCGGCCAATATCGCCAGCGGCTTTGTGAGCGCGGAAACCCAATTTATCACAAACGACAGCCAAACCTTGCACACGATCCAGAGCGCGGCACAACAGGCCGGGGGCATGGTAGATAGTGCAATCGTGGTAATTACAAACGACTTCAATGAAAATTTCACTATACGGGGTGCGGATACCATTAGGAGCGGCACGGTAGCAGCGGAAACCATTGAAGTAAAAGAAAATTGAAAGGAATGAAAAGCGATGGCAGAATTTAGTAAGCTGGTAGTGACCCGGAAGGGGCAAGCCCTGATTGCGAAAATTCTTGCGGGAACGGCAACGGACATTGATTTTGTATCGGTGGCCGCTTCCGACGCTTCCTATTCGGTGGACGAATTGGAGGGGCTGGAAAGTCTTTCGGCAATCATGCAAGAATCGGAAATTTCCCGCAAGACCCGGACAAATGAAGTAGCGGTGAAGGTGGAAACGGCCTTTTCCAATACTGACTTGACCGTGGGCTATCATATGCGGACGTTGGGCCTGTACGCCAACGATCCCGATGAAGGGGAAATCCTGTATGCCGCCTGTGTGGAAACGTCCGGCAACTGCTATATGCCCCCCTATAACGGGATTACGGTTTCCGGGGCCTATATCCAGTTGATCACCACCGTGGGGAACGCCGATACCGTCAATCTGGAAGTGAACCCCGGCGCTGTTGCCACTATCGGGGACATTGCCGATTTGCAGAAGCAGATTGACGATATCACGTCCTTCATTGGCATGGGTGAGCTGACCGGCCACCCCGCAAACAGCGTGGTTGGGGAAGATGGCGTTCACGGCTTGCGCTACTATAACAACCAGCTTCAGGTTAAGGTTCCCACCGGGGAAGGCGGGGAAAGCACATGGGCCACGGCCAATGCCGGGGGCGGTTCCGGGGGTGTTGGCCCCCAAGTGGTGGTGAACGTGGACACCGGTTCCACCGTGAAATGTACGGACGGCACCACCGAACTGACCGCCATTGCCGCCGATGATAAGGCCACCTTCAATCTGCCCAATTACGGCACCTGGACGCTGACCGGCACCTTGGGTGAGAACAGCGCCACCGAAACGATCACCGTGGACACGGCCAAACTTTACACCATGACCCTGGCCTATTTTTCCGCCACCCTGATTGTGAACGTGAAAGAGGGGGCGGAAGTCACCGCCACCAACGGCACCAAGACCCTGACCGGCACCAGCGGCACGGGCGGAAGCCTGACCTTCAACATTTCGATGGCTGGAACCTGGACGGTGAGCGCCACCACGGAAGGGGTGACTTCAAACGTCAAGACCGTGGAGATCACCACGGAAGGCCAAAGCTATGAAGCCACGTTGGCCTTCATCACCATGACGATCACGGCGGACTATGGTTCCAATGTCACCCTGACCGATGGCACCACCACCAAGACGGGCGTTTCCGTGGGCGCTATGACCTTCTACCTTCCCAACACGGGCGTTTGGACGGCCACCGCCACCAAGGACGGCCAGACGGCCACCGAAACCGTGACCGTGGTTTCCTATGCGCCCTACACCGTGACCCTGAACTATTACAAGTATTACGGGGTGAAGGTTGCTATCAGCAACAACAACACGGAAACCGCCGTTTCCTACATTGAAGATGCCGTGGGCATGACCCCCGGAACCGCCTGGAACAATACCAAGATGTTTGAAAGCATCCGGCCTTGTCTGGTGAAGGATGGACAGGTTCAATATTACTTGAACCCTGAAAATCTGGCACAGAAGGCCAACGGCGGCACCGCCACGATCACCGATCCCAGCGCCGGGGATGTTATGGTGGAAATTCCCAAGTTGGGCTATAAAATGACCACGGACGGAAGCAACCATTACATCTATGTGACCGATGATCCCAACGCTGAAGGCTACTGCTACCGGGCGCACAGCCTGGACGCTGAAGGGGACTGTGATAAAATCTATATCGGGGCCTATTTGGGCTATAAGAACGGTTCTGCCCTGTGTTCCGTTTCCGGCAAGTCCCCCACGTCTGACATTACCCTGACCGCCGCCCGGACAGCCGCCACCGCCCGTGGCACCGGGTATCAGTTGCTTTCCTTCTACCCCCTGACCCTTCTGCAATGCCTGTATCTGATCAAGTACAAAAACCGGCACGGGCAGGAAGCCATTGGCAAGGGCTACACCAACGGCAACAGCGCAAAGATCAACACGGGCGGCACCAACGCCAAAGGCATTGACTTTGGCGAAACGGGAGGCAAACAGCAAATGTGCTTCCTGAACATTGAAGATTTTTGGGGCAATCTGCGCCAGTGGATTGACGGCCTTTACTGCGATTCCGCCTATAACGTCAAGACGGCCTTCAAGGAATTCAGTGATACCGGGGCGGGATACCCCTTCAGCAAGCCCGGTGGGATTTCCAGCAATAGTTCCGGCTGGTTGTCCGATATCCAGGGCACCAATGAAGGCGGATTCGTTGGAAAGGTGTTCAGTGGTTCCGCAACCAGCCATTGGGCGGATAGTTCCTATCTGTATGCGAGTTATTGCGCCGGTTTCGGTGGTTATTGGAATGATGGTGATATTGCGGGGCCGTTCTGGATCGGTGTCAGTTATGCCGCTTCTCATTCCTATTCCTATCTCGGCGCCCGCCTGATGTATAAGCATAAGGCCGCATAGCGGTTTTTATGTGGGTAATCGTTAGTTCAGTGGTTTGGCATATCCATTCACAATCTGTGTACGACCCTGCAACACCTATTCTCCCACAAAGAAAAGGGCAAAAAAAAAATAACAAACAGCAGATAATTCCAATCTGTATGCGAGTTATTACGCCAATTTCAGTGGTAATTGGAATAATGGTGATAATGCAGGACCGTTCTGGATCAATGTCAATTATGCCACTTCTAATTCCAATTCCAATCTCGGCACCCACCAAATGTTTTTGTTCAACCGTTCTTTTGCTTCCAGGATGGTGTTATCCCCTGTTCCCGGCCTTCGGGCCGGGGGCGGGGTTTAACAATATATGGTGCTACGATTACCCGGCCACTTGGCAGGACATAACAATCATTCAAGCTGTATTGGTAGGTTTGAAATTAACTTTTCAAATTCGACGATTCGGCCACGAAAACATCAACGGCAAAGGGGATTTCTTATGGTTAGATTTGGAAATATCTATGAAAAAATTTATGATATGTCCAATCTGAAAGAAGCTCATAGGAACGCCCGTAAAGATAAGCTATTTTATGCGGAGGTGGTAATGGTAGACAGTGACCCGGATTATTATTTGGGTGAGATTCAAAAGATGCTGAAAAACCGGACTTATCATGTAGGCCCGGAAGATTATTCGGTATCCACGATCAATGACAAGGGAAAGAGCCGGGAACTTTGGAAACTGCCCTATTTTCCCCTCCGGATCATCCAGTGGGCAATCATGTTACAGATTGAAGCGGTGTTCAACAGCGTGTTCACTGATTTCACCTGTGCTTCCTTGCCCAACCGGGGAATTAAAAAGGCGCAAGCCCTGACCCTGGAACAGTTGAAAGACCGGCCCGGAACTGAATACTGCCTGAAGATTGACGTTCACCATTTTTACCCAAGTATCAATCACGGGATTTTGAAGCGGTTGCTTCGCAAAAAATTCAAAGACCCTGAACTTCTGGCCCTTCTGGATATGATCATTGACAGCCACCCGCCAAAGGGGATTCCCATTGGTTCCTATCTATCACAGTATTTGGCGAATTTCTATTTGGCCTATTTTGATCATTGGCTGAAAGAGGTTTTGCACCTGAAAAATGTGGTTCGCTACATGGACGATATGACGATCTACCATCATAGCAAAGCCTTCCTTCATTGGGTGGTTCGGAAAATGATGGATTACCTAAAACAATTCCTTGATTTGACCCTGAAAGGCAACTGGCAGATTTTCCCCACGGATACACGGGGCGTGGATTTCGTGGGATACAGGTTCTTCCACGGCTTTACCTTGCTACGGAAAAAGACCTGTAAACGGTTCAAAAAGGCCATGGTTGCCATAAGGGAAAAGTGGGAGAGGGGAAACCGGATCAATTATCGGGAATGGTGTCAAATCAACAGTTACAAGGGGTGGTTAAAATGGTGTGATAGCTTCCGCCTTACGGAAAAGTATATCAAGCCCGTTTTAGATGCGGCCAGCGACTATTATTTCAACGTGATCAAGAAAAGAAAGGTTGTGACAGCATGAAAGATATGGGAACTGTCCGGGGTAGTGCGGCAATGGCCGTCCCCCTGGTGATCGGGCCGGATACCGTGTTCGTTCACACGGACATTGAGCCGGTAACGGAAGATCAGGCCGGGAACCCCGTGGAAGGGGAATACCAGTATCATGAAGTCCAGTATGAAAAGGACGAATATATCACGCTTATGGCCCAGCGTGGGGAAGAAAATTCCCGCCTGATGGCGGCGATTTTGGGGGTGTAAACTATGGCGGATCAAATCTTTGTTGCCCAGCAGATGAACCGGGCGTTTCAGCTTTTCGCCCAGGGCTTGACCCTGACCGATGCCCAGGCCATGGAGATTGCCGATCTTTATGAGCCGTGGGCCGAAAGCAAGGCATACAAGACTGGCACGATCCTGAAGTATGGGGTGAACGCCGATGGCGAAACCCAGCTTTACACCGTCCTTCAGGATCACACGTCCCGGGCCGGTTGGGAGCCTGACAAGGCCGCTTCCCTGTTCAAGCCGGTTGGGTTCAACGCTTCCGGCCTTCCGATCTGGACACAGCCCTTGGGCGCTTTCGATGCCTACCAGACCGGGGACAAGGTTTCCCACAAAGATAAAACTTGGGTTTCCACCGTGGATTCCAACGTGTGGGAGCCGGGGGCCTACGGCTGGACAGAGGTAATGGAAGATGGAGTATAAAACCTATATTGCCCGGAAACGGGCGCGATTCAACGCCGCAAGCGGCCCGGTCAATATTCCTTATGGGACACCCCTTCAAGTAGAAGGGGATTTTTTATGCCTGAATGGAAAGCAGCTTTGTTTTCCTACGGCCCAAAATTCCCTTGATTTCTTCGTGCAGAACGATGACGGGCGGGGGAAGGAGCGCGGGGAATTGGTAAACACGATTCTTTCCCGTCTGCAAAAGCCGGACAAGGGAAAGGCTGACCGCTGGAAGAAGGTATGGGGGGATTCCCTTTGCCAGAAATTCAAGCGGCCAGAACACGACGATCAATGGATTTGGAATTTTGATTTCTTCAATGCGCAGCTTGAAGATTTGCGGTATATCGCTGCTTTAATCGGCGCATAGCGGAAAAGGGCCGTAAACAGCCCTACAAGCCCCGCTTGTTTGCGGGGGTATCATTTCATAGGTAAAGGGCCAAACGGCCCATATAGCCTAAATATGAGCCGCACAGCGGCAAAAGAAAGGAATGGACAATATGAAATCTGGATTTATGACGGTGGTTGGCATGGTTGGGGGCGTTATCGCTTCCTTGTTCGGCGGGTGGGATGCCGCCCTTGTGACCCTTATGATTTTCATGGGGATTGACTATGTGACCGGCCTGATTGTGGCCGGGGTATTCCACAACAGCGAAAAGACCGAAAACGGCGCATTGGAGAGCCGCGCAGGGTGGAAGGGGCTTTGTCGCAAGGGTGTGACCCTGCTTGTGGTGCTGGTTGCTTGCCGCCTTGATTTGGTGATGGGTTCCAATTTCATCCGGGATGCCGTCGTTATCGCCTTTATCGCAAACGAAACCATTTCCATTATTGAGAACGCCGGTTTGATGGGGATTCCCATTCCCGCAGCCATTATGAGGGCCATTGAAATTCTGAAAAACAAAGCGGAAAGCGAGGGCGGCGAAAATGACGTTGGTTGAAAGTTTACTTACAAAAAATCCGTGCTACACGGCAGGGCGCAAAATCAAGGTCAAAGGGCTTATGCTTCATAGCGTCGGTTGTCCGCAGCCGTCCGCTTCCGTGTTCGTGAAGAATTGGAACAAGGCCAGCTATGACCGGGCGTGTGTCCATGCTTTCGTTGATGGAAATACGGGAACGGTTTACCAAACCTTGCCGTGGGATCACAGGGGATGGCATTGCGGGGCCGCTGCAAACAATACCCATATCGGCGTTGAAATGTGTGAACCGGCCTGTATCAAGTACACGGGCGGTGCAACCTTCACCTGTTCCGATCCCGCCGCCGCAAAAGCCGCTGTGACCCGGACATACAATGCCGCCGTGGAACTGTTCGCCATGCTGTGTAAGCAGTTCGGCCTTGACCCCCTGAAGGACGGGGTGATCCTGTCCCACAAGGAAGGTTGCGCCCGTGGCATTGCGTCCAATCACGGTGATCCCGAACACCTGTGGAACCAGCTTCAGACGGGATACACCATGGACGGCTTCAGGAAGGCCGTGAAGGCCGCTATGGGGGCGGGGGGTGTAACTACACCCGGAACCCCGCAGAAGCCCGCCACGGCCCCGGAAACGGGCAAACTGACCCCTTACAGGGTGAGGGTTACGGCAACAGACTTGAACATCCGGGCAGGAGCCGGAACCAACTATCCTTCCAAGGGCTTTATCAGGCCGGGGGTTTATACCATCGTGGATGAAGCCACCGGCAAGGGGGCCACCAAATGGGGCAAGCTGAAAAGCGGGGCCGGGTGGATCAGCCTGGATTTTGCCAAAAAAGTTTGATTTCCCGTGTTATTAGTTTGTTACTATTAGGGGCAAACATACGGGAGCGGTGGAGGGCCTGAATATTGAACATTCAAGGGGTTCAATGGCTTGAAACCCCCAAAAATTTATGGTATAATAAGGACAAATTGGAAAACCCTTGTGTTGCAACGGGTTGGCGGTTTGTCCTTATTCTTTTTCCACTAAAAACGGCCCTCAAATGGGGCCTGCGGGAGGGGGTGAAAAACCAAGGCTGCACTTAAAGGACAAATTTTTCAGACCACGAAGGAGGTTAAAATGGGAGCCTGGGGCATCACCGTAAGGCAAAGTGACGATGGCCTAGACCTGCTGGACACTATTGTGGCAGAACAATTGAGAAACGTTAATTTTACTGTTTTCAATGTGTCGGAGGCCATTACACTTTTGAACCAAACCATTCAAGAGGAAATCGAGCAATACAAGCAGAAGCCGCCGTCGAAGATCACAGATTTCTATATCAGCGAAACGCTTATGCATGACTTTATCAATGCGGCACTTCTGGTTGCAGAGTGTCTCTACGACTATTATCAGACCGGTGAATTGGTCGTCTATGATTATATCGGTGAGAACTACGATCCGGTTGAGTACCATATCAAAAACTTCATTGTCACAAAAGCTGACTTGCAGCCCCTTCTGGCGGAGTTGGAAAACGTTCAAACCCCGGATCATTGGAAGTATCAGGGATGGGCCAGCGAAGAAATCCTCAAACAGTGGCTATTACATATCCAATCCGTTTATCAGACCTTAAAAGAACACTTATAGGAAGGAGGTTCCCACATGGCCGATTTGAACATGGCACTGGCCGAAGCTGTCAAGCTGAACCGGAGCATTTCGCAGTTTCTCAAATTCTCTACCTACACGGACTATGACGATCTGAGCGGCCTTGACATTGATTTTACCGATGGCGAGCAGCTTCTTCTTTGGGAGGAACTGCGGCGCATCACGGACAAGCTGGCGGACGTGGAGGAATACATTTCCTACCTTACCCGGCCCATCACGGAGGTCAGCCGTCTGCGGAAAGGGACCGCCGGGAAGTACCGCACGGCGAAGGGCCGCTACTACGATTGTTGCAGCAGCATCGAGGCCCTGGTAACGGACGAATACCACAATGTCCCCTACTGGACCCGGACTACCGTGGAACACAACGGAGAGGACTACTACCTCGTTGGCTACAAGGGCCTCCCCATGGAGGGGCTGCGCGTCCGTGTGAGATCGGCAGCATAATCCATCAGAGAAGCCCACTCGCAACTGACTAACAATCAGCTGCGGGTGGGCTTTTTCTCGTTTACGAACCTAGTTTGTCAAGTCAAGTGCACCAATCTGTGAAGAGGGAAGCACTCCGCAGG
>ERZ777011.3382-NODE-3382-length-10272-cov-20.501419_pt1 | contig 10272 bp, 9 predicted proteins | sample MGYA00374964_ERZ777011 | MGnify/ENA primary metagenome ERZ777011 (study PRJEB29310, sample SAMD00008975) | mouse gut metagenome | study: EMG produced TPA metagenomics assembly of the Metagenome analysis of fecal microbiota from mouse which was promoted...
GCAGGAGTCGTGAAGGCTGCTGTAAAAGATGGCTACAGAAGGTTGATGCGTCCTTCGATAGAAAATGAGATAGCCGGTGTGACAAAGGAGAAAAGTGATGACGGAGCAATACAGATGTTTGCCAATAACGTGCATCAACTACTTATGTCTCCGCCACTCGGACGTAAGCGCGTTCTCGCCATTGATCCCGGTTATCGTACCGGATGTAAGGTCGTGGCCCTTGACGAGCAAGGCAATCTATTGTGTCATGATGTGGTCTACCCCACTCCACCTGCAAACGATTTTGTTGGCGCGGGTGATACATTATGTTATATGGTTGACCGGTATAGGATCGACGCCATAGCTGTAGGCACAGGCACCGGCGGAAGAGAGACAGAAAGATTTCTGCGCGATGTGGTGTTTCCTCGCCGCGTGCAGATATACATGGTCAATGAGCAGGGAGCTTCGATATATTCAGCATCGGAGGTGGCGCGAGAAGAATTCCCAAATGAAGACGTGACAGTGCGCGGAGCAGTATCAATAGGTCGACGTCTGCTTGACCCACTCGCCGAATTGGTAAAGATTGATCCAAAAAGCATTGGCGTAGGTCAGTATCAGCATGATGTAAACCAGAACCGGCTCAAGGAATCTCTTGATCATGTAGTTGAGTCATGTGTAAATTCTGTGGGGATCAATGTCAACACTGCATCACGCCAGTTATTGAGCTATGTGTCGGGTATAGGTCCTACTCTTGCTGCCAATATCGTTAAATACCGTGCTGAAAACGGACCTTTTGCAACACGTTCGGAGCTTATGAATGTACCTCGAATGGGCGATAAGGCATTCCAGCAATGCGCAGGCTTCCTGCGTATTCCTGACTCCAAGAATCCTCTCGACAATACAGCTGTTCATCCTGAACGATATGCATTGGTCGAGCAAATGGCTATGGATGTGAATGCTGATGTTGAACGTCTTACCCGCGACAGGAATCTGCTTCATAAAATCGAACTTGACAAATATATAACCAAGGAAACAGGACTGCCGACACTGACTGATATAATACTTGAGTTAGAGAAGCCTGGTCGCGATCCGAGAGAGGCTGTAGAAGAAACCGTTTATGACGATAATGTCAGGAAAATCGGTGATCTGCATATTGGTCAGGAACTCAGCGGAAAGGTAAACAATATAACCGCATTCGGAGTATTTGTGGATCTTGGCATGAAAGAAAACGGTCTAATACACATCTCTCAATTGAGTGACAAATATGTGTCATCGCCGTCCGAATTGGTGTCGATAGGTCAAAGGATCAAAGTCAAGGTGATTGACATTGATGTGGCACGTGGACGCATAGCATTAACAATCAAAGGAGTAAGTCAATCATAAAATATATACCTCAATATGGATTATCCTGCATCCTGCACTATCGGATTGGGGAGCAATACTCCTGACAGGGAGTCGCAAGTGAATCAGGCTATAGAACATCTGTGTGGCTATCTGTCAAAATGCAGTGTGTCATCTATATATGAATCGGAGGCTTTCAATGGCAAGGATGCACCGTATCTAAATGCTGTGATTCATGGGATCTCACCTGTAGGCAGTGCCGCTCTTATAAAATATCTGAAAGAATGGGAATTGCTTCAAGGTCGAAACAAAAACTCAAAAGCAGAGGGAGTGGTCACAATAGACCTCGACCTTGTGATATATGATATGAGAATACTCCGCCCGAAAGACTTTGAACGTCACTACTTCAATAAAGGATATCGTGAGCTGCTTGCCAACGGTTCATTCCAGGATGAATAAAATAAGAAACAGAATATGGCTGTAATACTTAATATCGAAACTTCAGCAGCTTCTACTTCTGTGGCTTTGACCGCAGAAGGGATGGTGCTCGCCCATCAGGAAGATATGGATGGCCGTAATCAGGCTGCATTGCTTAGTGATTATGTAAAGTATTGTCTTGATTTCGCTGCTGAAAAGGAAATAGCTCTTGATGCTGTGGCAGTTTCCATCGGACCTGGAAGTTATACCGGACTTCGTATCGGATTGTCCGAGGCAAAGGGACTGGCTTATGCCCTTGATGTGCCATTGATCGGAATAGACACACTCAAATTGCTTGCATGCCAGGTGATGTTCACTAAAGAAAATCTTGTGGGTGATGAAATTTTTGTGCCTATGGTGGATGCCCGACGTATGGAGGTGTACACCTGTGCCTATGACTTCTCACTCGAACCATTGATGGAGAGAATGCCTTTGATTCTTGACGAAAGCTCATATGAGAATATTCTTGAGATGGGCAGGACTGTCCTGTTTTTTGGAGACGGAAGTGACAAGGCAAGGACTGTTATCAATGCAGTGAATGCTGAATTCGTTCCTGATATACGACCTCTTGCCATAGATATGATAGCACTAAGTGAGCAGGCTTTTGCTCGTCGTGATTTCATCGATACCGCTTATAGCACCCCATATTATATCAAGGATTTCCAGGCGACCAAACCCAAAAAGAATCTTTTGGGTGAAAGTTGTTGATTGTTGTAACATTGTGTAAAGTTCACTTATGAGCGAGGATTTCAGCAGATTGAGACTGAAATATCACGGAGATAAACGGATGCTTCGGGAGATATTGCAGATGGAGTGTCGCCATAAGTGCAGCAAAAAACTGTCAGCCACCCTGTCGGAGCTCCCTGATTTTGAATTTCCCTCAATAGCATTGGCTGAGATGTCGACATCAGACGATGTTGCAGACGTACATTCCTCAATGGTGAAAGCCGGAGACCGCATCCTTGACATGACAGCCGGACTCGGAATTGATGCATTGCATTTTGCGAAAAAAGGATGCGATGTGACAGCTATAGAGATTGACAAGGATGCTGCTGATGCACTATGCAATAATATCCGCTCTTTAAAGCTTGGCAATATACAGGTCGTTCATGGCGATTCCGTAGAATGGCTGAAAACAACCCAAGAGCATTTTGATGTGATTTTTATAGATCCGGCACGCAGGGATAGTTCTGGGAGACATTTTCTTTTCAGTCAGTGTTCACCTGATATTACTGCAATTCTGCCTTGCATGTTCGCTCGATGTGACAGGATTATAGTAAAAGCCTCACCAATGATAGATATCAAGTCGGCAATAGGTGAATTAGGCATAGCAAACTGTAATATCGTCGTGATCGGCAATAACAAGGAATGTAAAGAGGTGGTATTTGATATAGACCGAAATAACGCTGTTTACAATACCGAATGTGTCACAATAGGCAGGCAATGCTACACTCTATCTGGCAAAGATACAACCACCAACCTATACGTAGCTCCCGAGCCAGGAAAGGTTCTTATGCAGCCCTACCCTGCCGTGATGAAAGGAACAGGAGGAAATATTGCCGGGTATGACAAGATGCACCCATTTACGCATCTCTATATTTCCGATGAGCCTATTTCCGCTTTCCCTGGATTACAATATAAAATAAAAGATGTTCTCCTTTTTAATAAAGAGAACATCCGAAGATTCAGGAACTATTATCCTAAAGTCAATGTCGTGACCCGAAATTTCCCATTGTCAGCACCTGATCTGGTCAAGAAACTGAAAGTTCGTGAAGGAGGTGACATCACAGTGTTCGGGGCGACTGTGTTTGATGGGTCCAAGGTGTTGATTGTAACAGAATCGCCTATACAACTTCAAGGTTAGCGTTAAGACGCTGACGGACTACCTCGTATATAGCGACACCAGCTGCTACTGACACATTGAGAGATCCGATATTACCGAACATAGGTATACCTACGCGAGTTTCACATTGATCAAGAGCTGCTTCTGAGATACCGGTGTCCTCTGCACCCATTACGAGTGCTACAGGTCCGGTATAATCACCCTCCACATAGTTCATATCGGATTTCTCTGTTACGGCGGCGACATTATAACCATTCTCTTTAAGGAATTTTACAGCCCATGCTGTTGATCCGACTCGGCATACCGGGATATGATGTAATGCTCCGGCTGATGTCTTTATAGCGTCACCGCCAACTGACACACTGCCATGTTGCGGAATGACGATGGCATCAACTCCTGCACATTCGCAGGTCCTGGCGATCGCGCCGAAATTACGCACATCAGTTATGCCGTCAAGCACTACAATGAAAGGGAGCATGCCAGCTTCATACAGTTCCGGAACGAGATGTTCAAGACGATGATAAGTTATCGCTGACATCATTGCGATCACACCCTGATGATTCTTGCGTGTAATACGGTTGATACGCTCCAATGGCACGCGCTGCATCACCACATGGTTCTGCCTGGCAAGTCCGATTAATTCTGCGGCAAGCTCCCCTTGGAGATCCTTGGCTATGAATATCTTGTCAATCTCTTTACCGGCTTCGATAGCCTCCATCACGGCACGGATGCCATATATGTAATCTGATTTTTCCATCTTGATGTGATTTTAACTGTTTAATAATGAAATGGCTGCTTGACGTGCTGCGTCATCAACCGTTGCTCCGCCAAGCATCTCGGCAATAGCGTTTACACGCTGTTCAGGCGTAAGCTGGATTATACGGGTGTGGGTTGCATGGTCATCATCCTCTTTGTACACTCTATATTGCGTATCACCCTTGGCTGCAACCTGAGGTAGATGAGTAATGGTGGTGACCTGTATAGATTTGGATATCTCTCGCATCATAAGAGCCATACGATTGGCGACATCACCGGAGACTCCGGTGTCAATCTCGTCAAACAAAATGCTCGGAAGTGACATACGCGATGCTATTATAGTCTTTATGGAGAGCATAAGACGAGATATCTCGCCTCCTGACGCTGTAGCACCAACAGGCATTAAATTCTGGTTCTTATTGAATGCGACCATGAACTGAACGGAGTCAATTCCGGTAGGTCCCATATCGGCGGGGTCGACAACGACATCGACTTGAAGATTCTTCATGCCCAAAGGCATTGCCGTATCTCTCAGATGTGCTGAAAACTTCTTGGCTTCCTCCTTTCTTGAGTTGGAGATTTCGACCGCAGTCTCTTTTGCAAGGGCTTTAGCGCGGCGTGCTTCCTTCTCAAGTTCAGCTACCATATCGTCACTGTTGTCAAGCTCGCGAAGCTTTGCACGAAGATTATCACGCAGGATCAACAACTCATCCCCATTGTTCAGATGATGCTTATGGCAAAGAGAATAGATACTGTTAAGACGCTCCTCGACAGCTTCAAGTCTTCCGGGATCAGCCGCGAGTCGCTCATTTACATTTTCAAGAGAAGATGCAATGTCAGATATCTCAATTTTAGCCGATTCCAGACGTGACGGCACGTCATCCTCTTCCGATAGAACTCCATCCAGCTCATCGCAAGCATCGATGGCTGTGTCAATAAGATCGACAGCATTAGTGTCATCGCCTGTAAGAGAGGCGATCGCCCTGTCAAGCGCATTCTTTATAGCAGTGAGGTTAGTAAGTACCTCACGTTCATTCTCCAATTCTTCCTGTTCACCTTGAGATAGCGCAAGCTCTTCGAGCTGCTCCAGTTGGTAACGTGTGAATTCTTCATCCTCTTTACTTTTCTCCACGCGCTGCCTCATAGCCTTGAGGCGACGAACAGCGTCACGCAAAGAGTTGTATCTTGAAGAGTACTCTTTGAGACGGTGTTCATTCCCGGCAAGTGTGTCTATCACCATGAGCTGAAATTCAGGAGTAGCAAGGAGCTGATTCTGATGTTGTGAATGAATATCTATCAGCCGCATAGCTACTGCCTGCAGCTTGGAAAGCGGCACAGGAGAATCATTGACAAAGGCGCGTGACCGGCCTGCCGGAGCGACTTCTCTACGTAGGATGCAACGCTCGTCATCCCACTCTATATCAGTTTGCAGACAATAATCCTTCAATGCATCGTAACCATCCACCGTGAACACAGCTTCAATTATGCTCTTGCTGGATGGGTCAGCTACCACACGAGAATCAGCACGTCCGCCGAGTATCAGGGACAGTGCTCCGAGTATGATTGATTTACCGGCACCTGTTTCACCTGTAATGACGTTAAATCCTTCATGAAACAGAATGTCAATGCGGTCAATCAGCGCGTAATTTGATATGTGAAGAGATTCGAGCACAGTTATATGAGGATTAGTTATTTTTCAGGTTCTTTGATTTTTTGCAGCCTGTCATGTTCGGTAGGATATATCTCGGATAGTAATCCGAAAGCATGACGCCGTTCTTCGGCTGTGGATTTTGAATAGATATTTACAAGCTCATCAAGTTTTGCATCCTTGAACATCGATAGCCCTACCGACATAGGCGAGATTCGGTATATCTCCGTCAATATGTCAAGCGAACGGTCAATGGAACTTCGTCCCTTATCAGGGCTTACCGACATCTGATCAAGTCCTTGCATATGATAGGTGTAGTACAACTCACGAATTCTACGGATTGACTGATCTGTGAATGATGCAAGCACGGCGGAACGATTTTTGGAGTTCTCAAACGCTTTCCATCCGCTCTCACCTGATGACTGAGCCTGATGAACTATTGTTGCCACCTTGTCGAAATAAGGGTCTCCGCCATGTAATGAAAAACTGTCAAAATCGACTGCCAGAATAAGGTAGACATAGAAATTCAATATCTGGGTGAGCTGATTTTCCATCTGGCTCTCATTGTACACAAGCGGATCATTCTCAATGTAATTGAAATCGATTTTTGTGTCTCGAAAGTTTATCAGTGTAGTAGTGTATGATGAGTTATACACTGGACGTATCGCCTGGATCTGTAGATCCCCCACCATCTTTCCATCTGATGGATTATATTCGGAGATGGTAAAGAACATTGAGCATTCAATTCTTTCATTCGGTGAGAATTGTGTGGCAGTCCACTTATTGGTGTTCACATACTCATTGACAGCATTTTGCAGAGCCTCGAATACCGACTTGTTAGTGCCCTCAATCTGAGACGCGTTCACTTCCACACGGCAATTCAACTCCTGTGCTGTTGACGCAAGAGAAAATGCTATGAGCAGAGAGGCTATAAGTGAACGCATCGTGATTGATCAGACCTTTCCGAGAATTTTCAATATTTCATCTATGATATCACCGGCGACTTCCGATTTGTCTTTTAGCGCGAAATCTGTGCGAGATTTGTCCGACCTGATTATAGACACTTTATTGGTGTCAGTTCCGAAGCAAGCTCCTTTATCTCGCAGAGAATTGAGAACTATCATGTCAAGATTCTTTCTTGTAAGTTTTTCTGATGCATTAACAGCCTCATTATCGGTCTCAAGAGCGAATCCTACAAGCACTTGTTCCGGGCGTTTCTCTTTTCCAAGAGTTGCTGCTATATCAGGATTCTTCACAAGGGTTATTGTGGGAACATCCTGTTTTTCGCGCTTGATCTTATGATCGGAAGGATTGGCAGGTGCATAGTCAGCAACAGCGGCACACATTATAGAAATGTCGGATGTCGGGAACACTTTTTGGCATTCATCAAGCATTTCACGAGCTGATTCGACGCTGACCACATTAATGTTAGAGGATTTGGCGGATAGTGCTACCGGACCGGACACCAATGTGACGTTGGCTCCGCGCGATGCGCATTCCTCTGCCAGAGCATACCCCATCTTGCCGGAAGAATAATTTCCAATAAAACGTACCGGATCTATTTTCTCATATGTAGGTCCTGCTGTTATCAGAACACTTTTTCCGGAAAGGTCGGATGTCCTATCAAAATAGCGTTCAAGATACGCTAATATATTCTCAGGCTCCTCCATTCGCCCTTTCCCTTCCAGTCCGCTTGCAAGATAGCCGCTTGCAGGTTCGATAATATTGTTGCCGTATGATTTCAGAAGCGACAAGTTGGCTTGTGTTGAAGGATGGCACATCATATCCAGGTCCATTGCCGGAGCTAAGAATACAGGACTTTTGGCAGAAAGATAAGTGGTGACAAGCATGTTGTCGGCAATTCCATGTGCCATTTTGCCGATTGTAGAGGCTGTTGCCGGAGCTATCACCATACAGTCAGCCCACAATCCGAGATCGACATGAGAATGCCACTCTCCGGTATTGGCGGTAAAAAATTCACTGACAACAGGCTTTTGGCTCAATGCTGAAAGAGTTACAGGTGTGATAAACTCCTTCCCTGCCGGAGTGATCACTACCTGCACTTCTGCACCAGCCTTTATAAACAGTCTGAGAAGCGACACGCTTTTGTAGGCAGCTATGCCACCGCATATGCCTAATACGATATGTTTTCCTGCAAGTGAACTCATTTGATTCTAAGCCGTATGCGGGTGAAACAATCCTTGGTGTTCTGTGCAAAGTCACTCTTCATTATCCAGTCATAGTAGCTCGGTTCCTTACGTAGTATCTCCTCCGCTATTTTACCTTTGTACTTACCGAAGTTGATCACCTCCTTATCATCATCATTATATATCAACCGCCCCATAAAGTCGACATTACGGTTCATCTGAGAGAATTTGCTTAATTCCTCAATATCATTTGGGAGATCATCGTAATGGTCGAGCTGCGATTTAAGCACTTCGAGAGTAGCTCTGGTATCTGCATTGGCGGAATGTGCACCATCAAGTTCCTTTCCGCAATAGAAACGGTATGCCGCAACAAGGGTGCGCTGTTCTTTCTTGTGAAAGATCGTCTGAACATCCACAAATCGAGCCTTTGAAAAATCGAATTTAACACCTGCACGCTGAAACTCCTGATCCAACATAGGGATGTCAAATCTATTGGAATTGAATCCGGCAATGTCACATCCTGTCATCTCATTGGCAAGGGATCGGGCTATCTGACGGAACATAGGTTCATTGGCCACATCTGCATCAGTGATATGATGCACAGCTGTAGCCTCGGCAGGAATGGGTATACCAGGATTCACTCGCCTCGTTTTCTCAATTTCCTCTCCTGACGGAAGAACTTTTATCATAGATATCTCCACGATGCGATCGTGCATGATGTCTATGCCTGTGGTCTCAAGGTCAAAGAATATTATTGGCTTCTTTAAATTGAGCTGCATTGTTTTACCAAAATTAGAATTCCTGTACATTCATAGGCATGAGCAGCATTGTGAGCTTAGTGTCAGCCTTATCCTCGGTAGGAACAATCACAGCAGGTCGGGATGGATCCGCAAGACGGAAGATAATGTCGTCGGTCCAAAGCACTGATGCAAGTTCAGTAAGATAGCTTGAGCTGAAACCTACAATCATCTCATTGCCATTGAATTCTGCTTCAAGAGTCTCGTAGCCTGAGGTATTGTATTCGTTGTCGGATGCCTTGATGGTAAGTTTGTCAGGTGTTACGCGGAACTTTATGAGTCCATGACCCTCATCTACAAAAAGACTCACACGGCGAACCGCGGTTGTGAACTGATGACGATTGATAGATAAGGTGTAAGGATTGTTCTCAGGAATCACGCGTGTATAATCCGGGAAGCGACCCTTTACAAGACGGCTGTCAAATGTGAATGTATCAGTCTCGAAAGTCACTCCGCGCTCAACGTCAAGAGTAACTGTGACCTCTTCATCTTTACTGAACACTGAACGGAATACATTTGTGGACTTGTTTGGAAGGATGAACGACCCTTCCACTCCTGCCTGAATGCTCTGATCCTCAAATTTCACAAGTTTGTGAGTGTCAGTAGCAACAAACACAAGACGATCAGGCTTGATGTCCCAATACACACCTGTCATCTGGGGACGCAACATATCAGTACCTGCGGCAAATGCTGTGAATTCAAGTCCACGAAGAAGTGACGCTCCGGAAGTCTTGAATGTCATCGATCCTTCCTGAGGCGTCTTTTTAAGATTGGGGTATTCATTCCCTGGAAGACCCATGAACTTGTAGGAGCCATTAGGATGGGTCATCTCTATCGAGAGAGTGGAGTCGTTGACATTAAAATTGAGTTCCTGTTCAGGCATGACTCTCAACAGCTCTACCACTCGGCGGGCATCTATACAGAAATCACCTTCACCATCCACATCCATGATAGGGATTCTGGCACACAGGGTATTCTCTCCGTCACAAGCAGTGATAGTGAGCGTATTCCCTTTTATCGAAAAGAGAAAGTTGTTAAGGATAGTAATCGCATTCTTAGCGTTGATCACCTTGCTCACTGCGGAAGCAAACGAATGAAGCGTCTTGCTTGGTACCGTAAATTTCATATTTCAGTAGTGTTATTATTGACAAAGCGTGAAAAAGGCATGCCTTTTAAATCACAAAGGTAGACATTTTTTAGATAATGTGCAATACGGTATTTTCAACACTTCAGGGCTGACGCATCTTAATTTTTTACAACATCAAAACTTTTTAAGGCATAAAG
>ERZ777011.3385-NODE-3385-length-10258-cov-2.609527_pt1 | contig 10258 bp, 8 predicted proteins | sample MGYA00374964_ERZ777011 | MGnify/ENA primary metagenome ERZ777011 (study PRJEB29310, sample SAMD00008975) | mouse gut metagenome | study: EMG produced TPA metagenomics assembly of the Metagenome analysis of fecal microbiota from mouse which was promoted...
TGTGAACAAAATCCGACTGCCTCCGTGCTATACCCTTCCGCATGGGTATACTGCCTCAGGGCCTTTGTCTGCTCTCCTTCCGCATGGCACGCCTGATCGGCCGCGATCGTATATACACCTTCCGCGTGAGAAGCGAATCCACCTGCCTCCGTATAAACCCCTTCTGCATGTGCACCTGTACCGTCTGCTTTTGCATGTTCTCCTTCTGCATGGGAAAAAGCCCCCCCAGCTTTTGTATTACTCCCTTCTGCATGTGCACCTGTGTTGGACGCAATCGTTCTATGCCCCTCCGCGTGGGATCCTGACCCGGACGCTGCCGTCCCGCTGCCTTCCGCATGGGCACTGTCACTTGATGCCGTCGTATTAAATCCTTCTGCGTGTGCCTGATAGCTCGACGCTATTGTGCTATTACCCTCCGCATGAGCGGCAACTCCTGTTGCTTCTGACCTCGTCCCTTCTGTATGGGAACACGGACCGGAAGCAACTAAGTCACTCCCCATCGTAGACGAATACATGCCGATATCAGAATCCTGCCTCCTGCCCAGATTGATCGATGTTTCACTATATAACATTCCATATGCTGTTATTGCCCCGGATTCTAATGCCTCTATCAGTTCATTAAACCGCGGTATGATCACTTCCAGCGCAATCTCATCAAACCTTCTCTGCATTTCAGAAGTAGTCAGCTTAGGTACTGCCGGAAGCCCGACCACACCTTTGTCCTTTAAATCATCTGCCGTAATCTTACTTAAAACCATGCCATCACCCCTTATAATTTCCATTCTCCACGAACTCCACTGCCAGATCAAACAGCCCAAACGGTTCATTCAATCCATCATTCATCAGACGCAGCCGGAACTTGTCCACTTTTTTCAATCTCACCTTTACCGGTATTACCGTCGCCGTGGTATCTGTCCGGAAGCTGAACTTGGAGAAATCAATATCCGGAAAAGACAGATACGACGCAGATGCTTCATCTTTCTTGATAAAATTCCAGATACCTCTTTTCATGCCCCAGATCGACACCGATGTCGTGATGGCACTGTCCAGCCGCAGTGCAAGATACCGCGCCGTCTTATTCTTATAAAACAGATCCCCGTCAATATCCGGCGTTTCCCAGATTGCTTCAATCGGCTTGCCATCATCATTATAAGAATTCGGGTCATACTTATCTTTGGCAAACCTGCATACCTTTCCGTCCTGCGTTCCGAACCATAAGTGCCCGTCCTGCTCCCACATGGTATTCACCGGCATATTCGTCCGGTAAAACCCTACATACTGTCTTGTGGAATACGGTGATGATTTATCTGTCTGAACAGGCTGCAGTCCGTCTAATATGTATGCAACATTATTGAGACACAACCAGTACATGTCCTTATACACGAATCCGAATGCCCCCGACAGGTTTTTTTCCTCTAACAATTTACCATTTAAGAAAAAACTCCTGTTCTGTGCGTATTTCTCTCCCGTGATATCCTGCGCCGTCACTGCATAGATTCCGGATTCCGTAAGGAAAAGCGGTTCCGTGGACAGGTAACCGAATGAGTCCCTCGCGACTGCCCCTGCCCCCTGCAGCGTGTTTACGATACGGAATGACGGCATGTTCTCCTCCAGGTCACCTTGCCGCAGGATAATATTCTGGTCCTTCTCATGGCTGTCCTTATGTGTCGCAAGATAATTTGATATAATAGAGTAGCCTATGATCGCACTCCGGTCGCTTCCCAGCACTGAATAGGATGTATCTGCAAAATACGTAGGATCATACTGCGCCGAGAACCAGTCATAATTCCTATACTCTGGATTGCCGCTGAGAAACAGCCTGTCCAGTGCACCGTTCACACCGTACAGCACCCCGATCCTGCAGTGATTGATCCGCTCCGCATACCCTTCGACTGTCCGATATGCCGTAATCTTCACATTATCCTCACCGGTCATAGGGCTCTTACCCGGTGCTGTGATAAATGTTATGATCCCCGTCTCACGGTCAACCGTGAAATCCGTATCCTCCGTCTTCTCCTCAAAATCCCCATCTGCATTCATAACCTCCACTTTGACCGGCGTGTCATCCAGCCCGCCGAAGGACATACAGTATTCTTTTACCGCTTCCTGCCCCAGAAAAGTCTCTGTAAATGCCGGCTGCAGCAAATTCAAATCTTCATACTGCACCCCGCCGCCGCTCGGGTCTTTGGAAATCGTCAGTGTCGGTATATAGGCTGACTCGCTGACAGTCTCCGTTGTTATTGTGTCGATCACATTGTCAGAATTATACTTAAGATAAATTTCACCTTTACAGTCTGTCAGGGTTTCCTCTACTGTCTCTAGTGTAAAAGGCGGCGCTGGAAATGCTATGGATTCTATCATTTCATATATATGCGAGAAATATCCTTCTTCCTCAATGTTCCTAATCTCCGGCTCTTCCAGCATATACCTCACTTCAAAATCATAACTGGCTGGAGAGACCTTTGACTGAGCCGGATAAAAATAAAGCGTTTTCTCCAGCAAGGCAATCCTATCACCGGCAACACCGTCTTTTCTCGTCAGGTCGTCATACGCATATGTCTCCGCTGCGCTGCACCAGATCGCAGCTTTTATATTTCCACGCGTATTCGGGTTCGCATCATCCAATGTATGTTTATACATTGTTTTTCCACTGACGGTAGCCTGCTTCCATACTCCCGATAGCGCAAACGTATAATAATGCCCGATACGGTATGTCACCGTCTTATCCAGCAAATTCATCTCATCTGACAAATAACTGGTGTTCCCGCTTGTGCGGTTCGCCCATAACGAATCTGCATGCATGCTGTAAAGGAAGGGAGAATCATAGTCAAAAGGCCTTGGTTCCGTATCCACCGGTTTTAATGTGGCAAATGTGCTTATCCCAGACGCATAATCCTGATCAATTGGGTTCGTAGGTGGAACAAACGGTCCGCCATGTATATAATACCCTGTCCCCTTAAATGCGCTTCTATGCTCACTCGTATTACCGTCGCCATCTGTGATGATAATTCCTACCGCACCCACAAAGTCCCGAAGCGTACTTCTCATATCTTTTAACGACGGCTGCTTATCCAGTGTCTGGCTGAGCCCAGCATAATACTTAAACTCAAGCAGATTATCCCAAAACGGCATATGCGCTGCCAGCGATATTTTAGCCGAGCTGCTTTTCTTGACCGCTTCTGTCCCTGAATATGTTAGTGATATCTGGATCAGTTTCTTCCCGTCCGCTATGTACAGCTTATCCTTAAACTGCCACGACCTGCTCCGCACATCATTCATTCTGCTGTAAATCAGATCTGCTTCATGATAAAGTCGCTCCCCGGCATGAATAAAATACGCGTCATCGTCTCCCCGAACACAATGGCATCCGTTAATCTTAAGTGGCTTGCCGCTTTCATCTTTATATTCACTCACCGTCCGCCAGCCCATGGACTTGCGCACCTTTCCCGGTACGTCCCGGATCATATTTACAGCATTCGGGCTTTTCTTAATATCTACCGTCGTGGGAGAGTTTGTGAAATCAACCCCTAGGAATTCATCTACCGTCTGCACACTCCGCTTTGGACTGGCCGGTGTCTTAAAAGTAACTGCCATGGTTTATATCCACCCGCTTTCACTGGTAAACCGTTCTGCCGTAGGTGTCCTTGGCGCATTCCTGAGCCGTTCCAGCGCCACCTCAAACTCATTCCGGTATGTCGTCGCGATTCCCGCATCATCATCTTTATATAGCTGAGAAGCCATATACAACGGTAGGAGCGTTGCAACCTCATCATCTATGGAAAGCTCTGTCTCATCTTCCGTGCCCGCCGTAATCTTCTGGGGATAGGCTTTATAATAAATTCTGTAATTGCCCACTGTCTCCCTATCCAGTACCAGCACCTTATTGCCTTCCTGGAAATAATCCGTAGTCTGTGTGTAGCGGATCTCCTGCCCTTCGAAATAGATATTCCCGGTGTCCAACATATAGAAATCATCTGCAAGTTCACGCAAATCATACCGTACCTTCTCCGCATAGGGCTGGATGTCCTCTTCCGCCTCAAAGTCAGCCGAATACAGCGCAACGTTCTTAACCGCCAGCGGATAAGCACTTTCCACAAGGATCACAACTTCCTGGTCCTCCGTGTTCGGGATCAGGAACTTATATTCCCGATATCCTTTTTTGCTTTCCAGTGCCCTCTCCGCCACGCACTCCCCTCTTACCATTGCTTTGCACATGCCGCTGCCGACACATTCCAGATATGCCGATCTTGCACCCTCTGCAGAAAATGTAAGCACGCCCCGCTCCATGGAATGAATTCTGCCATCATCCGTCAGCAAATTCCTGACCGGGTTATGTGCTATATCAATACTCTTAATAATGAATTTTCCCGCTGTTGCCAGAAGCTGCAGCGCCTCATTTGCTGCCTCCGGCATTCCCGCGATATAATCCTTAGTAGAATCATCGGTTGGAATATTATTACCGTCTGCCGAGAACATCTTCTGCAATGTATATAGTTTGACCTCTCTCCATGTGATCATTTCCTACAACCCCAAATCCTTTAAAATCGCTTCTTTGATCTCTGTAGTCGTTCCCGATACCACAATGCCGAGTTCCCCGGCAAGCGCAAACGTATCCACTTTGTTCATGCGCTGGATCTGACGCTTTGTATATCTGCCGGCATTCAGATCTGCATCTTCCCTACCTGTAGCGTCGTCTGCCGTTTCACCCGGATCATCGTCCACTGTACCAGAGTCTGTCGTTTCATCCGGATCATCGTCTGCTGTGCCGGAATTTGCCATTTCACCCAGCTCGTCGCTTACCATGTCAAAATTGACCGCCTCCGAAATATAATCTCCGTTTTCCAGAACCCGAATAACCTTAAACCGGCGTCCGCCGTCCGTGAAAATATCTCCTACGCTAAACCCTTTTTTAATCATAATCCTATTCCTTTCAGGAAAAGGGGCTGCGACGTATGTTGCGACGTCGCAACCCCGCCTCATACTCAAGTTAATGTAGTACCCTGACTTGCACCACCCAGGATCACGTGACGCCAGTTATAGAAACCGCAGGACATACGCCCGTAACCGTTGTACTCAAGATTTCTGTTATGGTTATTCACCGCACTCTTCACGTCTAACGGCGTTCTGTCATAGAAAACCGTACCATTATATGCCTTATTCGCCGCATCCGACATAATGATATAGGGCTCTGTTCCCTCAACTGCCTGCCACAACGGATCAACTACCAGTGTCCACTTGCCTTTCTGGGTATTGACATCATTGTAGTCAGAGCCGACTAACAGCGAAGATTTCATAATCCGCTGGATCGTTTCCTCCAGCTTATAGCAGTTGCCCGGAATAATGATCTTATCAAACCCGTAACCGGTTACCTGCCCGCTGTCATTTAAGAAATTGCGCCCAATATTGGCCAGCCGAATCAGCATAGATGCATCGTTTCCAAACGCGTTCGTAAAGACATTCGACTGCACCTTGACATTAGCCTTGACGGACTTATGATCCGTAGCAAATACCGACTTGCCGTCTCCAGTTGTCTTGTCCAGCTTCGTCTTCTTAGGACCGATTACAAACTCACTGCCCTCCGTGACCAGCGCATTGGTTGCCAGTTCCGCACGGGTTCTCTTATATCCAAGCACCAGATTTCTGGCAATTGTACGCATACCGTCGATGTCACCGTCATCCAGCATTTCCTTCGTCATAGCCACTTCCTTCATGAAAGCCTTATGGATGATCAACTTGGGCATCGTCTCCTGCATATCATCAGTCGGCGCATTATCACCTTCCGGTACTACATCGAAAGAAGACAGGGAAGTCATACCCGTCTGCTTCTCCGCATACTTCTTGGATTTCTTTTCAACCGCGATGTCCTTTACCAGTGTATCGTGTTCTGTCTTCTCATTATCCGCATCCTGCATCACCGCATTGATAACCTGCCCCGTAGGCTTCCAGAGATCATCGTTTAATGCGCTGCTTTTAGAAATAACTATAGCCATATCTCAATTCCTCCCTACATGAATTTACCGACTGCTTCCGTGCCAAGATTCTCCGTCACAAGAAAAACCCCACCCGTAGTCGTGGCAGTAATCATCCTGCCCGTCGTATCAATTGTAACCGAACTGCCAACTTTGACAGCAGATCCATCCACCGAGAATTTTACCTTCCATTCCTGGCCCTCATATACCGGATTCACGGCAAGAATTGCATCCTCTGTTGTCACTGTTTTCTTCGACGCGCTGATATACTGCGGCTTAACTGTGCCAGCGGCAATCTTTAACAAACCTGTCGCCGTGTCAAGCGCCAGCGCGTCACCAACCTCATAACTTCCTGCGGTCGCTTTTAATTCCTTCATCACGGGAAAACCGCCGCCCGTATCATTTTTCACATATTCAAACATTTTGGATTAACCTCCCTTAAAGCGCCTTGTTGTAAAGTTCCTTGATCTCTTTCATAGACTTATCCGGGAACATATCTTTCCACATGCCCACAAGGTTCTGTGGAATATCTACCTGACTGTCAGGTGTACTGACCCCGTCCATGGGTGCCATGTGCTGTTTCCCTCTGGCCTGATTGATGACTGCCTGATTAATGGCCGCCTCCTTAGAAGCGGTCACCTTGCCATAGTTGACCAGCTTATAAGCGTCTGTCAGCCTGAGTCCCGGCATGGACATACACTTCTCGATTACTTCCCGCGGCACGTCTGCCAACGTCTTAATCGAACTGTCCATGTGTGCAAGCTCCGCCACATCCGTAAGAATAGCATTCGTCGTCTCCTGCTGCCTGCTCTGCTGGATCACCTGCTGCGCCTCGCGGATTACCGGATTATGCTGAATGAGATTGTCAAGAACCGCCGGATCTATCCCGCTGTTCTTAAGCTGCTGCTCCGCCTGTAACTTCTCCTGTGCATCCAGTGCCGCCAGATAATCCGCCCTCGACCGGATCGGCTGCCCTGTGACCGGATTGGTAAAGTTACCAAACCTCCTTGCGAAATCAGCGTCGATAGCTTCCATCTGTCGCCTTGCATTTGCTTCGGCTTCGCGTCTGGCCGCTGCTGCAATGGCATTGACATCCACTGGCTGCTGTTCGACAGAATCTGTACCTGATTCATCATCTCCTTCATCCCCAGAGTCGTCATGCTCCTCAAGATTCATTGCGTCCGGGTCAGCGAGTTCCGGATTGTTTACGCTGTCAGGGTCATTTTCACCCTCTGCAAAAAACTGCAGATTCATTTTCAGTAAGCTATCTTTTTTCATGTCTTGTGTCCTCTCCCCATTTTTACGCTTTTGGCTGCGAAATTTATAGAATACAGGGTTATTCCCCATCTTCTGTCTCTTCGTTCGTGACGGATAATTCTGTCAACTCTTCTTTTACAGTTTTCTTATAATTGCCACAGTTACGATTTCTGCAGTCAAGGGATACTTTTCTATAAAATTTTCCACCTCTCGTTACATAACCGCTTCCGGAAATAATCATCTCCGTATCACATAACGGGCATTTCATTTTGACCACCTCCCTGCATCTGCTGTATCATTTGTACCTGCTGCTTCTGCTCTGTCAGTCTGTCCTCTATCACCTTCTTGATCTCTCCTGCATTCGGATAACCGTTACGCTCCTGCTCCAACCAGTACAGATAATTGGTCTCCAGATCCCCGATCGGACCGAATGCCCCGGACTGCAGCTTCATATCCGCCTGGTTCCACATTGCCTCCCTGTTGGTCAGCAGCGTGGAGGTCGGGTCTGTATCAAAAATAAATTCATCGTTCCAGTACCACTCTCCCGCATCGTCCATCTTAAGGAAATCCTTGCGGTCGAAATGCGTAAATGCCTGCTCCCCGTCCTTACCCTGCATGCTGATCGGAATCTTCTGATCTGCATAAGCAAGTGCAAATTTGAACATCGTCTCATACAGTTCCGCATATGCCAGATTCTTCATGACACGCTTCGATTCCAGCCTTCCGGCTGCCTGATTGATGGAATACTGCTTTGCCGTCCCGGATGTTGCAGAAGAATCATATTTACCCTGAAAAGAATCCGTAATGCCAAGTGCCGATTTTGCCCAATTGTAATTAGTCTCCAGCACGACACGGTCCTGTGATGTGTCCGCCTGCACCGTGATTGCCTGAATCATCTGCATCTGGTTCGGTGTCTCGATCCGGATGATCTTTAGTTCATCATCCGTTGTATCGATCCCCAGCCCGTCTGGCAGCGTCACATAGGAGCCGCCTTTCAGCAGTTTCTCGTTAATCTTACTTCCCAGCTTCTTGATCGTATCCTGCTGATCCTCAATAACACCTACATCGGAATAACCCAGAAGATATCTGTCCCTTGAAATATTCTTCCGCAGCACCAGCGGAAACCTGTTCGGCGTATAGTACGGAACCTCCACCATGACCGGCTGCTGCATAATCTGCCCTGACATGAGATCCACACCTGATTCCTGCATGACCTGCAACGTCTCTGTTTTCTGCGTCTTCTTTACAAATTTCCTGCTGCCGCACACCGGACAGGTATCATTCGTCTTTGGTGTGCTGCATTTTCCGCAAACATCAAGCTGTCTTGCCTGATAATCAGGCAGATCCTCCAACTCCACATCACCGCACCATCTGTACAGCCCGATCCCGCCCTGATCGTTTTTATAATAAGCCGTCACAACCGTAACAATGTCATCCGTGCTGACTCCTTCGCGTAACTCCGTATCCGTCTCCTCTTCGTCTGACACATCAATACCATACCTGTGCTTGACATATTCCTTGGTCTGGCTCGTCCGGATGAAGACATAATCCATCTTCCCGATTTCTGTCATGCCCGGCTGCGGGATTACCTGTCTCGGATGGACTTCTGACACAGCCAAATCCCCTAACGTACAGTGATACCCCTTGCTGTTATCCCATTCCACAAGCACAAAGTCCCCACCCTGAACGGGTGTCGTCCTCTCCTGTGCATCGTTGATTGCCTTAAACCGGAGTGTTTTCATTTCGTTTTTCAGAAATTCCTCAATGATCTTAGCTTTCGCCGCATCCTCCGCATGTATCGCCGAAACCTTCGGCATGGGTAAAGAAGAATCCACCTGTGACTCGATCAACTCATATACAATATTTCTGACATTGATGGCAAGTTTTGACGCTGCCACATTGCTGTTCGGGTTCCCTTTGACATGCCGGTCGCCATTATAATATTTCTCGTAATTCTCCATCAGACTGAGTTCTTCCGCGTACTGGCTCTTCGCTTTCTCGTACTTGCCCTGCCACTTTTTCAGTTTTTTACTGATCTCCGGTTCTTTCATGTCCCTTAACGTCCTTTTCCACCATTTCATAACTGAGGTTCTCCAAGTTCTTTGATCATCAAAGCCTTTACTTCTTTGCTTGCATTTTTATAATCCTCTATCAGATCGCGGCGCCACTTCTTTTTTTTCTTCTTTTTGTCCATCTTCGGAGCTCTGACCCACCATACGCAGAAACACCGGAGTGAATCAGGCGCATGCGTCAGATCATGCGGCATTTTGGCATATACATTCGGTTTTTTCTTATCCTTCTGGATCTTCTGCAGACACCGGATCAGATTCGGTGCGCAATCTTTCAGAAATGTCAGCGCCGGAGTGTCTGTCTGTTCCCCGAACTCATTGACCGGAACCCGAAGCCATTCTTTCATCCCTGTACAACCGTCGAATAAATCATTTGATGTCTTTGTCAGCCGTATGCCGTGTTCCTCAAATATCTGTGCCACCGATTTACCTGTTTCCTGCCGCCTGTTCCATAAGTCCGGCGGTGCCAGCCACAGATCTATGTACTCGTCAGACGTAATACTGAGCAGAACCTCTGCCGCCTGTGACACCGTCAGATCTGGGCTGTTATACTCACGGTAAACCTGTGCCTTACCAAAAACATCAACCCAGATCCAGTGTGCTGACAGCATGTCCAGACCATAATCTATCGTCACATACCGCCTGAGCTTCCCTGTCAGAGGAACATCCGTCTCATGCGTCTGCCGCTTCACTTCCGGAAAATAAGCGCCACCCGGCACCATCAATGCTTCCTCTACCGTCGCAGGATATTCCTCTGTGATCAGATCACCTAACGCACGTTTCGTGTTCTGATACCATTCATCATCACGCCGCGGGTCCGCATACCATGGAATGAATATCTTGTTAAAGCCGTTGTCGGGGTCTGTAAAAATTTCTTCAAACAGGGACCCTCTTTCAATCGTTGACAGCCCGATGACCCTACCGCCGCCCGGGCGGTTGATCGTCGGGAAACCCGCCTTCCAG
>ERZ777011.3386-NODE-3386-length-10257-cov-2.475691_pt1 | contig 10257 bp, 12 predicted proteins | sample MGYA00374964_ERZ777011 | MGnify/ENA primary metagenome ERZ777011 (study PRJEB29310, sample SAMD00008975) | mouse gut metagenome | study: EMG produced TPA metagenomics assembly of the Metagenome analysis of fecal microbiota from mouse which was promoted...
TGCAGAGCTGATAAATTTCCCTGAAGTATCTTTCAAGCAAGTCGTTTATCTGTTTTGAGGACATATTTGTATAGTTTATATAATAAAAATCTTTTTCATATTTAATCTGATGAATTGAAGCTATAACAAAGTCGAGGCGTGGGTCTGAAACTATTTTTTCGGCTATTTCAGGTGCAAGAAGTATCTGTCCCAATTCTGTACCGCATATAAGATTTAAATTTTTATATTTTTCCTTGAGTTCAGTTACAGCATTTACGGAAGCTTCAAAATCTTTCTGATAATTGAAATAATCAGAGATTTCAATATCTTCCTTGCTATAATGACTTTCAGGATACCAGCAGTTGCATTCACAATGGTCTGTTACTGCATATGCCGAGAGATTAAGTTCCCTTGCTTTTTCAATCATATCAATGATGTCGGCTTCTGAATCCATGGAATACTGAGTATGTGTATGACAGTCAATAAGCTTCATGAAAAAAATCATTCCTTTCTGTAAGCTGCTGAATTATATTATATCACATAATTTATAATATTTCTATAGTTTCATGCAAAAAAATATGATTAAAAGATAAAATTAATAATAAGTCTTTATTTTTCTGTAAATATATGTTATAATTAGAATATATATTTTTAATGGAGGTAGCTTTATGAGAGCTGTTGTAACTGTAATTGGCAAAGATAATGTGGGTATTCTTCACAAAGTAAGCGAAGTATGTGCAGAAATGAGTGTTAATATCATTGAGGTGACACAGAGTGTTTTACAGGATATGTTTGCTATGATTATGCTTGTTGATATAACAGACATGAACAGAGATTTTGCAGAGCTTGTTGATGGTATGACAAACCTTGGCAGTAAGCTGGGACTTTCAATTCATACTATGCATGAGGATATTTTCAACTCCATGCACAATATCTGAGACAGAAAGGATTCCGAAGATGCTTAATATTTATAATATACTTGAAACTATAAGAATGATTCAGGATGAATGTCTTGACATCAGAACTATTACAATGGGCATATCACTTCTTGACTGTATTGATACCAACATTGACAGAGCTTGTGAAAAGGTATACAGCAAAATTACTTCAAAAGCCGGAAATCTTGTTGAGGTCGGTCAAAAAATTGAAAAGGAATATGGTATACCGATAGTAAATAAGCGTATTTCCGTAACCCCTATATCAATGCTTGCGGCAGCTTGTCCGAATGAGAGTCCTGTAAAGTTTGCAAAGGCACTTCAGAAAGCGGCTGATACCTGCGGAGTTAATTTTATCGGCGGATATTCTGCACTTGTACACAAGGGATTTTCGGCAGGAGATGAGGCATTGATTAAATCAATTCCGGAAGCACTTGACATAACACAGAATATCTGTTCTTCTGTTAATATCGGTTCAACAAAATCAGGAATAAATATGGATGCTGTAAAGCTTATGGGAGAAATAGTGAAGGAAACAGCAGAGCGTACGGCAGACCGTGACTGTATCGGAGCAGCAAAGCTTGTAGTATTCTGTAATGCTGTTGAGGATAATCCGTTTATGGCAGGAGCATTCCATGGCGTAGGCGAGCCGGATTGTGAAATCCATGTCGGTGTATCCGGTCCAGGAGTTGTGCGTTCGGCACTTTCAAAATATCCTGATGCTCCGATAAATGAGCTTGCTGATATTATCAAGAAAACTGCATTTAAAATTACCCGTATGGGACAGCTTGTCGGTGCAAGGGCATCTGAATTACTTGGTGTGCCGTTTGGTATTGTTGACCTGTCACTTGCTCCTACTCCTGCAATAGGTGACAGTGTAGCACATATATTAGAGGAAATGGGACTTGAAATGTGCGGTACTCATGGCACAACAGCCTGTCTTGCAATGCTTAATGATGCTGTCAAAAAGGGAGGAGTTATGGCTTCTTCAACAGTTGGAGGACTTTCTGGTGCATTTATTCCTGTTTCTGAAGATGCAGGTATGATTGATGCAGCAGTTGCCGGTATACTCAGTCTTGAAAAACTTGAGGCAATGACAGCTGTCTGTTCTGTCGGACTCGATATGATAGTAGTTCCCGGTGAAATTTCACCTGAGACTATTTCTGCAATTATTGCTGACGAAGCTGCTATCGGCATGGTGAATACAAAAACTACAGCGGTTCGTCTTATACCTGCAATCGGTAAAAAAGAAGGCGAAATGCTTGAATTCGGCGGACTTCTCGGCAGTGGACCTGTTATGCCGGTTAAGGAGAAATCAGCAGCCAAATTCATTAATCGTGGCGGACGTATTCCGGCACCAATGCACAGTCTTAAAAACTGATTATGGATATAATTGATATACTTTCTCTTTTTGGTATTAAAAAATTCGATAATCTGACAGAGCTGAAAACAGGTCATGTAAATAAAACTTATCTTGTTGAATGTGAAAAGGACAGATATATTTTGCAGTCACTAAACAGGGAAATTTTTAAAAATCCTGAAATAGTTATGAACAATATTTTGCTTATTCAGAAAGCTTTTGAATTTGAAGAAAGTATCTCTGTACCGCGTTACCTGAACTGCAATTGCAGAAATTATACAGAGATGAACGGTGAAATATGGCGTATCTGTGAATATATTGAAAGTGAAGATATTTACTCGGATAAGAATTACGTTCATGGCTATGTTGTCGGACGTTTTCTGCGTGTTGTAAATTCAGGAGAATTTCAGTTTGATAATTCTTTTCCGAAAATCCATAGTTTTGATAATAATCTTCCGAAACGCAATATTCACGGAGATACAAAGACAGATAATATCATTTTCGGGAAGAAACCTGCAATAATTGATTTTGATATGGCAATGTCCGGCAGTATAAATATTGATTATGGTGACATGATTCGCTCTGTTACTACCGATTTTTTCAGTCTTGATGTAATATTTCAGGCAACTGCGGGTTTTGCAGAAGGTCTTGACGGACTTCTGACTGATGAGGAAATACAATCGCTTTATTCCGGAATAATTCTGATTATAAATGAACTTGCCGGACGCTATCATACAGGAAATAAAAGTTTTCCGAATAAAACCACTGAACAGTGCTTTGAAAGAGAAAGAGAACTTGTTTTACAGCTTGATGAATTTTACAGGCATGAAAAAGAAATAATTAAAATAATTGACGAATGTTTTTCATAAATAAAAGCTGTTGCACAAAACGTGTAACAGCTTTTTTTCAGTATCTGAATTATTTTACTTCAACAGTCCAGCCAAATGTATCTTCAATCTTGCCCCACTGAATGCCTGTCATTGTATCATAGAGCATCTGAGAAATTTCACCGATTTTATTATCGTTGATTTCCATAATCTTGTCATTCCATTTGAGGTGACCAACAGGGGAAATAACTGCGGCAGTACCTGTACCGAAAACTTCATTAAGCTTGCCGGCATCATAAGCATCAGCGATTTCCTGAATTGTGATACGTCTTTCAGTTACTTTGATTCCCTTTGATTTACATACCTCAATTGCAGATTTTCTTGTAATTCCCGGGAGAATACTACCCTGAAGCATCGGAGTTACAACTTCACCGTCAATTACAAAGAAAATATTCATTGCACCAACTTCTTCAATGTATTTCTGTTCAACGCCGTCAAGCCAGAGAACCTGAGAATAATTCTGTTTATGTGCTTCGTCCTGACCGATAAGTGAAGCTGCATAATTGCCTCCTGTTTTGGCAAATCCCATTCCGCCTCTTACTGCACGGACATACTTGCTTTCAACATAGATATTTACAGGGTCAAGACCGCTTGAATAATAAGCACCTGATGGTGAAAGAATAATCATGAAATAATAATGTTCACCGGGTTTAACACCTAAATATGGGTCGCAGGCAAAAATATACGGACGAATATAAAGTGACTCACCGTCCTTTGAAGGAACCCAATCCTTTTCAATGTGGAGAAGTTCCATAAGGCACTGCATAGCAAGTTCTTCCGGAAGTTCAGGGATAACAAGTCTTTCATTTGAAACATTCAGACGTTTGAAATTTTCGTCCGGACGGAATAACTGTACTTTTCCTTCAGCAGTTCTGTAAGCTTTAAGACCTTCAAAAACTGTCTGTCCGTAATGCAGACACATAGCAGCAGGAGACAGTTCAATATTACCGTATGGACGGATTTCAGGGTCATGCCAGCCTTGTCCCTTATCATATGGCATAATAAGCATATAGTCTGTGAAGATATGACCAAAACCAAGGCTGTCACCGGCCTTTGGTTTTGCTTTCAGGGTTTCTGCTTTTGTAAATTTGATTTCCATTTTATATACCTTCTTTTTTATAATTTATTCAATAATGACATCGTTCAGTTTACAGAAATATATTTTTTTCCGAAAATTTTTCCACATATAACTATTCCGACTATAACAGTACTTGTAAAAAAAACTGTCAGGGGAATAAAAACAGCAAGAATAATTTTTCCTTTTTTAGTCATAGTTAAAGACCTCCTGATTATTGATGTCGTATGCTTTTATATTATATCATATTTTTCTGACAATTTCCATAGAATTGGTATAAAAAACTTCACAAAATACAATGTTGAATTTTGTGGATTATTCATCATAAGTACGCACTCTGAGTTTTGCACCAAGTGATTCAGCAAGTTTTTTGGAAGCTTCAATCTGTTCCTGCGGAATTACATCCACAACTGACATTACTATTTCAGATGTTTTTTCATTAACGCAGTCAGCGGTGAATTTCTGCATTGCTTCCCATGCATTTTCAAATTTCGGACGTGTTATTTTCATATATTCGTCTTTGGTGCCTGCATTGAGACTGATTGAAATAATATCCATAACTTCACAGAGTTCCTTGGAAGTGAATTTGCCATTAATCAAGTCGCTTAGACCGTTTGTATTGATTCTGAGCATCGGACAGTGCGGACGTGATTTAAGTTCATGGGCAACAGTGAGAACAGTATCAAGACGGCAGGTGGGTTCACCGTATCCGCAGAATACTATTTCTGTATATTCAGATAAATTACGGCTGTTCAGATTGTAAAGGATTTCGTCCACAGAGGGTTCATGTTCCAGCCATAAGGGGTCTGAACCATATGCACCGTCAGCATTATTTCTTATACAGAATGTACAGGCACACGGACATTTATTTGTTAAATTCAGATAAAGATTATTTCCTACTTCATAAGATATAGTCATTGATTTTTTCATTTCAATTTCTCCTTAAATTTTTTAATCAATATAAATCCTTGGAACACGCTTTGAAATTCCACATACAACTTCATATCCAATAGTGCCATAAAGTGAAGCCAGTTCATCAGCTGTAATGGCATCATCACCGTCACGCCCTATAAGTGTTACAATATCTCCTGATTTTGCCTGTGGAACATCAGAAACATCAATCATAAGCTGGTCCATGCATACTCTTCCGACTATTTTACAGCGTTTTCCATGTACCAGAATTTCACCCTTGGATGAGAGAAGTCTTGAATATCCGTCCGCATATCCTATTGTTACTGTAGCGATACGCATTTTATGTTCAGCAGAAAAAGTTCGTCCATAACTGATACAAGTGCCTGCTTCAACAGTCTTTACCTGTGATATTACGGCTTTGAGTTCCATAATTGGTTCAATTCCGGCAGGAATGTCGAGATTTATATAAGGATGCAGACCATAGAGAATAATTCCGGCACGGGAAAGTGTGCTTCTTGGGGAATTTCTGTAACACGTTGCGGCACTGTTCATAAAGTGAATATGTGGAATACTTATTCCCATATCATTTAATTTTTCATAAGTATCAATGATAAAATTTTCCTGTTTGTCGGTATATACAATGTTATCAGGATTGTCACTGTCCGCAACAGCAAAGTGAGTATAAATTCCTTCAGTAATTATTTTTTTGATATTCATAATTCTCATAATTTCTTCGGCACATTTTTCAGGTGTTTCATATCTCAGTCCGATACGTCCCATGCCTGTATCAATCTTTATATGACAGCGTATCGGTTCTGGAGTATTTTGAGAAAGGGCTTCAGCATATTCATATGAAACAACCCCCTGAATTATATTGTACATAGAAATTTCATGTGCATATTCAGGCGGAGTATAGCCTAAAATCAATATTTCAGAATCAGGGCAGAAGTTTCTTGCTGCTATGGCTTCATCAAGGTTGGATACAGCGAAGTATTTGACTTTACATTCCTGAGCGAGACATTTTATAATATGTTCGTCTCCATGACCATAAGCGTCAGCTTTTACTACTGCCATTATTTCAGTTTCAGGCGAATTAAGATTTTTAATAATCTCTGTATTTCTTTTGAGTTGTGTAAGTGAAATTTCTGTCCATGCTCTTTTAAGGTATGGTTTCATTTCTTTGCTCCTTTCATTTTAGGTTAAAAAATAGTTACAGCTTGAAAAATTACTTGAAATATGGTATAATATGTGATACAATTAAAATGTTATCATCAAATAATAAAATTTCAGAGGTGAAATATGTTTAATTCCTATACTTCCGGAATGCCGGTTTACCTGCCCTCAGAAGTATTTATAGATAAGGACACTACGGTGTGCATAACGGGCCACAGAGAAAAATATATTACACCTTATAAAGGTGATAAACAGTTAACAATATTTACCATTAAGAAAATGCTTGAAAGATATATTGATTTGATTATAAAAAAAGGTTACAGGATTCTTATATCGGGTCTTGCATCAGGTACGGATTTATGGGCATCGGATTATATACTCAAAAAAAAAAGATGCACAAATTTCCTCCTTATAGGTGCAATGCCTTATCTTCGCCATGCTGAATCATTTACAGATGACGATATTGCACAGCTTAAATTCATTGAACGTTTTTCAGATATTCTTCTTACAACGAATGATAATCCTGATATAATTTATGGTAAAAAGAAAAGTCTTGAGTGTTCACCTTCACTTTACCGAACAAGAAATTTTTTTATGGTTGATAATTCATCTGTCGTTATAGCCTTCTGTAATAATACTTCATTGAAGTTCAGCGGAACAGCACAGACATTAAGATATGCAGAAAAAAAGAATAAAACTATAATTAGATTCGGGATTGAAGATGTATTTGCTTTGATAGATAAAGCAGGAACGAACCGGACGGATATTTATTGTGAAATTCAAAAAATAAGACTTGATATTTCCAGAAAAAAATTTGATGCCTGATACTGTCTTAATCTATTATATCACAATTTCAGAATTTTGCAAGTATATTTTGCAAAAAATTAATTTTGCTAAAATAATAAATTTATATTAATTGAGAGGAGTTTTTTTACTATGTCAAAAAAGAAAGCAGGCAGTATAGCAGTTCCCTATCTTGTTACCATTTTTATCGGAATTATTATCGTAGGCGGCGGTACATTTTTCCTTCTACGTTATCTTGGTATACTTGACGGTGAAAAGAAACTGCCCGAACCCACACCACGTCAGATTACGACAACAAGCTATGCGGACAATCATACTATTCTGTTTATTCTTGATGAACCTGAAAAGAAAAAATGTTCTACAACATTTATGCTTATGAGGTCTGTTCCGAAAGATAAAAAAATTGTATTTCTTGGATTGCCGACGAATACAATCGCTGTTATTGACGGTACACAACAGAGTCTTGATGCTTCTTATCAGTCCGGAGGAGCTTCTGCTGCTGTGAATTTCACAGAACATCTTTTCGGAATAACAGTAGACCGGTATATGAAGTTTGATTCTTCGGCTTTTATCAAGCTCTGTGATATTCTCGGTGGTGTTTCATATCCTGTTTCTGCTGATATTGCAGGATTCAACGGTGATGGTTCCGAACAGTATCTTAATGCTGAACAGATTGACAAGCTGGTTACATATTCCATGTTCAAGGACGGTGAGACTGAGAGGGCATATACAGTAAGTTCTGTCATTTCAGCCATGGTTAATCAGGCAAGCGGAATGCGAATTGCTGATAATTTTGATAATACTTTTAATACAATTGTCAATATGACTGATACAAATATCACGGCTGTTGACTATAAAACGCATAAAACCGCAATAAAGAATATGTTTGAGCGTGGAAATTCAATATCAAAATTCTTTATTATGGACGGTTCAGCTGCTTATGATGATTTTATTCCTTCTGATGCTTTCATAAGAGATTTTGTTGAAACATATTACAGTTATGATGAAAGTAAGGAAAGTGAGGAGCAGTCAGAAGATGAATAATATCTTTGATACTCATGCACATTATGCTGACCATGCATTTGATATTGACAGAGATATACTTCTTGAGTCACTTCCTGAGAAGGGTGTAAAATATATTATGCTTGCATCGTCTTCGGTTGATGATACAGCTGAGAATGCTGTTCTTGCTGAAAAATATGACTATATATATGCGGCTTCTGGCGTTCATCCTGAAAGCGTTGACAGCAATCCGGAAAATTATCTTGATATAGTCAGAAATACAGCTCTTAGTTCTGAAAAAATCAGGGCAATAGGCGAGATAGGTCTTGATTATCATTATGAGGGCTATAACAGGAATAAGCAGATTGAATTATTTGAAGAACAGCTTTTGCTTGCAAAGGAACTGGATTTGCCTGTAATCGTTCATAGCCGTGATGCCTGTGAAGATACGTTGAATATACTGAAAAAGTATAAGCCTGCCGGAGTGGTTCACTGTTTCAGCGGTTCTGCCGAAACAGCAAAGGAAGTTATAAAGCTTGGTATGTATATCGGCTTTACCGGTGTGCTGACTTTTAAGAATGCCAGAAAGGCACTGAAAGCCCTTGAAACTGTTCCTCTGGATAAACTTCTTCTTGAGACTGATTGTCCTTATATGGCTCCTGTTCCGTTCAGAGGCAAACGCTGTGACAGTTCTATGATTATTCATACTGCTGAAAAAGCTGCTGAAATTAAAAATGTTGATGTTCAGGAACTTATTGATATTACCTGTGAAAATGCTAAAAGATTTTATAATATAAAATGAGGTAGTTTATGTACTATTGCTGTGGAATTACAGAGAAAGGCATTGTGTCCCATAATGAAGATGCAATGCTTATAGGCGGAAGGGTTTTTACCAATACAAGAACAGAACAAATACTTGATGTGCCGTTTATAGCTGCTGTTTCTGACGGTGTTTCAGGAGAAAATTCGGGTGAGCTTGCATCTGTTATGTGTCTTGAAAATGTCAGGCTTATCAGTAATTATGAACAGGAAAAACTTATAGAAAGACTTATGAAAGTCCATAACAGACTTGCTGAGTTCAGTAAAAACAATTCTGAAAGCCGTAATATGCAGGCTACTTTGTGCGGTATAGCTGTTGATACAGATGGTACGATTACTTCATTTAATGTCGGAGATTCACGTCTGTATCGTTTCAGACAAGGCTGTTTACAACAGATTTCCCGTGACCAGTCGTTTGTTCAGCTTCTTTATGAGGAAGGCTCTATTACACTTGAGGAACTTAAAACCCATATTCACAGAAATATTATTTTTCCTGCGTTCGGCAATCTGAAAGATAATCCGAAAATTGATATAAAAATAATGGATGATATTTTACAGTATGGGGATATTCTTCTTATCTGTACGGACGGTTTATCTGATTTTGTATCAGATGCTGAAATATGTGAAATTTTGGAGCTTCCTAAGAGTCTGTCTGTAAGGCTTGATATGCTTGTAAAAAAGGCACTGGAGCAGGGGGGCAATGATAATATTTCAGTTGTTGCCGTCGTACTGACCGATGACTGATTGGAGGTGTGGAATATTATGAAAGAAAAATCATTGTTTCAGTCTTTAATCGGTGCATTTCAGATTGCTGTATTGCTTTTGCCCGTTCATTTCCTTAATGAAATATTATTGATTAAACTTGATAACGTCATAATACCGATGGTTATAATTCCGGCAATATCTGCATTTATTACAGGTTTGTCAGTATACAGCACAACACTGAAACAGGCTTTTGCAAAAATTATTCTGTCAGTTCCTTTTACGGTTTTATTCTGGTATTTGCAGATAAAAATGAAATTTTCGATTCGTTCGCTCAACTGGATTATACCAGACTACGGAGAATCATCGGCAGGCGGAAATTTTGCTAATTTCGTAATTTTATGTTCGCTTGCTTTCTCCGGATTTTTAGCCCTTGTAATTTTTACGGTTCTAAGCGATGTAAATATTCCGGATAAAATACAGGCTGTGTTGTTTAATTTGCAGAAATACCTTGCACTTCCTTTGTGTATTGCAGTTATTGCCGTAATTATTGTTTTGAATAATATAATGCCGATGTATAATCCGATATACGGTTAAGGTAATGAAAAT
>ERZ777011.3387-NODE-3387-length-10250-cov-8.392742_pt1 | contig 10250 bp, 12 predicted proteins | sample MGYA00374964_ERZ777011 | MGnify/ENA primary metagenome ERZ777011 (study PRJEB29310, sample SAMD00008975) | mouse gut metagenome | study: EMG produced TPA metagenomics assembly of the Metagenome analysis of fecal microbiota from mouse which was promoted...
TGTGACAAAAAGAATCCCGTATTTATGCGGGTTCTGGCGTTTCACAAACGCCTAACTTTATCTATAACGGAAAGGAAACCATTCAATCCGTTTGCACCCGCGATCACCGCATCGGAATTGGCGATATTATTTACAACTTTAGTAAAAGTGTTGCCAAGGCGGTTCATGGAACCTTCCCAGTTATCAGCGGATTTCATGGCTTCTGCCATTGCGGAGCCGCTGCCTTCCGCATAATCCTTTAACATTTTTTCGTAAAGCGGCCAGTTTTCGAGCAGGGCATTCAGTTGATCGCCCCTGTATTTTCCGCCGGCTGCGCTTATGAGATTTGCCCTGCGGGCATCAGAGTCATCTAATGATGTATATGCTTTAGATAATTCCTCCAAAATCTTCATGGGATCACGCAGAGAAAGCACGCCGTTTTTCACTTCTTTTAAAGAGACTTCTAATGCTTCACATGCTTTTTCATAATTACTCAATGCTTCAGCATCAATGACTTCGCCGTCTTCCACTTCGCCTTCTGCCTGTCTGATATTCATAAGAATACCCTTCCAAGCCTTGGCAGCAACATCTCCGCCCTGCCTTGTGACAGCCATCATTGTGCCCATGGCGGCGGCTGCCTGATCGACGGCTATTCCGGAATCTGCGGAGTGCGAAGCGGCAATCTTAGTTGCTTCCGCTAAATCCTGCAGGGATAAAGCGTTACGGTTTGTAATATAGTTCTGACCGTCCAGTACGGCATTTAATGCTTCTGCATTGCCCTTCAGTTTATAAGCGGCATCGGCGGCAATCAGATAATCGTTTGCCAGATCGGCGTCCATACCGCCGGCGGCCTGTGCCAGCAGGCTCAATTCAGCCAGCTCTTCGGCATTGCCGTAACCGGCGCGATACATTTTTTGAACGCCGGTAAGATAATCGGAAGCCTTTTTGCCATACTTACCGGCGGTCTGATAGGAAGATCTCTCGATAGCAGATAGATCGGTTTTGCTTAACCGATCTGCTGTTTTGCTGATTTCCGTCATGATACTGTTTACATTTTTCAGTTCGGCAACAGCATGTTTGACCTTTGAAATCAGAAAGGTAAACGGCGTCCCCAACCGCTCAAGGATCCGTACGGGCAAGGCTTTGGCTGCTTTATCGACGCCGTCCGTGATATTCCGTGTAATACTGTTTCCGATCTCCTGACCGTTAGTTGAAATGTTTAATTTGCTTATTTTTTTTTCTAAGGCGCGTATCTGGCGGTCTACCTTTTTCGCATCGGGCAGCTCGACGGCTGCCTGCACTTTCATTTCATTATTGTTCATATTTTAAAATCCTCATTTTCAAGTATGCATACCGCCTGTGAGTCATTACGCTGGCAAATATGCAGGTTTTGACGATCCGGTCGGTATATAATATTAAGCAACAATTGTTTTTCCGACAGCTACAAGTTTAGCTGCAGCATAACTATTATTTGATCCATTATAAGTAACATATGTATTAGGTCTTGGTATTAGATTTCTGCATTGAGGATCATCTGGGCAAACAAAATTCTTTTCTCCGACTTCTTTGGCATTAGCCCAGGAATTTCCATAGCATATAGCGCCATTATCACTCATCCATTTATCTTGAGATTCTGAATAGCGTGGTCTGCCTTGCCACAAATCTGAATAGGCTCCGGATCTTTCCCATACCCCATAGTTTGCGGTATATAACCAGAAAGTATATTTGTTTGGATCAACGTTAAAAGGGCCGGCGATATAATTAGATGAATCCCCACTGCCATATGATGTTTGTGTCAATACAATATCTTTAACTTTAAATACGCCATAAAGTGTTACGGGTTCCTCTTCCATAACCATAGATGTTATAATATTCGTAGAATCATGTGACATAGACCATCCTAAAAAGGTTTTATCAATAATAGAAGGAGTAAATGTCTTAGGATTTAATACACTTTCTCCTTCATACATCTCTTCCTGATAAATACTATCGCCTACAATATATGTAACTATATTGCCTGCGGAATATATACTATTTGTTCCGAGATATACTCTTTTTATTTTCTTATTTCCAAGATATATTTTGTGTTTTCTGTTTCCAAGATATAATTTTCCCATTTTTTACCTTTCTATTAAATATATTGTTGTAGGAGTGGATTCCGCATCAGGCTGTAAGTTCAATTTGTGAAAAACTGATGCTTGATGCGCTTCTGTTATTCGCGTACAGTGCTATTATCAACAAATATTTTCCGATGTACTTTGACACATCAAACTCTTTGTTTATGCTGGCCTGCTTTGCGTCTGTATAACCTTGTGCTGTATCTGTCCATAATGTAGTTTGTTTGCCATCGGCTTTGTTTTTTAATATAATGGATACATTTGAGCCGTAGTACGATGTTCCATTACCCCATAAGGCTTCGGAAGCGGTAATAACAAGCTTTTTATATCCGGTAAGATCTATTGCTGCGCTTGTTATTTGGATAGCCGACCAGTGGTTAGCGTATCCGGCGTTTGATTTACAAGACAAATTTAATCTTCCGCCGCTGATAGTAAATAATGTATTGCTTGTATAGCCTGCACCTGCATCCGGCCTGTTCCAGACTGACTTTGTCCATTCGGAGACGGTGGTTATAAGGCTTTTAGCGCTGGGATGATAAAGCAAAAATAATTCGTTCAGAAACATTGACAGTGTATACTCCACACCGTCCGGCGTCGTACCTGTCCATGCGCTATCCGCTATCTTACTATATAACCCGGTAATTCTCTCATCCAATATTTTTCCCTGTCTGGCGTCCAACACACTTCCGGACACTGTTGTCACCAGATTATCCGCCACTGAACAAAACGCGGCAGATTTCATATCCGACAGCCATTTCCTTATCTTACCGAACATGACAGAGATCTTTTCGCCGGATACTATATTTTCTCTTTCACCTGCCTCTTCAAAAGTTGTCGTCAGGTCATCGGTGACAATTGTGCCGGGAGTAATACCGTCTAATTTATTTTTATCTTTGTCGGTAAAATCATTGGTAGATAGTCCTTTTCCGGGAACTTTATCAACCTTATTATCTGTAATGGCGGCTAAATCTAAAGCAAGTAAGTCCATATTATTTTCTATTTTTTGTAATTCAGAATCTATAATATCGTTATTCCTATTTGCAGAATTGATATCATATAATTCTGTTAAATCCGGTTTCTCCAATTTTTTATAGGCAGTATATGTTGGCATTTGTTCCTCCGTTTACAATAAATATTTTTTGAGTCTGGATAAATAATCTTCCAGTGTTTCAATATTCTTTTGAATCGGTGTTTTCCTTTAAGATCTGGCAGTTATCTTTTTAGAAAAAGAAGCTGCGCACTTATTGACTTAGTGCACAGCCTCCAAAATATAATTTACCCTTCCACTAAATATATCGTTGTCGGATTGGATTCCGCATCAGACGGCAATTCACCATTTACAATTTCAACGTTGGTTATAGCGCCGTTTGCGGTCAATTGTTTCAAAAGATCGCTTAATGCCATGACTTTATTTTCTGCGGTCTCGCCATCATCAAATTCTACATCGGAAGCAGCAGTCCAGTAAGAAATTCTCTGCCACACTCTGTTTATCTCATCGATACATCTTCTGAATTTTCGTCCTATTACAATTTGTTCATTAAGTGCCATAATTTTATTTTGAAATTCTCCTTTACTATTTTTGAAAATCCCCAATAATGGGTGTTTTTTTTATATCCAAATTATTTCATCTTTTGTTAGACCGCTGCTCACAAGTTCTGTAAGTCCTTTATGAATATATTTACTTAGTTGAGCATTTGTATAACCGGTAAGCGCGCTGTGAGTGCCGATAGGTTCTGCATCGGACATCATAAAAGGATTCTTTTTTGGTTCCTCATTAAGTAAATATTGCTGTAAATTATGAATGCGATTCTCTAATGCATTAAGATAGTCTGCAAAAAGTCCGTGGACACCCTCTTGCTGACTGATATAATCATTCGATTCATCATATTTTCCTTTAGAAATCAGTTTATAATATTGATTGATAATTTCTGTTTTCTCAATATCATTATCCTGAAAGAAAATACGTTCATCTATTTTTTGCGGATAATATGAAGTGGGGGCGTAAAGCATAATTACTCACCTCCAAGCCATATATCGCCTTCAATACAATCGACATATTCTTCAGAAGCATCAAAATGTACAATTTGCTTTCTTTGTCTGGCATATATTTGAGTATTATAAATTTCTTCATCCCATGTATTAAATGTGATCATATCAACTATATATGGAAAAAGTTTTTCTGAATTTTCTTTAACAATATCAGCGGCCTCTCCAAACATTCCCCGTAATCGAAGAGAGGTAATTTGATTTATTATAGGTGCGATATTATTATCTATATTTTTAAAATGATGTAAAGTTATTTTTTGATATGGAAAATTACTGTATTCATGTTCATATTGTGACATCGGTTCTCCTTTTTCCCTTTCTTATATATATTTATATATTAAAACAAGACTATAAAGGTCTTATTTTTTGTTAATTATTAAAAATCCCCCCGGAATATAGTGAGATTGCGGGGGGATCTCTATCCGGTATGATTCCGAAAGCGATTATATACAAGTTTTTGCAAATAATAAATGGAACGACTGGAAGCAATCCACGATTTAATGCAAAATGTTCCTTTGACAAATCAGCTATAAATATGCAGGCATCTTTTTTTAATGATGGCGATGTCGGCGGAAGGCATACAAGATATCCTGTTATTACATCGAAAGAGTATATTGAATTTAGAAAATTCACTAAAATGATTGTAAAGTATACTGTATACGTGAGTAGTAATGCGAATAGTGCATGTAATGTTAACTTACAAGTAAAAGATACAGATGCGTCTATATCTGCTAGTCACTCTAGCACAGGCGTATCGTCCTTACAAACGTTAACATTAAACACTCAAAGCGTGACTAAAGACGCAAAAATAGTGATATCATTATAAGCTACAGGGAATTTTGCTCCTTTCTTTGAGGTAAAAACTTCGTATATATCGATCAAAGAAATTATATTAGAATAACTTCTAACAGAGTATGCATTATTAACATATCCCTACAATATTTAGAAGTATTTATACACGCCACACCATGTTATGTCAATTTAGGTCAGCTAAAAACAACGCCATAGCAGGTGGTATAACGGTTGTTGGTCCAACTGGTTTCTCTCAAGCTGCCTCCAGTATATGTATTTGAACCTTTAAAAAGGTTAATTCTATGAGTCATTCCATAAATCCAATACTGGCCGACATGAGTCGTGTTCCGCTTGTACTCACAGTATAAGTACCCGCTTTTAATGCTAAATATGGAATATGCGAAACGACTCCGCCATCTGGATTGCTAACAGGGTACGATGACCCTTGTGTGCCAGCAATAATAACAGTTGGAGCATTTCCGGCAGTGGACGATACTACCGCAATCGCGCTAATGACGGTATCCTTATTTAATACAAATGTTGCTTTATTATTTTTTATTTCTAAGTTAGTGTGACTAACAGTTTTTGAGATATATGAGGGAGACAGCAATTTAATATCCGTAATCTCACTATGTAACCCGGTAATTCTCTCATCCAATGCTTTACCCTGTCTTGCATCCAGCACACTTCCGGACGCTGTTGTCACCAGATTATCTGCCACCGAACAAAACGCGGCAGATTTCATATCCGACAGCCATTTTCTTATCTTACCGAACATGACAGATACCTTTTCACCGGACACTATATTTTCCCTTTCCTTCGCTTCTTCAAAAGTTGTCGTCAGGTCATCGGTGACAATTGTGCCGGAAGTAATACCGTCTAATTTATTTTTATCTTCGTCGGTAAAATCATTGGTAGATAGTCCTTTTCCGGGAACTTTATCAACCTTATTATCTGCAGTGGCAGCGAAGTCTGAAGCAAGTAAGTCCATATTATTTTCTATTTTGTGCAATTCCGAATCTATAATATCGTTATTCCTATTTACAGAATTGATATCATATAATTCTGCTAAATCCGGTTTCTCTAATTTTTTAAAGACAGTATATGTTGGCATTTGTCCCTCCTTTTATAATAAATATTCTTTGTTTATATCGTCTGCAATTCATATAGCGGATAAAACCTGTACATGGTAATCGCTGTTGTAAATCCCACAAAATCATGCGAAATAGAAGAAATGACGTATTGATGTTCCAGATCGGAGTCACTTCGTTTATATGATACTTTTTTGTTTACATCAAGAAATGGCAGGAGAGCAGTAGTAATCGTAATGTTATCAGTCAATCTGCAGTTTTTCTGATTCTCCCACTTAGCCCTGTCGGCGGCCAGATCATCAGAAGTGATATTTTCAAATTCGCCGCCGACTTTAATATCAGGGATCTCCCCCAATTCCTCAACTGTAAAAGGAGAGTTTTCGATGATCGTAAAATCCACCCGTTCGCAATTATAAAACTTCCGGAAATATTCTTTTGAATACAGTTCATATTCTTCGCCGTCAGAACCTGTTACAAATTTACCGCTTTTAGTTCCGTTCGTTAATACATTGACAGCGTGTGCCTGCCACTGACCTAAAACATATGCTTTAACTGCGTCTTGCCCGTTGATGCGTTTCTTTTTAATCTGAAAAGCATATATGTTATCCGGTTTTAGCTCATTTTCTTTTATCGGCTCTTCATTTGCTTCATTGGAAATAGTAATTGCTCCAAAGCCGTTTATATTTAGTCCGGCGCCCGCCTGATTGGCTGACGGAATTTTTAGAGCAATTACTTCTCCATTTGAGTAACCGCCCTCATACCCGGGGATGTCAGAAGAGTAGACATTATTTGAATAAGAACAGGCTTCGCTGTGAAAATCAGCTTCAATCGTCTTTCCCCAGACTTCGCAGATATTTCTTACGGTAGTCATGTCTACGGCGGCGCTTTCCGAAATTAGCACACGCTGTAAAAAGCTGTTATCCATATAAATATCATCCTCATAACATGACGGAACCGTCTGGCAGACAAACGTATTCGTATCCATATCAAAAAACATCTCATAGTTAGGATATAAATCACGGAACGTTGTCAGAATAGAAAGAATGCTGCATCCGGCGGAAAATTCCTGATCGAATGGCAATTCGCCGATATCATCTATTCTATGGTTCGCTATTCCCGCCAGATTTTCCAGAGTTGTTATAACGGCATTTCTGATTGTGTTATATTCGATAATTTCGCCGGTTTCTTCATTTTTCTGATACGCGGGAAAACGGATAATCAGTGCGCCCAACTGGCCGTTTTTTGTGCCGTCCAACTTCTTCATAAAATCAGCGCAATTGATAGTAAGGCTCTCCGTAGTCGCATCATAGCTTCCGGACGTATCCGTATATACGTAATATCCTAAAGGATAATATTTGTATTCCCGGTTTCGCGGATTATATAATCCGATGGACATACGGATATCCTTATTGAGCCAGAGAAGACTGTTTTCCGTCAGTTTGATTTTTTCTTTGATCGTAGGCTGCACAATAAAATGGGCAGTACGTCTGACGTTCGATTGTCCGTTTATTGACATACTGCCGCTTTGTATCCCACATTCAAGAATCCCTATTATTTTTTCATTATAGTCCAAAACTTCAATTTTTAATTTTATCAATGAATTTGAAGAGTGTTGGAGAACGATCAACAAATCCTCTTGCGTAATTATGTTCATGATTCATCCCACCATTCCGGCTCTATCGTAGAGAAGCCAAGATAATACAGATCCTCTTCAGAGTTGACGTCCCCGACTTCAACCCAGGACCATGTTATTTGCCTGTCGTTATATTGTTGATTTGCCGTGTCTGCCGGGTCGGGAGTTATCTGAATTAACCACAACCTGCCATCCGGCATCTTCAGAATCTTAGGTATTCCGTCGGACACAAAATCCATAAAATCTTTTTGATATCTGACACGTTGATAATCTTTTTCTCTGTCGTAAGAGAACTGACAGGATTCTTCCTCTAATGGAACAAAAGAACCTTTACAGGTTCCGGTATCATAGTTGGCTATCGTATTGCGAACAAATATGGGATATTTATGATGCAGCAATTCAACGATAGACGACGGTATTTTTCTTGTGGTATCACAGAATCCGTCTGTCATTTCCGTACCCCAGACGACATCTCCTTCAATCAAAAACATTTTATCAAACCTAGAGATCACTTTCACCGTCGCATAATTTCCTTCAAGTCCATATGACACAGGAACAACAGCATATTCTACTGTTTGTCCGGAAGCGATTAAGTAGTCCGGATAGTTGATTGTAAAATCTTCCGTAGACGCAACTTCCTTTGTGACAAGTGTTTTCCATTTGAAGTTTCCTTCCGTTCTGCTCTTTAAAATAAGGTGGGACACATTATCTAAATTCCAATCTACATTTCCGGCATTTGCATTACCGTTAAATTTAGACCATAATATAGTATCGAAATCCCATTCTTCCGGAAAGACATTTGTGATGGTAAAATCAGATGCCTTTGTAATGTATAAATCATCGTATGTTCCTTTTTTTAATTCAACATAATCGATATTACGTGTGCTTGTCGGCGTGAGAGCACATGCCAGTGCTCCGCCAACAAAATTTGTCTCACAAAAAAACATGCGCTCTATTCACCTCCAAGCTGTATATTATTTTCTGTGTCACAGGATTTTAATCCCGTTGACACGTTCAATTGATACACATTATTTTTTTTGCGTATTGCCAGAGTTATCATATCTTCCCTTTCAAAGACCTGTGGATCGGAATACAATAGATAATGAGCCGCTCCGTTTGGGACAAGCAATTTAAAACGCAATCGTCCGTCATTATAAATTCTGGAACTTAACGTAAGATATGAATTTCCGTTACTTATCCTGAATATTTCTGCATCCTGCCACAGATTTGTACCGCGAATTAAAATTGTAAAGTCATCTTTTATAAGAAATCCTTTGTCATAGTATAAAGTCTTATCGTGTAAATCGATCATTCCGTCGGCATATTCAAAGATATCCGTTCCGTTATATTGAATAATGATCAGATTGGACGTAATCTGGATACAGCCCTGCGATGGAATAGGAGCGGCATAGATGCGGGCGTACTGGTTGGGGTTTTCGAATTTAACGCTGACTTCAACATATCCGGTATCCAAATCCATACCGTTAACGGTCACACCCATGCACCTTAAATAGTAAACAGTATGATTCTCCAGTCCTCTATAGTTGTAAATAATATGATCTCCGTCAGCTATTTCGCCGCTGTTAAGCAGCTTCTTTTTTGAGCCGTCATACAGATAAAAAACATATTTACTTATATCTTCGTAATCTGACGAATAATAATGGACAGAGGCTTCAAAAGAAGAATTTTCTATGATAGAATCCTCCGGAATATTTTCAAAATAAAAGTCAGGTGTCTTAAAAGTATAAAATAGAACTTTATCAGACAAGGAAGACGGTTTATTCCGGATATCATATATCTGCGCTTGTATCACATACTTTTTCCCGTTAACGAGTGTATTCGCCGGTATTTTATGTTTCAGCATATAGGTAGATATGGTATTATCAAAAACAAGCTCATTTGTCTGGTTGTCATAAATCAGTATTCTGTTTGCGATTGCTCTGTTTCCAAACCATGAAATGGTAAGTTCATAATCCTTTTCTGCATCAAAAGGAGATAGTTTCTTTATATATGGTTTTGACATAACTCACCTTCTTACTTTTGTTTTTTATTGTTGGTTGATTCTTCGCTATAGAAGAGTGATGAACATCATTTTTTCGTCACACCGCAAATATGCAGTCCTTTTATATCGCCCATAGGTTCTTTCGCCCATACCAGTTGTCCCGTTTTCAATTCAACATCCGGAAGAGAGCATTTTACGGTATGTTCGCCGCCGGCCCTGTCTGCAATGACATAGCCTTTGGGGGTTACTCTGCGGACGGCAGTTTTGAAAGTGCGGTCGCAGTTTATTACTTTTTTGTCAATTGCCTTTATAATTTCCCTTACTAATATATTTACAGCTTCTTTATCTTCTTTATTTATTGGTTTTAACGTTTTCTGATACATTTTACGGTTTCCTCCTATAGTAAATATTTTTGATCTTTTCTGTTTATCATATCTTATGCATTTCCTGTAACATAGCATTAGGGAAATGCGCTTTAACAGCTCTGGCAAATCCAGTTACATCCTGAACGCCCTGTACTGTTATATCTCCAATGTTAATCACAGGCTGCACATTCTTAGTGTTATGGTTCGCAACGCTGTTCATGATAC